>Ga0074044_10000302_pt1 | contig 49526 bp, 50 predicted proteins | sample BogForMeECP23OM1_FD_94443 | JGI IMG/M metagenome (GOLD analysis project Ga0074044, IMG submission 94443) | Bog forest soil microbial communities from Calvert Island, British Columbia, Canada - Bog Forest MetaG ECP23OM1 | ecosystem: Environmental > Terrestrial > Soil > Wetlands ...
CCTGATTTTGTTGTGCTAGGCGCGGCCTCGGGCGCGGGTTTCGTAATCGCGCCAGGGAGTCAGCACTTTGTAGCGCGGCGTAGCGGTGACCGTTTTCTTGGTGGAGGCGAGCAGTTTCCGCTTGAGAAGCCAGGCGACGGCGGATTGCGCTGAACTCTTGGACACTCCGATGGACTCGGCGATCTGCCGGTAGCTGGCCTCGACCACACTTCCTTTTCGCTGTTCTCCGGTAAACCATAGGTAGACCAGAAAGCTGACCACGCGGCGGTCGTGGCCGATCAGGTCGCGCATCAGGACGTCAACTACGTAGTCGTCAATTGGAATCATAACTGCGGTCGTTGGTCGTTGGTTGGTCGTTGGTCGTTGGTCGTTAGTCGTTGGTCGGTGGGCACCGATGCATTGCGAACGACGAACGACCATCGACGATTTTATGCTATACCGACAGTAAATATAGCATTAAATAGGCGATTGCATCCGGGCGCGCGCTTTTTTATTCTCGTTTCGGTTACGACCGGCTTCACTACTTTTGCTTCACACTTTTTGAAGGAGATTGAAAATGATTCGTGGCATCAAGTTTGCCTGCGTACCGACTCGCGATCAGGATCGCGCCTTGAAGTTCTACACCGAAAAACTTGGCTTTCGGGTGATGACCGACCAGCCCTTTGGAGCGCAACGCTGGATTGAGCTGGGCATCCCGGGCGCCGAATCGCAGATTGTTCTGTTCACGCCGGAGGGGCAGGAAGATCGAATCGGTGGATTTCAGCCGGTCACGTTCTGGACAGATGACGTGTTTGGCACAGCCAAGACCCTGAAGGAGAAAGGCGTGGAGTTTGCGGCGGAACCGAAGAAAGAGGCGTGGGGAACGTCGTCAATTTTCAAGGATGCCGACGGGAATCAGTTTGTGCTGTCGAGCAAGTGAGTGCAAGTCAACGAGTGTAATCGCGATTTTGCAACAGTTACACGTCTACCCGTTATAATTCGTCCAGTCCACCGTTCAGAAGACGGAGCCAACTGAATGAAATGGCTTTTCTTCTTGCTGAGTTTGTTGGCGTTGTTCGCAGCGAACAACGCTCTATTTTGGCTTCCCGGTCACTACGATTGGTTCAACTTCGTAGCTGCTGGCGTAGCGATTGGACTTGCTGTCTTATTTGCGTGGTTGAGCAGCCGGAGGCTCGCAACGTCTGCGTCCACGACGCGGCCCACGTGGAAGGACTTAGCAAAAGCTCCCCCTGCCACCATCTGCATCTTCGTCTTGCTACTGTTCCTCGCTGTGGGGCTAATGGAATTAGTTGCCTACGCTGACCGCTAAGGGCCAAGACAATCCCCGCCTTCTCAACTGTCGAAATCAGGCGACTACGCTCAGAACCAAGGAGGATTCCGTCTACGCGCGCCGCCGATAGTAGATGTTGAACTCGAATCCTGGATTCGGGGGGAAGATTTCGGCGATCTTGCGCAGGCGCTCGGCCATGGGAGTAGGCGCCAGGAGCGGGTAGTCGCGCTCGCGCAGATCGTGGTAATCGATATCGAGATAGAGCGAGAGCAGGTAAATGGAAATGGCATCGGCGAAGCTGGCGGCCAGATAGTCGTTCTTGAATTTCTCTGCATCGGGGCCGGGGGCGGTGGCGAACTTGCGAGCTTCCCAGGCATCGAGCGAAGTTTCTCCGCGCACATTGGACTCGGCCTGCTGCCAGACCAAGTCGGCGAAACTTTGGGAGACTCCGGCACGTTCGACCAGGGCATGGCCGACGTTGATGTAGAACTCGAAGGCCACGGAAAATTTGTCGTCCATCAGGCGGGTGGAGATAAAGACACACTGGGCATCGCCGAGATTGAGGTTGCGATGACAGACGGCGTTGTCGCTGAGGGCAACGTCGTAGCGGTCGGCAATGACAGTTTCGTCGCCCTGGGAAACGGTCAGGGGAACGAAGTAGTACGCTTTGCGGGCCAGGGCGGAAGCGACCGGTATGGGGACGACGGCGATCATGCGCTCGAGATCGTTGTCGGCAATGGTGATTTCACCGGAGCGGGCATAGCAGATGCCGTTGGCAGCTTGGGAGACCGGGTTGTTTTGCACGATTTCCGCGGGGCTGCGGACGATCGCGGAGGCGGTTTGTGACATGACGGTATTGTAGCGTATGCGATGGCCGCGTTCGCGGACGGATATCGTCCAAGGCCAGGCCATCCTCGGAAAAAGCGTTCACCACGAAGGCCACGAAGGTACACGAAGGAGAAGCCTAATGCTCCGGGATACTTCGCGCCCTCGGTTGTTCAGATGCCTCCGGCCGGCGGGACTTCTGCCACTGCAATCATGGTTAGTGGCGCGGGCCTGGTTTCTACTGGAACTTCCGCCATTGCTGTCGTGTAAAAGGATACCGCTACGGCGCGCTGCCAGAAGCGGGTGGCGAGCAGGAGTAAGAGGATCAGCTCACTGATTAGAAATGCTCCCACTATGCTGGCCGACGGCACGGCGACGTTCCAGAACACGATTCCGATTGCCAGTACCAGCAGCGCGATAATCGAAATCACCACGTAAGCGCCAAACAGACGAAGGCGATGGCCGCGAGTTTGACGACGCGCTTGGCCGAGCGACTTGCGGACGGCTCGCTGATCGGCGATCACCACGTCGGCTTCAGCCAGGTCGAACCAGATGCGGATCTTTGTGAGGGCGAGGAAAATTATCGTTGAACCGATTAACTGAATGTAGAAGGGGAGCTTCTCGTAGGAGGAGTTCTCGTCGGCGGCTTTGGCGAGGGCGGTTTCGATGCCACCTAAAATTCCAGCCACGATGCCGGCGAGGATGGCGAATAAAATCGCGAGACGAACGAAGCGCCACAGATTTTTGCCGCAGGCGCGGAAGAAATCGTCGCGCGAGACGCGGTAACTGGACGAATAGCCGAGAAACACGCCGGGCAAAAACACGAGGGTCAGGACGAAGAACAAAACCGCCAATGCCGTGGCTGGGGCTGCCGACGCTTGCACTGGGCCGAACTCGGGGCGCGCCAGCATTTCCAAAAAGACGCTCAGGTCGAATCCGTGGAGCACAGCGTCGGCGTAAAGGCTATGGTCGAGCAGGTTGGCGGCGTGCAGGCGGAAGGCCGCCGCTCCGACTGAAGCCAGGACGAAGTTCAGGATAAAAAACCAGATCACGTAGCGCTTGTTGCGGCGGGCGATGGCAGCTCCGCTCGAAAGAAGGCTGGGTTTGTTACTCATCGATTTCGGCTCCTATACCATCCACCACGCCAGAAGTTGGGCAAAGAATTGGGATACGAAAGTCCAATAGTTGGTTAGTTTGCGCGTCGGCTTGCCGTCCGGCTCGGCGCGGTTGCTGTTATTGAAATTGTTGCGGTCGATTTGAATCTTGTGGTCGGGATCGATTTCCACGGTTTCGACCTTGGCCTTCTTTTGGTAAGTGTAGCGAATCCAGCGGTGCATGATGTCGCCGCCGTCCCAATGTTCGCGGACTTTTTCGCCGTTGTCGAAAGCAATGGCGATATCGACGGGATAGATGAAGTCTCCCTTGCGCTGGATGATCACTTCGGACTGATACTCGGTCTCGCCCTTTTTCTCTTTGAGTTTTTCTTTGTACCAGTCGACGGGATCAGAGTCTACTTTCTGCACGGCATAGTCGAGCACCTGCGTTCCATAGAAAGCAGGGTTGAAATACCAGCGCAGTTCTTTGCCGGAAACTTCCTCGATGGTCTTTAGAAAATCTTCCTTGGTGGGATGAGTGAACCGGTAACGCATGAAGTAAGTGTGCATAGCCCGTTGCATTGTATCCTCGCCGATGATGCCTTCGAGGGTCAGCAGGACGCTGGCGGTTTTGCCATAGGTGATTCCGCTGTAGGAGCGGTAGTTCGCGTAGTCCCATCCGTTTTGCGCGATGGGGTCGAGATCGGCCGATCCAATGTAACCATCTCTCTGCAGCTCTCGCTCGCCCATGGTCACTCCCCACAGATTCATGATCGAGGTGCGCGGGCCGAGAATGTCGTCGAGAACTTTGACTTCGGTATAGCTGTTGATGCCTTCATCCATCCAGGCGTCTTCGAACTCGTTGGTGGCGACCATTCCGTACCAGTACTGATGACCGAATTCATGTTCAACCACCCCCTCAGGCATATAGAGGCCCTTCGGCATCCACCAACTCGTGCCGCCGGTGATAAAGGTCGGATACTCCATGCCTTCGGCGGCCGAGCCAGCCTCGGGATCGACCAGGGTTAGCGTCTTGTAAGGATAGGGGCCGTACCAGCGCTCGAAGTGGTCGAGACTCTGTTTCAGGATTCGCGCATGGCGTTCTTCCTGGTCGACGTGCGCGGGTTGCATCATGATGTTCAACTTCACAGGCCCCATGCTTCCCTGAAAATTATCGGTATAGACCTTGTAGTGGGGACTGGCGGTCCAGGCGAATTCGTGGACGTCATCGGCGTGGTAGCTAACGCTTTTGGTGCCATCGGGATTGTTGACGTTGCTCACTTCCACCCCAGAGGCGCCGACGGTCTCAAACTGAGGGACGGTGATTTTCACGTCATAGACGCCGAAATCGGCGAAAAATTCGGTGGCGCCGTGAAACTGATGACAGTTCCAGGCTCCATGCCACCAGACGCCGACTTTTGGGAACCATTGACCGGCGAGCAGGAAATCGCGCTTCCATCCGGTACGCTCCAAGGTTTGCGGGAACTGATCGTGAAAAGTAATTTTGAATTGGACGTAGCCATCGGGCGGAATGGGCTGCGGCAGATGAATCTGGACAACAGTCTTATCGTCTTTGTTGCCGTCTTCGGGCTGGATGAACTTTAGCTGCGAAGTTAGATCGCCTTGTCCGACAACCTCGAAACGCTTGATTTCATCAGAGCCGTAGTTCTTGCTGTCCCACTTTTCGAAGGATGTGTCACGCGTGCCATCTCGTTTGGTCTCGCGGATCCAGGTGGATGTGGGCTGAAAGGCGTTGAGATAAAGATGGAAGGGGAAAGTATCCAGAGTCTGGCCGGTGAGATTGTGGTAGGTGAGAGTTTCTTCGGCGTCGAGACCGTGCGTCTTGGGATCGTATTTGGCGGCGATCTCGTAGTGCACAACGCGTTGGGAAAGTGGGGTGGGCGAGTTGACCGCTAACGTCGTGTTCGGAATGCTCAGCGCCGGGCTCGCAGTCGGCGCGATTGGAGCGGGAGCAACCGCAGTCTGCGCAATCGCGGGAAAAGACGCAAAGATGGCCAGCAATAACGGGACCACCGACTTCCGTGGTGACATTGGACAGCACCCCTTTGGTTGGAAAAGCACCGTGCAGAATGATACCGCATGCAAGGTGAACCGGCACCCCGCGGGTCGCGCGTCGCCGGTCGCGATGGTTGGGAGCGATGGTGTAATTTAGAAGCATGGGGAAAGAGGCTTCCGACCGGCCGCGTTGGATCGGAATTCCGGCGCGGGTGTTCGCGATGACGTTTTTGTTTACGCTGCTGTCGTTCGCGGTCGCGCTGTTGCTGAGTATTCTGGGGACGGTGGTGTATTCGCAGGTAAAACACGTAGCCCCGAACCTGACGTTTGCTTACCGGCACATTGCATTTCCGTTTGCGATTACCGCGGGCGCGATTGTGCTGGTGCTATCGCTGGGGATGGAGATTCGGAACTACCGGCAACGGAAAACGCTGGCGGGGATCGAACGGGTTAGTTGAGCATGGCTGACTTGAGAACGGCTGAGTTGAATATGGGCGACCTGAGAACAACTACTCCGCGGATTGCTATTCCCGTGCCGCATTCGAGCGACGCCGAGTATGCTGAGCGCTCGCTGCCTAAGTATGAAGACGCGGTGCGCATGGCGGGCGGCGAGGCCGTGCGGATTGGACTGGACCTTACGCCGGCTCAGGTGATGAAACAGATCGAGGAGTGCGACGCGGTTCTCTTGCCGGGCAGCCGGGCGGATGTCGATCCGCAGAAATACGGCGCGGCTCGGCACGAGAAGACGGCGCCTGCGGATGGCAAGCGGGACGCGGTGGATAAAGTGCTGCTCGACGACGCCTACGAACTGCGCAAGCCGGTACTGTGCATCTGCTACGGGCTGCAATCGCTCAATGTGTATCGGTCGGGAACGCTGGTGCAGGATATTGATTCGTCGGTCGTCGATTCGAAGAGCGTCAATTCCAAGATCAATCACAGCCCGGGGCGTACGGTGGCGAACGCGCACACGGTGACGGTTGATCCGGAATCGCGGCTGGCGGAGATTGTGGGAGCGACGGCTGGCACCAGGAAGACGATGGCGGTGAATTCTTCGCATCATCAGGCCGCGGACGCTCCGGGGGTGGGACTGCGGGTGGTGGCGCGGTCGGCGGAAGATGGAGTGGTAGAAGCGCTAGAGGGAACGGCTCCAGGGCATTTTGTGCTGGCGGTGCAGTGGCATCCGGAGCGGAGCGTGAATGACGGGCCGGAAGTGGCGGAATCGGCGCACGCGATCTTCAGGGCGTTTATTGCGGCGGCGCGAGCAAAGCGGGCGGAGATGGAAAGAAACCTGAGCATCCGGACGGTGCAGCAGGCAAGTACGTAGGTCCTTCGCTTCGCTCAGGATGACAACTTAATTTCCTGTGCCACGAGGCTGGGTGCGTTTTAGTAACACCACAGCATTGGCTATGGCTGCGTTTTCCGTGCCTATGCCTTCTGGGGTTTTTGCTTTGATGCCTACACAGTCTGGGGGAATTCCGCACAGCTTGGCTACTTGTTGGCGAATCGCTTCCGCGTGGGGGCCAATTTTTGGAACGGACAGAATTAAGGTGGAATCGAGGTTTACTAGTGCGTAGCCTGCGGTTTTGACGCGCTGCAGGGCTTCGCGCAGAAAGAGGGCGGAGTCGGCATTTTTCCACTGCGGGTCGGAGGGCGGAAACAGGGCTCCGATGTCGGGGCCGGCGATGGCGCCAAGCAGGGCGTCGGTGATGGCGTGGAGCAGAACATCGCCGTCGGAATGGCCTCCGAGGCCCTCGTGGTGGGGCAGAGTTATGCCTCCGATTCTTAGCGGGATGCCGGGCTTGAATTCGTGCGAGTCCCAGCCGTAGCCGATGCGCATTTCAGGTTTGGAGGTCTTGGGGTCCAAAGTCGGTTTCCAGAGAATATTTTGTAATCGGGTAATTTTGTAATGTAAGAACCAAACCACGGACGGGATGTAAGTTACCAAATTACCCAATTACAAAATTACCAAATTACAAAATTCCTTCCTGTTTCAGGTAGAACTCCGCCAGTTGCATGTCGGCGGGGGTCGTGATTTTCAGATTGCGCGGCGAACCCATTACTACTACTACGGGGAGGTCGGCGCGTTCTATTAGAGAAGCTTCGTCGGTTCCGAGGAAGCCGTCGGCCAGGGCGTCGGCAAAGGCTTTTTTTAGGATGCTGTAGCGAAAACCCTGCGGGGTTTGCGCCATCACGATGCTGGCGCGCGGGATGGTAGCTTTGATGAGCGCGTCTTCCGCGGTTCTTTCCACCTGCTTTACGGTGTCTACTGCGGGGAGGCCGGCGATGGCGGCTCCGTGCTGGTGCGCGGCTTCGATTACATGGCCGATGATTTCCGGCGTCACGAAGGGGCGCACGGCATCGTGCACGAGGACGATGTCGTCGGGATCGATAGCGGGATCGGCGGCGAGATGAGTCAGGGCGCTGGCCACAGAGTCTTGACGATGCTCGCCGCCTTCGACCAGTTGCAGGCGCTTGGTCAGGACTTCCGGGTACTGCTTTTCGACTTGGGCGCGAAAGCCGGCAATTTCGTCGGGGCGCAGGGCGACGATGATTTCGTAGACGGCAGGCGTGGCCGCGAATTTACGCAGCGTGTGGACGAGAATGGGCACCCCGCCGAGTTCTTTGAATTGTTTGGTGGGCGCTGGTTTTTTGGATTTAGCGGTCGAGGGCGGAGCCATGCGCGTGCCCAGTCCCGCGGCCGGAACGATGACAAACACCTTCATAGGGGCGATCAGTATACAGGATTTGGCCGTGGGGGTGAGGTGAAGCTGCGGTCGGCTAGGGCTGGCGCACCTGTTTGATGAAATGAGAGAGGGCACAGCCGGATCAACTCGGCTGTGCCCTTTCAGGTTAAGGTGGTTTATTTTTGTACGCGGGATTTCGTCATGGCTTTATGCACGGCTGGTATCCCGGTTAACGTTCCCTGCTGCTCGAGGGGGCCGAAGAAACTCGCGAAATTATCCTCTTCCACCCAGAACAAGTATCCTCCGCTAGCCTGATAAAGGGCTACGTTGTCACCAAACTCAGTCTCACCAACTGTGATGACCAACGGGTTTTCATTGTCTTCGGTCATGGTGTAGCGTCCAGTGGTGGCCTCGTTCGCGTCCGCTAGCGGAGTTGCCGCATAACCAACCCCAGTATCGGTAGCGCTGGAACTGTAGAAGCCGCCAATGTCGGAGACTTCACCGGTTCCAGCCAGAACACCAGCCGTAACCGATCCCTGTCCGACAAAGTCGACTTCCCAGAAATCGTCGCCGTTGAAGGACTGCCCGCCAAAGGCGTAATTACCTGTAAAGTCACCCTGTGTGGTGTCGGTTTGCGGTATGAGAAGTCCGGTGCCGCCGGCAAGATTATCATCCAGGTCGATAATCAGAGCGCCACCCAATCCGGTTGTGGTGTTATTGGGATCGAGCAGATTGAGAGTTGGATCGGTGACATATACTCCCAAACCGCTGATGGAACCTAAGTCTCCGCTGGTGATCGTCAGGCTGCCGTATCCAGTGCTGGCGACAGCATAGTTTCCGCCGATCGCTTCGCCGAAAAAGACATCTCCGTACTCATCATCGTCGGCGATTCCTCCAGTGACGGCGCTGACGCCATCGGTGGTGAAGCTACCGGCCGCATCATAGAGATCGCCCCAAGCGTCGCCTTGAATGCCGAACACGGAGCTTCCGATGGATGCTGCGCTGAATGTGCCCGAGCCCTGACCATAGGCCGAGCCGATGCCGACTGCCTCGGTATCGTCAATGATGAGCCTGACCGCTTCCGGGCCAACAACGTAGTAGGCGAACGCGGTTGCAAGGTTGCTGGTGATGGTGCCCCGCCCGAAGGCGTCCGTCGAGAAGACGGTTCCCGACAGGGCGTTATCGGTGGTTACAGCTCCATCGTCGTTTTGATCGTAAGTGCCACTCAAGGTGCCGCTGGACACTGTGAGCACTCCGCCGACGGCAATTGGTTCGTAACTCTCGTCAACGCCCGATATGGCGAAAGCAAAGTTCCCGGGGGCGCTGGTTGCGGTCTGCAAGTCGAGGCTTCCACTGGAGGTTGCCGACCCGTCAAACTGAGTGATGAGCGCGTGGTTGGCGTTCACAAATTGGATAGCGAGGGTCTCCACGCCGCCGACGCCCAGATTCGTGTCACCCACGGTCAGCGTGAGTGTGCCCTGGCCGGTTGCAGAATCTACCATGAGCGCGCTGCTTGTTGCCGCGATTGGTGTGGGGGCGTCCGTGAGTCCGAAACCGTCGTTATAGTCTTCTTCGCCGCCGGTGACGTTGCCACTCGAATCGATGACCACCGCTCCTGCGATAGCGTAGAAATTCGGGCCCTCTTCGCTGTTAATGTTCTCCAATCCGCCGTTGAGATAAAACACGTAAGTTGTGCCCGACACGGTCTTGGAGTTGCCCGAACTGCAACCCGTCAAGAAAGCAAAGGCCAGGAAAACTAAAGCTAGAGAGATGCTCAGGTAAGCTTTGCGGTTCATAGCCACGCCCCTTTCTGGGCAGTCTTCTCGCTGGCACGCTCACGTGCCTGCGGCGACATCGAAATCCCATGTTGGTTGCGCATCGTGTAGGCGTGTCCGTTAACGGTTACGGTGCGGGTGATAAACACCTGCTTGCCTTTGATCGTCTTCATGACGCCGGTGACTTCAACTTGCTTGCCGGGTTCGACGGAGAGAGCGCCTCGGCCTTGCAGAGCGAACCTTCCCAAGCTGGCGTCCAGCGAACCGACACCGGTTTGGATTAAGAGGTGGGAACCCATGAGCATTCCCTTTGAGGGTTTCGTGAGCACGCTCGACACCGTGCCATGGAGAGTGACTTCCTTGCTGATGTCGTAATAGGGACCTGCAGTCCTTGTCTCGGCTGCCCCGGCTGCGAGGGGTGCGACCAAGGACAGCAGGGCCAATACACATAGCCCTGCGAAAACACTTTTCATTACCTGCCTCCAAACGTTTGAGATTTATCCGGATTCCCGATAAGGGTCTCTGGCCGTGGATGGTACGCCTTTTTTGCCTGTGAATGCAAGAAAGTTCACTACTCGAAGGTTGTTACCTTGGTCCCACAGACTAATCAACTGGCCGATCGGCCACAGCGGAAGTCGTCTTTCGCGTGGGATCGGAGGGGACGGCAGTGGGTGCTGTGACTGCGGGTGCGGAGACTGGCGGCGGCGATTTTGAGTCGCGGTGGCCGGTGCCGCGCTCATCCCACTTGCCAAAGATCATCTTCCCGGCGGTGGTCTGCAAGACCGAAGTCACCGAGATATCAATAGTCTTGCCGATCATTTTGCGCGCATTGTCCACGACTACCATGGTGCCGTCGTCGAGATAGGCGACGCCCTGGTTGTATTCCTTCCCTTCTTTCAGGATAAATACGCGCATGATTTCGCCGGGAAGGACGATGGGCTTGAGGGAATTCGCCAGCTCGTTGATGTTGAGCACGGGTACTCCCTGTAACTGGGCGACTTTGTTGAGATTGAAATCGTTGGTGAGGATTTTGCCTTCGTACAGCTTGGCCAGTTCGATGAGCTTCATGTCGACTTCGCGGACGGTGGGGAAATCGTCTTCCACGATCTGGATTTGCACCGAGGCAGTTTTCTGGAGGCGCTGTAGGATGTCGAGGCCGCGGCGTCCGCGATTGCGTTTGAGAGAGTCGGCGGAATCGGCTACCAGTTGCAATTCGCGAAGCACGAACTGGGGGATGACGATGAGGCCGTCGAGGAAACCGGTCTCGGCGATGTCGGCGATGCGGCCGTCGATGATGACGCTGGTGTCGAGGATCTTGTAGACCTTTTTGCCCGACTTTTCCCCGCCGAAGATGCCGCCGAGCGCGGCCAGATTGAGCATGTCGCCTTTGTTGGCGCCCACGGTTAATCCGACATAGGCCATGATCAGCATGACCATGATCTGGAGGAAGCCGCGGGTGGGGCTGGCCGGGATACTGTTGCCGAGAACAAGAGCGAAAAGATAGGCGCCAATGATGCCGAGGACGCTACCGATGGCGGCGCCGATCAGGCGCTTGAGGCTCATCTCCCGTAAGCGCCACTCGAACATCACGATGGCGGCGCCAATTACGACGCCGACAACGGCAGCAAAGTTTGGGGGCAGGCCAAAGGGCCGAATAAGAAAGCAGATAACGCCGACAATGAGGATAAAAAGAAAACGAATGAACACTACGTCCACGAGTACCTCTCTCGGGAAGGCATCGCAAGCGATTCCCGCCCGCGCCGATGGTTCAGGGCGAATGATTAGGAAGAGCCCTGGGTCAGCGTTCTATTCACGGAGCATTATAAAAATGAGGATGCGCGCCCGTGCCCGGTCATAGCCGAGTTACCGCAAAAGTATCGGGAGCAGTATATACCGGGTTGAGAACGGGAACCAGTGCATTACTTTTGCGAGTTTCGCGCACTTACATGCCGTCGTAATTCGGGCCACCGCCGCCTTCCGGTGGCACCCAGGTGATGATCTGATATGGGTCCTGAATGTCGCAGGTTTTGCAGTGGACGCAGTTGGCTGGGTTCAGACTGATGCGCTTGCCGTTAGGCGCGGCCGGGTCGTCCAGCATTTCGTAAACGTTGGCCGGGCAGAAATTCTGGCAGGGGCTGGCAAACTCTTTCAGGCAACGATCGTTGCAGATGTTAGTGTCTTCAATCAACAAATGAGCGGGCTGATCGTCTTCGTGCTTCGTGCCGGAATGGTAGAGGTCGGTGAGCTTGTCGAAGGTGAGCTTACCATCGCCTTTGGCGGGGCCGAGCAGGTGGGCCTCGGGGCCTCCGTCGGCAGGCAGTTTGGCGACTGGCTGTAAATTTTCGTAGCCGGGATGTGACGGCACGCGATGGCGAAGGCCGCCGTCAAAAAGCTCCTGCAGCATGGTGTTGAACATGCCTGCGACCATGCCATGGTTAAATCCCTGGTGGAAGTTGCGGACCGGCCAAAGCTCGTCCTGAATCCAGCTGGTTTCGACACGACGCTGAAATTTCGCGAGAATTGCCGACGAGGAGTCGGATTTCACCAAGGCTTCGAAGGCGGTCTCGGCGGCCAACATACCGCTCTTGATGGCGAGATGAATGCCCTTTAAGCGCGCGGAATTCAGGAAGCCGGCGGAGTCGCCGACGATCATCCAGCCGTCCCCGCCTAGAGGCGGCAACGACCACCATCCGCCGTAGGGAAGCGACTTGGCGCCATAACGAATCATCTTGCCGCCGGCCAGAAGTTTGGCGATAAAAGGATGCTGTTTGAACGCTTGCAGTACGTGCTGCGGATCGAGGCGTGGATCGCGATAATCAAGCCCGGTCACGAAGCCGAGCGAAACGACGTTCTCTTTTTTACTATCGCCGGGCGATCCGTAAATCCAGCCGCCGCCGTATTCTTTCGTGGTCAGCGGATAACCCATGGTGTAGATGACTTCGCCAGCCTCAATGCGTCCGGATGGGACTTCCCACAATTCCTTTACCCCCACGCCATAAGTCTGCGGGTTGCGATCTTTCATCAAGTCAAGCTTCTGGATGAGTTGCTTGGTGAGCGATCCGCGCGTGCCTTCGGCGAGTACGACGACCTTCGCCTTCACGTCGTAGCCGGGCTCGAAATTCGACTTCTGCTGGTTCTGTTTATCGACGCCCTTGTCGTCGGTGCGCACGCCAACGACGCGATCGCCGCCGCCGTTCGCGTCTTTTTCCGCGTCCTTTTCAAAGAGCAGTTCCGATCCGGCGAAGCCCGTGAAGATGGTGATGCCGGCAGCTTCGACTTTGCCGGCCAGCCACTTCACGAAACGATTGATCGAGATAACGTAGTTGCCGTGATCCTTTAGCGGCGGAGGCGTGACCGGAAGCTGGTAGTGCCCGGTGCGGGTGAGGAAGTGGACCGCTTCTTTGTGCACGACAGCGTCGAGCGGAGCTTCGCTTTCGAATCCGGGCAGCAGTTCTTTCATGGAACGGGGATCGAGGAGCGCGCCGGAAAGACAGTGCTGTCCGGCTTCGCGCGCCTTTTCGAGCACGTAGATATTTTCCTTACTCAAGGGCGCGTCGGGATGGCGCGCATTGTGATCGTCGATCAACTGCGAAAGCCGCAGCGCGCAGGCCATGCCAGCGGGACCACCCCCGACGATGACGACATCGGCGGGCATCTCGGGATGCTCGACGTTAGGGATCGGCTTGCGGAAGATCAGCGTCACGGTTGGATGGCCGAAATGTGAACTAAGAATGGGAACACACCGTGGAGTTTGTTGGCAAGCGTCCGGTCGGCAGTCACGAAGTCACAATGCCACGCAGGTCAGTGTCAACGGTCTCGATCTTCGCGAATCAGGATGGCGCTATCGCAAAGAATGCCTTCCCTCTGGTAAATTCGCTCCCGGCGCTGACGGATGCGGGCGACCTGGCCGCGTGTAAGTTTTGAGGGCTTCGTCGGACCCCCGCTGAGCTTTGAGGAATTACTGGCAACGCGCTTGGATCCTCTTCTCATTGGGATTATTGTACGATGCATCCGGCCCGCTTGCGTTACCATTTCTTGAAAATGACTGCGACGGCAGCGATGATCATGGCAAAACCTACGAGGTAGTTCCACTTCAGCGGCTCCTTTAGATAGAGGACGGAGAAGATCGAAAATACGGTTAGAGTGATGACCTCCTGAATGGTCTTCAGTTGCGCGGCGGTGAATTCGTAGGAGCCGATGCGGTTGGCGGGTACCTGGAAACAATATTCCGCAAATGCAATGAGCCAGCTGATGACGATGACCTTGAATAGGGGCGCGTGGCGATACTTCAGATGGCCGTACCAGGCGAAGGTCATGAAAATGTTGGAGAGGGTCAGGAGAAGAATGGTTGTCATGCGGATATGTTGCCTGATTTCGGAGGTCGGTTGTCGGCTTTGGACTACGGGAAGAAGGCGCGTCTTACCTGCTTAGCTCTGTGGTGGCCGGGCAGGGACGCCCGGCGCCCCACCGTCCCGTGCCATCTCTCACGTTTCATGCCGCCTGGCATACTTCACGCCCGCGAAGATCACTCCGCAAATGGCGAAATCCAACAGCAGGCCCCAGTCCTCCTGGAAAAGCCTGTGGCGCGCAACCGGCGGCAGATGTGGCATGAGCAAATAGTAGATTGCGTTGCCAGCGAGCACCGCCAGGAGCGCATCGAGAAAATTCTTCATGGTCGTTGGTTCAATATTGCTGGTTCAGCATTGTTCTTCGTGCTGCTAACATTCCTTGAGATGCTGGAACCGTCCACTCCAGTGCAGTTTGTGAAAGGCATCGGCCCGCGGTTGGCTGAGGTGCTTGCCGCCAAGGGTCTTGCGACGGTTGACGACCTGCTGCACTACCTTCCCTTTCGCTACGAAGATCGTCTGAACCCGCGGTCGGTAGCCGAACTGCGCGCCGGTGAAATGGCCACAGTCGTTGCCGAAGTCCGCAACTCGGGACTGTTTCGCACCCGGCGCATGCCGATCTTCCAACTCACGGTGGGGCAGGGACGGTCCCGGCTGAAGTGTATCTGGTTCAACGCCGCCTATCTTCAGGACCGCTTTCAGGCCGGGCAGATGGTAGCGCTCTACGGCAAGGTCGAAGAGGACCGCGACGGCGGACTGCAGATCGTGCAGCCGCAATTCGAGATTCTTGGCGACATTTACGAAGAGGGTGGAGCGGTGGCAGCCGAAAAAGAGGCGGAGAAAAAAGCGTCGGCCTCGCTTGAGATTGGGCGCATTGTTCCGATCTACGAATCGACCGGACAGGGGAAGCTTACGCCGCGCTGGTTCCGGCGCATTATTCGCTGGGCGCTGGAGAATCTGAATCCCGATCTTCGCGATCCCATTCCGGCGGCGGTGCGCGCGCATCTTAGCCTGGTGTCTCCGCGAGAAGCGCTGTGGAAGGTGCACTGGCCGGATGCGGGCGAGAGTTTTGCCGATTTGCAATCGTCGCGCACGGCGGCGCACATCCGGCTGATTTTCGATGAATTGTTTTTCATCGAGCTGGGGCTGGAGCTCAAGCGCCGCGAGCAGAAAGCGCAGACCGGAGTCGCGTTTGCGCTGAACGACGGGGTTCGCGAGGCGATTAAGAAGATATTGCCGTTTCACCCGACGGCGGCGCAGAAGCGGGTACTGAAAGAAATCGCCAGCGACATGCAGACGCCTTCGCCCATGCGGCGTCTGTTGCAGGGCGACGTGGGATCGGGGAAGACGATTGTGGCTTTTCAGGCCGCGATCATCGCGATTGAAAACGGATATCAGGTCGCCTTGATGGCGCCGACGGAAATTCTGGCGCAGCAACATTATTTTTCCGCGCGGCAGATTCTGGAACGCGCCGGCTACCGCATCGTGCTGCTGACGGGCTCGCTCGAGCAAGACCGGAAACGCGACGTGCGGCGCCACATTGCACAAGGCAACGCCCAACTGGTTATCGGGACGCACGCGCTGATTCAGGATCGGGTCGAATTTGAAAATCTCGGGTTGGTGGTGGTGGATGAGCAGCACCGCTTTGGCGTGATGCAGCGGCTGAAGCTGATGAAAAAAAGCGACGACCGCGGTGTAGCGGGCGCGGGCGCACGGCGCTCAACCAAATCCAATGCTGGCCCGGAGCCTGACGTATTGGTGATGACGGCTACGCCTATTCCTCGGACTTTGGCGCTTACTCTTTATGGCGATCTTGATGTTTCGGTGCTTGACGAACTTCCTCCAGGTCGCACTCCGGTTGTTACCCGCTCGGTGGCCGACGAGCGCTCGTCCGAAGTTTGGGATTTTGTCCGCAAGCAGGTCGCCGCTGGACATCAAGCTTACGTCGTTTATCCGGTGATCGAGGAGAACGAAGAGCGCGAACTGAAGGCCGCACAACAGATGCATCGGGAGTTGCGCGAGAAGATTTTTCCCGATCTTCATGTCGGATTGCTGCACGGCCGTCTGGATGCGGACGAAAAAGAACATGTGATGCGCGAATTTCAGGCGGGCAAGATCGAAATTCTTGTGGCTACTACGGTGATCGAGGTTGGCGTCGACGTTCCGAATGCTACCGTCATGGTGATTGAGCATGCCGACCGCTTTGGGTTGGCGCAGCTTCACCAGTTGCGCGGACGCATTGGGCGCGGCGCGGCAAAATCTTATTGCGTGCTGATGCGCGGCGGAAAAGTTTCCGAAGAAGGCGAGCGGCGTCTGGACGCGATGGTGCGGTCGAATGACGGGTTTCAGATCGCGGAACTCGATCTTGAACTACGCGGACCGGGGGAATTTTTTGGGACGAAGCAGGCGGGGATTCCGAGCTTTCGCGTGGCCAACATCATTCGCGACCGGCAACTGCTGGAAGCCGCCAAACGCGAGGCCGCATGGGTGATCTCCGGGCCGAATTCAGAAATATCAAAGGCGGAGATCGATGGCGCGCTCCGAGAAATGCGGGCGCGGTGGGCGCTCAGTTATGGACTGGTAGAAGTGGGTTAGGGCGCTGGACGCCTCCTGGAAAATGCGGCGCCCATCTTCACGCCAGTATGGAGTCGTCCAACCGTTTGCGGCGGAAATCGGCGACATGTTGCACGAAGGCCATGATCAGCGGGTGCGGGTTATCTTCGCGCGATGAAAGTTGTGGCTGGAATAACGTCGCAATAAAAAACAGGTGGGCGGGAGATTCGATGGCTCGGCATTCTTCCTTTGAGCCGCGGGCCACGACTGGAAAGCCAGCTTCCATGGCCATCCATTCGAACTCGGGATTGAGTTCGTAGTTGCAGAAAAATTCTTCTTCGATCACTTCCTTGCCGTAAAACGCCGCGAGATAGGAGCCGGGACGGAGGCGAATCTGGCTGATTTTCCCAGAGAGCTTGGGGGCCTTCGGGTCGCGGTTGGGAACGGCGCAGGCTACGGGATAGATAACGATATTTTTGGCGTGCGGATCTTCCTCAGCCGTCGTGGCATCGCGAACGCCGAGCACGTTGCGGGCGCATTCGATGAGCGCGTACTGAAATCCCGAGCAGGTACCGAGATAGGGCCGGTCGTGGACGCGGGCAAACTCGATGCCTTTGAGCATGCCGTCGAAACTTTTGTAGGGACTGCCGGCTGAGCCAAACAGACCATCGAAGGAGTCGAGCGTGGCGGCGCCTCCGGGTTCGAGCAACGACGGCGTGGGAATCCATGTCGATTCCACCTTGAGCTGGAGCTTCCGCGCCGCGTGCTGGAGCGCATCGTTGGTCGCGTGATGGGAACGGAATTCGGGGTTGAAGTCGCCGAGAATCCCGATCCGTACGGATTCAGTCACGACAGACATTCTAAATTAGTGGTTCGCACACCGGGCGTTTAGCAGTTAGCTACTGGTTCTGCGGCGTTCGCGAAACGGCGCTACGAGCGCGAGCCAAAACCCTTCCGCTACACCTGTGCCAGCAGCGTGTAGAGGCCGAGCAGCGTAATGGCGGCGCCTCCCCAGATCATGACGGAAGATTTCCAGGCGAGCGCAATCGCGATTTCCTTTTGACTGCGGAAAGAGATCACGAAGGCAGGATCATGGTCGCCTTTCATTAGGACGAGGGGCGGAGTGAGATTGAAGCCGGATGACTGAGACGGGGCCTGTTCTACGTGCACTCCGTTCGGAAACGCTTGGTGCGGGCTGGTTTCCAAGTGAACACTAGCGGGAGCGGATGGAGCGTTCTCAACCACGGGAGCAGGCTGGCAAGGAACTCCGGCAGCCGACCAGGCTTCTGGTTTGGCGATACCGGCGCGGGTGAGCGCGGCCGCAATTCTTTCCTGCTGGGTCATTTCGTGACTGTCGGAAGGAGTCGAACCACTTTGCAGGCGGATGATGTGGGGGGTAGAGATTGACGGCGAAGAATCGTCTGACGCTGAGTCTGATGCTGAGTCGTGGATAGAATCGTTGTGCGGCGAGAAGGGGCGCACCTGAACGCCGGGATTTTCCATGAGGGTTCCAGCGGCAAAGAGCGCGTCTCCGGGCTCGATCGACTTTTCTTCGATGCGCAAGCGGCGGCCTGAAAGGATGCCATGGCGCGAAAGAAAAACGCTAAGGCGCGGGGGAACCTGTTCGAGGTTCAACGAGAAAAACGACGCATCGTATTCTTCTTGAAAGTCGCTATGCAGGTCGAGATCGGCTCCCAGCGGTTCGACTAGCAACTGACCAGTCGAGTCCTCGATGAAAAACGGCAGGTGCAGCGTTTCATCGGCAACTTGCTCCCATTCCTGCTTTTTGGAATTGCGCCGCTGCCACGCCGTGGTTCGGTAAACAAAGCAGGGCTTACCGGTGATGGGCGCAGATAAGGTGTAAGGACCGACGGCGGTTCCAGTCACCTCGACCGGCCCGGGGACGGCGCTCTGAATCTTGGATGTGGGCGTGGCCAGCAACAGGCGCTTGCGGGCGAGGAGATGGAATCCGCGAAAGAAAAAGTACAAACCAGCGGCCATTGCGATCAACGAAAGAATCGTGAGGTAGTTGATCGGGATTAAGAGGGACAGGCGGGAAATCACAGTGCCTTCCTGAATTGTTCGCGGGGACCTGATATGAGGATATGGAAGAGATTTCGAGAATGGCACAGGAAGGAGCGACGGTGGCGTCACGGAAGTAACGTTACGAAACCCGGCGCCCGCGGCGCCGCGGCGGGCGAGACGAGGCCAGCCTCGTCTCTACAGTAGTTATGCGGTCACGGCTCGCGTTTTCAGAATGTCGGCTACGGCGGCCAGAGCTGCGTCAATTTCGGCGTCGGTGTTGTAGAAGTGCGGAGAGAAACGGACTCCGGCTTTGGGACGCCAGTCTACCAGGATGTTGCGGGCTAGTAGCTCGCGGCTCACGGGCTGGGAATCGGGCATGTCGATGGAGACGGTGCCGCCGCGCTGCTCGGGGTTGCGCGGCGTGTTGACGCGCCATCCGTGATGGTCGGCGATTTCGATCAGGCGAGCAGTCTGGCGTTTGGATTTCTCGCGGATTTTTTCCACTCCAACTTCTTGAATGATTTTCAAGCCGGGACGCGCGGCTTCAATCGCGGGAATGTGCGTGGTTCCATTCATAAAGCGGAGGGGAGGATCGGCGTAACGGATGGGGCCGGTCGAGAACTCGAAAGAATTTTCGTGCGCGAACCATCCGATGAGCTTCGGTTCAAGTTTCTTACCCAGGTCCGGGCGAACGTAGAGATAGGCGACGCCGGGGCCTCCGCAAAGCCATTTGAGGACGCCTCCGCAGGCGAAGTCGGCGTTAAGAGACTGGATGTCTACGGGCAAGGTGCCAAGAGACTGATACGTGTCTAGAACGACGTGGGCTCCCACTTTGTGCGCTTTGTCGATGACGGCTTTGGCGTCGTTGATGTAGGAACTGCGAAAGATCACGTGAGAGATGGGAACGATCAACGTGCGGTCGTCGATGGCGTCGAGCAGGCGCTCGGTGGGAACGGTGATGCCGTCGTCGGTTTTGACCATGTGAACCTGCGCACCGTACTGGCGCTGCGCCTCCCAGAAATACATGACGGAGGGAAAGTTCATGTCGCTGTAGACGACCTTGTTGCGCTGGCCGGTGAAATCGAAGCACGATGCAACTACGGCCTGGCAGGTGGTGACGTTCTGATGCAGAGAGACGGAATCTTTGGGCGCGTTCATCAGGGCGCCGAGTTCATTGCCAACTTCGAGAGCCAGCATCCACCAGCGCTCTTCCCAGGCGCGAACGCCGCGCGTGGCCCAGATGTCGGCGTAGGCGTGGAGCGCGTCATACACGGCGCGTGGCATGGCTCCGAGGGAGTTGGAGATCATGTAGTTGGTGCGCTCCAGGATGGGAAACTCAGAGCGGTATCGGAGTAGGTCGTCGTGGAGAAGATCGTCACTCAGAAGATCGGCGGGCATGAGGACATTGTAATTGGAGCGTTGACTCGATGGGAGTCGCGGCGGTGGATCGGAAGTCAAACTCCCGCCCCTTCGGCTTCGCTCAGGGCAGGACGGGCGAGATGCCCGTCGCTCCGCTAGCAAGGCAGCGACTTGGGACGAAGGAGAAAGTAAACGATGGTTAGGACGATGAGGAAGGTCAGGCCAACGATCAGGTTGATGCGGGAGTCCCACCAGGTTTTGGCAGTCGAGGCCAGGACTACTACTAAACCAATGATCGATCCCCATTTGCCTAGGGGCGAGGCAGCGGGAATGTCGGCGGCCTGGGCGGCCGTGAGACGGCGGCGGAAAGAGATGTGGGCGGCGAGAGATACGATCCAGGCCAGGATCATACCGAAGAGCGCGCCGCGGAGAATGTACTCGAAGGCCTTGGCCGGAGCCCAGCGTTCGAGCACTAAGGCGACGATGATTCCATAGGAAGAAATAAGCACGGCCAGAGTCGGAGAACCTTTGGCATTAAGGCGCCCGAGCGCGGCGGGAGCCCACCCGGTGCGGGCTAGCGAGAAGATCATGCGGGACGAGATGTAGAGCGCAGCATTGGCGCCGGAGAGAGCGGCGGTCAAGACCACGAAATTCATGAAATGAGCGGCGCCTGGGAGGCTGACGGAACGGAAGACGGTGACGAACGGGCTCTCGGCGACACCGGCGCGATTCCAGGGCATGACGCCGACGAGGATGATGATGGCGCCCAGATAAAGGAAGGTGAGAGTGAGAAAAGTCATGCGCGCGGCGCGGGCGACGGCGGTGGGGGAGGTGGATTCTCCAGAAGTTACGGCTATGTATTCCACGCCGCCGAAGGTATAGATGGCAAAAGTGAGGGCGAGGAGCGGGGCGGCGGGGCCGAGGGGAAAAAATCCCCCGTGGGCGGTGTATTGGGGAGCGACTCGTCCGGTGAGGAGCAGGGACGCGCCTAGCGCGATGAAGATGACGATTACAACGGCCTTGATCATCGCGAACCAGAATTCGAAGCGTCCAAAGCTGTGAACGCCGAGGAAATTCATGGATAGAAGGAAGGCGGAAAAAGCGAAGACCCAGACGAGAGCAGGCACTCGCGGAAACCAGAGTTGCATGTAGGTGGCGGAGGCGACCATCTCGGCTCCTATGGAGACGGCAATGGCGAGCCAGTAGCCGGCGCGGGAAATGAATCCGGCCCAGCGGTTGAGGTAAAGGTCTCCGTAGACGCCGAAGGAACCGGCGGCGGGATGAGCGCTGGCTAGTTCTCCTAGGGCGAGCGCGACCGTCCAACTGATGAAGGCGGCGAGGACGAAGCTGAGGATGACGGCGGGACCGGCTAGTTCGATAGCGGCAGCGGTGCCCAGGAGAAGTCCAGTGCCGATGGAACCGCCTACGGCGACCATGGTCATTTGCCCGGCGGTGAGCTGGTGGCGGAGGCCGGACTCGGGGTCATTCGGGGGCGGGTTCGCGGGGAGAGCGGGCATGCTCGCTTGCAACTTGGCGCTCGTACTCTATACCAGAATTTGGGGGCGCGGCGCGAGATACGGTGGAGAAGCAAAGCCGAGCTGCTCCACCCCGCCGCCAACACCGGGCTTGTCGGGGGCCCCGGTGCGTCGGCTGAACCCTTCGGCTTCGCACAGGGCAGGCTCCCGAGGGCGGCCGTCCCTACGCGAACCGCGTGACTTTCGTAATCGCGCGCGTGGGTCAGCGCGTTGCTGGCGCTGGGAGCGAAACCTAGAATCGAGGTGTAGCACTCTGTCTTGCCAGACCGCCCCATGCCGGAAAATCCTAATCGTGCCGAGATTGGCCGCCGCATCGAGAAGGCGGAAAAGCTGTTGCAGAAGGGAAAGACGGCCGACGCGCTGGCGGAATACCTGCAAATCCTGGAAAGCGATCCGCAAAATGACAATGTGCGGCAGATGGCGGCCGACCTGTGTCTCTCTTTGAATAAGGGACCGCAGGCGGTGAAGCTGATGGGCGAATTGTTTGAGCGACAGGTGGCGGCGGCGGACGCGACGCGAGCCAGCCTGACTTACAAGAAATTGGCGCGGTACTCCAATCCAACGTGGGAACAGAAAGTACGCTTCGGGCAACTGCTGGAGCACTCCAACAAGAAACTGGCGACTGGGACCTATGAAAATGCGTTGGAGGATTTGCGGAAGCAGGGCAAGCAGGAAGAAGCGTTGCTGGTCTTGCGGCGGATCGTAAGCCTGGATCCGTCGCCGGGCAATCATTTGCGGGTGGCGGAATTGGCGGCGGAACTGGGCGAGCACATGATGGCGTCGCAGTCATTTTTGCAACTGGCGGAGCTGACGGAGACGGCAGGGGGAAACGCCGGGCAGTGGTTCGAGCGGGCGTACACGGAGAATCCGGCGGATTCGAAGATGGCGATCGCGTATGGCAAGAACCTGCTTTCAAAGGGCGAGGCGGGAGCGGCGATTTTCATTTTCGAGCCGCTGGTAAAGGCTGGGGAGGCGCCGCCTGAGCTCCGGGATCTGTACGTACAGGCGCTGCTGGTTACGGGCCGATGCGTCGAAAGCGAGCCCTTGTTGTGGCAGATGTTCGAACAGAATCCGGCGCGCATGCACCAGGTAGTGAGCCTGATCGGAAAGATGATCGACTCCGAACTGGATGCGGAGGCGGTGGCGCTGGCGCGGAAACTGGAAGCGTTTCAGCGGCGGCGCGGGGAGCGGCGGTCGTTCATCGCAACCATGCAGGAGCTGCTGGCATCGCACCGTCCGTCGGCGGAAATGCTGGAATTTTTGGCGGAACTGTTCAATTCGTCGAACCGCGAAACCGACTACGCGCAGGCGCTCTTGAAACTATTCGACCTCTATTGCTCGACGCACGATTACCAGAAGGCGGGCGAGTGTCTGGACCGGGCGGCGGAAGTGGACCCTTACGAGCCGGGACATCAGAAACGGCTGGCGACGTTGCAGGGCAAGATCGACGATCAGCGCTTCAGAGTGATCGCCTCGCGATTCGCGGCTACGGAGAAGAAAGAAGAGCAGGAAGTCAAAGTCAAAGAACCGACGCTGGGAGCAGCGGCGTTGCAGGATCTGATGTTGCAAGCAGAGATTCTGGTGCAGTACGGAATGCGTTCGAAAGCCATCGAGCGGTTGCAGCGCATTCAGGAACTGTTTCCGCGGGAGGAAGAACGCAACCAGGAGTTGCAGAAGTTATACATCGCGGCCGGCATCGAACCTCAATATGCGAAGTCGGCAACTGCGGCGACTGCGCCGGCAGTGGCAGCAGCGACAACGAGTTCGACGACAACGAACGGCGACCCGGCGGGGGCGGCGGCGAGTGAGGCGGCCGACGTCAGCAGCCTGGCGAGAGTGGCGGAAATTACACGCAAGCTTTACCACCAGGGCAACGCCGAAGGAGTTTTGAAAACGACCGCCAGCGAAATCGGTGCCAACTGGCGGACGGCGCGCTGCGTGGTCGCTCTGCGCAAACCGGGGTTGCCGCCTTCGAGCGTGCAGGAATATCACATGGAAGGGCTGATTCCGGCGAGTTCGGCGGCGCTGATCAGCCTGGTGGAAACGCTGCAGGATCTGGCGGTAGCGCGAGGCACGGTGACCATTGGCGATGCGAAGAACGCTCCGGAGTTGATTGACATTCGCCCCGCGGTCGAGGAGTTGCAGATTGAATCGGTGCTGGCGCTGCCGCTGACCGAGGGCAACGACCAGATCGGAGTGCTGATCCTGACTCAGAACACGGGCCGGGTGTGGAAGGCCTCCGAGGTGCTGGTCATCCGCACGTTGAGCGACCAGGTATTGATTGCGCTCAACAATGCCGGGTTGCGGCGGCTGGTGAAGAACCTTTCGGTGACGGATGAGAAATCGGGACTGCTGAAACGGGCCTCGTATCTCGATCTTTTGCAGGCCGAAACCCGGCGCGGATTGCAGCAGGGGACGGCGGTAACAGTTTTGCTGATGGAGTTTGGGCGGCGCAGCGCACTGTTCAAGGAGTATGGCGAGGCGGCGGTGACGGCGGTGATGGAGCAGATCGGGCAGCTGTTTTCGGCGAACATCCGGACCAACGATTTGGCGTTCCGCTACGAGGCGACCACGGTGGCGCTGGTGCTCGGCGATACGGGCGAAAAAGAAGCGCTGCTGGCAGTGGAGAAATTGCGGCGGCTGCTGGCGGATGTGCGCTTCCCGGGCAAAGACAAAAGTGTGGAATTCAGCGCCGGGCTGGCGCAGGCCGTGATGCGGCAGCATTTCGATCCGGTGGACATTGTGACCGAAGTGGCCAACCGCGCCGATCACGCGCTGGAGCTGGCGGTGGCGCAGGGCGCGGGGAAAGTCGTGAGCCAGGCACCGCAGTTCGCAGCTTCGGCGGCGGTAGCGTAGGAAGAAATTTGTGATTGGTGATTGGTGATTGAAGGTCAAACCCACCCCGAAAGTCAAGCGATCCGCAAAATCACAAATTACAAATCGCAAATTACAAATCTGCCCTTCCTGTTAAACTCACAAGTTGGCCTCAGGCCAGCGCATTCTTCCATAAAAGTTGGGACTCATGTTGAAGCCAGGAGACATTGGGATTGTCAGTGGGGCGCGCACGCCCTTTGGACGCTATTGCGGAAAGATCAAGGATTACACGGCGCAGGAACTGGGCGCGGTGGCGGCGAAGGCTGCGATCGAGCGGGCGGGGATCGATCCCAAGGAATTCGACCATGCCGTGTTTGGCAATGCGCAGCAGACTTCGGGCGACGCGCTGTATGGGGCGCGGCACGTGGCGCTGCGAGCGGGGTTGCCGATTGAGACTCCGGCGCTGACGGTGAATCGGCTGTGCGGGTCGGGAATGCAGGCGATGGTCAGCGCGGCGCAGATGATTCAAACCGACGAAGCGAAAATCGTGCTGGCGGGCGGGATGGAATCGATGTCGCAGGCGCCGTTTTCGATCCGGGGACGCGATGGATTTACGCTGGCTCCGGGCGGAAAGCTGGAAGATTCGCTGATGGTGGCGCTGCTGGATTCATATTGCGGCCTGTATATGGCGAATACGGCGGAGCTTTATGGCGAGCAGCAGGGCATCACGCGGCAAGCGCAGGACGAATTTGCTCTGCGCTCGCAGCAGATGGCCGACGCGGCTTACAAGGCGGGACGGTTGCAAGAAGAACTCACGCCGGTGCCGCTGCGAAATTCCAAGGGCGAGATGACGGGAGAGATGCTGACGGAGGACGACCATCGGCGTCCGCAGACTACTCTTGAGGGACTGGCCAAGCTGCGGGCGGCGTTTGGGAAAAATGGCACGGTTACAGCGGGGAATGCCAGCGGCATCGTCGATGGCGCCGCGGCGGTGGTGGTGATGTCGCTGGAGCAGGCGCAGAAAAGAAATCTCAGTCCGCTGGGACGGATTGTGAATTGGGGGATTGCGGGTGTCGATCCTAAGATTATGGGGAGCGGGCCGGTTCCGGCCACGAAGATTGCGCTGCAGCGCGCCGGACTGACTTTGGACTACATTGACTTGATCGAAGTGAACGAAGCGTTCGCGGCGCAGTATCTGGCGGTGGAAAAAGAATTGGGCCTAGATCGCGAAAAAGTAAACGTGAATGGCGGAGCGATTGCGCTGGGCCATCCGCTGGGAGCAACCGGGACTCGGCTGGTGATCACGCTGCTGTATGAGTTGCGGCGGCGGAAGAAGAAGTACGGTCTGGCCACGGCGTGCATCGGCGGGGGACAAGGGATTGCCATGGTGGTGGAGAGCTTTCACTGAGCATCGTGGTGCTTCAGTTTGGAATCTGTTTTGAAAGGGCACGGCTTCAGCCGTGCCGCTGCGAGCCTTATCTCCAATCTGGCGGTCCGCATCAAGCTCTTGCCAGACCGAGGGCGACGCGCTAGCGTTATATACGGTATGAACGATTTCCGAAGCCATATCAATAGCCTGTCCGCGGCGGAGAAGGCAGAACTGTTAGATACGGCCTGGGAGAGCCTGGAAGCGGATGCGGTACCCCTGACGGTTGCACAACGGGCGGAGCTTGATTATCGGATCACTCGGCATGAGCAAAACCCTTCTGATGTCATCCCGTGGCCGCAAGTCAAGGCGGACCTGTTTAAGAAACCGTGACACTCCCCTCAATCAGATTTGTCATCCTGGGCGAAAGCGAAGGACCTATGCATTTCGTTGGCGCGAGCGAAATGCGTAGGTCCTTCGCTTCGCTCAGAACGACAGAGCATTTTTCAGTTTGTCAGAGCAAAGCGAGCAATTATGGATATCAAGAAAGTTGGCGTTCTAGGTTGTGGGTTGATGGGCTCCGGCATAGCGCAAGTCTGCGCCACCGCCGGGTTTGACGTCACCGTGCTCGAAGTTGAGCAGAAGTATCTCGACAAAGGGTTTGCCGGGATTGAGAAGTCGCTGGCAAAGTTCGCCGAGCGCGGTCCCGAGAAGGGCGGAATCACTCCGCAACAGAAAAACGAGATTCGAGCGCGGCTTAAAGGCACGACTAACAAAGCTGACCTGGCCGATTGCGACATCGTCATCGAGGCCATCATTGAGAACGTAGACGAGAAGAAGAAGATGTATGCGTCGCTTGATAGCATCGTCAAGAAGCATGCGATCTTTGCCTCGAATACTTCTTCGATTTCGGTGACCGAGCTTTTGACGGCTGTGAAGCGGCCGGAAAGATTCATCGGCCTGCACTTTTTCAATCCTGTGCCACTGATGAAGCTGGTCGAGGTGGTGAAAACGATTGCCACTTCTCCCGCCGTATACGACGCGGCCTACGAGTTCGCAAAGAAGCTGGGCAAGGTTCCGGTGCGCACTTCCGATAAGACGGGATTCATCGTCAACCGGCTGCTCGTGCCTTATTTGCTGGATGCGATTCGGGCGTATGAAGAGGGCGTGGGATCAATCGAGGATATCGATGAAGCCATGAAGCTCGGCTGCGGGTATCCGATGGGTCCGTTTACGCTGCTCGATTTCGTCGGCCTCGATACGACTTACTACATCACCCATGTGATGTATGACGAGTTCAAAGAGCGCCGTTTCGCCTCGCCTCCGCTGCTGAAGCGACTGGTGATGGCGGGCTGGTATGGGCGCAAGTCGGGGCGCGGGTTTTACGATTACTCGGACCCGGCGAAGCCGGTGGCGGGAAAGTTTTGAATCCACCACGGAGGCACGGAGACACGGAAAAACTAAGAAGATGAATTGGGTTTCTCCGTGTCTCGGTGTCTCCGTGGTGGGTGTTGATCTCCTTCTTCGGCGGGAAAAGGAATCTCAATTTTTATGACTTACGAAAACATACTCCTCGAAAAGAAAAACGCTATCGCCTACGTCACCGTCAACCGCCCCAAGGTGCTCAACGCGCTCAACATGGCCACCATGAGCGAACTGGGGACGGCGTTTCATGACATCAAGCATGATGCCTCCATCCGCGTGGCTATTTTGACCGGCGCGGGCGAGAAGGCATTCGTTGCCGGCGCCGATATTGGCGAATTGGCGAAACACGACTCCGTCGCGGGCAAGGAATACACGCATCGCGGACAGGCGGTGCTCGACCAGATCGAAAATCTGGGCAAGCCGGTGATCGCCTGCATTAACGGATTTGCCTTAGGCGGTGGATGCGAACTGGCCATGGCTTGCACCATGCGTCTGGCGAGCGAGAACGCCAAGTTCGGGCAGCCCGAGGTGAAGCTGGGGATTATTCCGGGATACGGCGGGACCCAGCGGCTGCCGCGACTGGTGGGCAAGGGGGTCGCCATGCAGATGGTTCTGGGCGGCGAGGTGATCTCGGCAGCGGAGGCTTATCGCATCGGACTGGTGAATGAAGTGACTGCGGCGGCGGAGCTGATTCCGCGAGCGGAGGCGATTGCGGCGAAGATCATCGCGAATGCTCCGCTGGCCGTGCAGTACGCTATGGAGGCGGTCAACAAAGGGATGGAGATGACTTTGGCGGAGGGGCTGTTTCTGGAGGCCTCTTTGTTTGGGGTCTGCTGCGCTACCGAAGATAAGACGGAAGGGACCGCGGCGTTTTTGGAAAAGAGAGCAGCACAGTTCAAAGGAAAATAGGCAAATCCACCGCCGAGACGCCGAGTTACGGAGAGAAAAACGAAAGAAAAAATAAAAATCGAACGTCCCACCGATCCGGCTGTCCCTGCCATTGAAGGCGGCCTCAGCGCGACTGGAAAGCGGTTTGCCATCGTCGTCTCGCGATTTAATGCTTTCATCACGGAGCGGCTTTTCCAAAGCGCTTACGATGGATTGCTGCGCTCTGGCGCTGCGAAGAAAGACATTGCGTTGGTGCGCGTTCCGGGGGCGTTTGAGATTCCTTTGGCGGCCCGGACGCTGGCGGAAACTGGGAAGTACGACGCGATCATCTGTATTGGGTGTCTGCTCCGCGGAGATACGGCGCATTACGACGTGATCGTCAACGAAGTCACGCGCGGCATCGGGCAGTCGGCGCAGCAGACTGGAGTCCCTCATGCGTTTGGCGTGCTCACTTGCGACACTTTGGAGCAGGCCATTGATCGCGCCGGATTGAAAATGGGAAACAAGGGATTGGACGCGGCTTTGGCGGCGGTGGAGATGGCGAATCTGAAGAAGGCGGTCGTTGGTCGTTCGTCGCTGGTCGTTGGCAAAGGCAGAAGAAGCAAAAGCGCCAAGCGGAAGCGTTAACCCACATTTCACGTACTCGCGGTCGAGCCCGACCTTGTACACTAAAAACGAATCCCGAACGACCAACGACTAGCGACCAACGACCCCCATGGGCACTCGACGCAAATCGCGCGAACTGGTTCTGCAGATGCTTTTTCAGGCGGATATGGGAAAGCAGACGCCGGAGCTCGTGCGGAAAACGTTTTGGGCAGAGCGGAGCAACGTAGAGGATGAAGTGCGCGGGTTTGCCGACGATTTGTTTCGCGTCGCCAGCGACCGGATGACCGAGATCGATGGCCTGATCGGCAAACACACACAGCACTGGCGCATGGACCGGATGGCCACCGTCGACCGCAATGTGCTACGCGGAGCGGTGGCGGAGTTTCTGGGGTATCCAGCTACACCGCACGCGATCGTGATTAATGAGGCGCTCGAAATTGCCCGAAAATTTTCTACGCCGGAGTCGGTGCAGTTTATTAACGGCGTGCTGGATAGTGTCGGGAAAGAAGTCGGGGCGTAGAAAAAAGTCAAAAGTCAGAAGTCAGATTGCAGAAGTTAAACCTCTTGGGCCTCTACTTCTGCAATGGTCTTACACTCCCATCCCGGAACCTAACAAACTGAAGAGCAAGATTGCCAGCACGATCAGCGTGAACGCCACATAAAGGCGATCGCGTTCGATAGCGAATCCCACGATGGAGAAGGCCACGCGGGCGATGGGAGTGGCGATCAGGAGCAGCAATCCGAGTTGGATCAAGCCTCGGCCGCGGCCGCGCATGACACTTTGGATGACTCCGGGGATGGTGCGGTAATCGGACGGCTCTCCGCGAAAGACGCGGTAATTGGCTGGTTCGTGGGCATGACGGGAAAGGTAGATACAGCCTCCCGCGAAAACGACCGCGGCCGAGAGCAGTACTCCAGTGCGGAGCAAGTTGCCGAGAATGACTTCAATGCGGTGATCGTCCCAGGCCTCGGCTTGGGGCGGATGCGGCTGCGGGGCGGGCGCTTGGGCGGCGGGCATCAGATTTTTCCCCAGAGTCCTTTGTAGAGCATTTGCAGGCCTAGAACTAGAATCACGAGGCTGAAAACCAGGCGGAGCGATTTGGTTTCAGCTTTGACCAGAATGCGGCTGCCGAGCAACGAGCCAGCGAGAACTCCTAACATGACAGGCATGGCAAGGCCGGGATCGACGTATCCGCGGCTGAGGTAGACACCGGCGCTGGCGGCGGCGGTGACGCCGATCATGAAGTTGCTGGTCGTGGTGGAAACTTTGAAGGGGATGCGCATCGCCTGATCCATGGCTAGCACTTTGACGGCTCCCGAGCCGATGCCCAGCAATCCGGAGAGCGCGCCCGCTCCGAACATCAGACTGAAGCCGGTGGGGACGTGCTGCACGTTGTAACTGCGCTTACCTTCGAGGTCTGGGAAAGTACCATTCAACCGCAGTCTGGTCGCGAGCGGATCTGGGGGCAGGCTGCGTTGGTCCAACGGGCGCGGCTTGCGGGAAAGATACGCCGAGTAGAGCAGGACGGCTCCGAAGATAATCGCAAGAGCGCTGGTGGGGATGCGGGTCGCGAGGAAGGCTCCCAGCAACGCGCCCGCCGTGGTGGCGATTTCCAGAAACATGCCAATGCGAATGTTGGAGAAGCCTTCTTTCACATACGCGGCCGCGGCGCCGGAGGACGTGGCGATCACGGAAACGAGCGAGGCTCCGATGGCATAGCGGATATCGACGTGAAACAGGATGGTGAGCAAAGGGACTAGCACTACGCCGCCACCCAAGCCGGTTAGCGATCCGAGAAGCCCTGCGACGAAAGAGACGATCGCAACGATGGCGGTAAATTCCAGGACGGTCATTAGATATGCGATATGTATTCTTGAAATATATTCCAGGAATATAGTCTAGGTTAACATCTGTTGGTTTTACATTTTCTGCAGAGACCGCAGTGTCGCGGATAAGGAGCAGTCGAGGAGAGAAGTGGGGGAGAATCGGAGGGTACGATGGATTACGGAACTCGCCCAGCGCAAGGCTTTCGGTCATCGCAACGCAGCGGCCGGGCAACTAGAGCTGTCGGCCGCACGCTATTGCTTAGCGTTATTGATTATTGACTATTGATTAACCCAGACGATATGGGACTTCTTCAGCAGCGCGGCATGCTGCTTTTTCAGTTCGCGGGCGATGTCGCCGAGTGGAGCCGGCTCGGGCTGGGGGAAATCGGAAGCGCGTCTTTCTCCCTGGGCCGTGGTGTAACTGGCGGAAGCAAGGATGCTCTGTTCATTAGCCAAGGGAGCATAGCTTGCGTGCGCCGGGTTACCTTGAATCTCGTAAACCTGCGGTTGACTGCTACGACTGGCTCCGTAAGGAGAAGACTGTGCGAATGCCGCAGTGCACGAGAGTACGCAGAGCAGGAACATTATCTTTTTCATGGCAGGGCCTCCCATTTGGAGAAAGCGAGGGAAAATCCGCTAACCAGAACCGGACTTAAGCTCCTCCAGTCAGAGTAGGAGCAAGGGCGGTGCCAAACTCGGGTGGTGGTAAAAGGCGGATTTACAGGCTTTGGCGGGGGTTAGGGCAATTTTTTGCACAATTGTGGACAGTGCTTGGAATGGGCTGATGGATAAGGGTTTCAGACCGACGGGGTGGGCTGGGGCGTACACCGACCATTTTTCCGGTAAGCGATTTTTCCTAGCAGACGATGAGAGGATGGCCATGAAGATACGAGAGGGGGTGCGAACTTCTTCGATTGTGCGGGCAACAATTTTGCTGGCGAGCTTGATGGCGCTGTCGGGCTTCGCGGAGGGAGCGGACTACAAGCTGGTTAAGACCTGGAAACTGGGCGGCGATGGGGGATGGGATTACCTGACCGCGGATAGCGCTGGGCATCGCTTGTTTATTGCGCGGGCCACGCGAGTGATGGTCGTTGACACCACGTCGGGCAAAGAGGTGGGCGAGATTCCGGAAACGAACGGCGTGCATGGCATCGCGCTCGACGCGGAAATCGGGCGCGGATTTACCAGCAATGGCCGCGAAGATTCGGTTAGCGTTTTTGATCTCAAGTCGCTGGTGGTCGAAAAGAAGATCAAGGTTGGCAGCGGGCCTGACGCTATTCTCTATGACCCGTTTTCCAAGCGCGTGTTTACTTTTAACGCGAAAAGCCATGACACCACGGCCGTAGATGCGTCCAGGGGCGAGGTGGTGGGCACGCTCGCACTGGGCGGGAAGCCGGAATTTGCCACGACCGACGAAAAGGGCACGGTGTTCGTGAATATTGAAGACACGTCGGAGTTGGTGGCGTTCGATTCGCAGAAGCTGACGGTGAAGTCGCGGTGGAAGATGGCGGGTTGCGAAGAACCCACCGGCCTCGCGATGGACCGAAAAAATCGGCGTCTGTTTGCGGGTTGCTCGGGGAATAAGAAGATGGCGGTGGTCGATGCGGACAGCGGGAAAATGTTAGCGAGTCCACCGATTGGAGAGGGCTGCGATGCCGCCGCGTTCGACGCCGACCTCGGTTTAGCGTTTGCTTCGGCGGGAGACGGCACCATCACGGTGATTAAGGAAGACGGTAAAGACAAAGAAAAAGACAAGTTCAGCGTGGCGCAGACGGTGACGACTCAGAAGTCGGCGCGCACCATGGCGCTCGATGGTGAAACGCATGCACTGTTCACGGTGGCGGCGAATGTGACCGGTGCCGGGCACGATAGAAAAATCGAGCCGGATTCGTTTGTGGTGCTCGTGGTGGAACCGACACGCTAGAGCTGGTCAGGTTTTTTCGACGCGACTCCTCGAGAATCCTACGCTATCGGCCCGGCCCTTAGGTAAATCCCGAGGCACCGCGCCGCTAGTAATATCTCTTTGGTAACCGGCCTGTTCACGACGCTGTAATAGTTCGCAATTTACAATGTTGGTAAATCGATGAATTGTGGGGTATCACTCGTGGAGAATGTAACTGGAGTTCGGGAACGGCGGAAGTTGATGCTGGAGTTATTGGAGCGAAGAATACGGATGCGCGCGCGTCAGCTCTACGATAAGCGCGGGCATGCCGAAGGACAAGACGTGGAAGACTGGGTGCAAGCCGAGTCTGAAGTTTTGAAATCAAGTATTCTTGCGCCGCTGTGGAACGCCCACCAGGAGCGGGAAGCGGCAGAAGGATAGAGTCGAAGCAAACATCGCACCCGGTCTGTAAACTCAGATCATGGGTGACGCTGCCCCACAACGTAATTCCAGCCGGACTGCGCTGGGCGTGGCCGCAATGCGCGCCGCACATCACCTGCTCGATGGCGAGCCGAAGATTCTTCACGATCCGATAGCCGCGCGGCTACTGAATCCGGATGCGCTGCAACAGATGCGTTCGAATCCTGCTCGGGCTCTCAAACCGTGGGCTCAAGGCTTGCGTTCCCATGTGGTTCTGCGAAGCCGCTATGCGGAAGAACGCATGGCGCAGGCAGTGGAACGAGGCGTGCGGCAGTGCGTGATTCTGGGCGCGGGTTTCGATACGTTTGCCTATCGCCAGCCCGAGTGGGCGCGGGGCTTGCGTATTTACGAAGTTGACCATCAAGCCACACAAGAAGACAAGCGCCACAGGCTACAGGCCGCTGGGATTCCAACTCCTGCGAATCTCGAATTCGTGGCCATTGATTTCGAAACGGTGTCGTTGCGCGAGGGGTTGCAAAGCAGCACTCTCAACTTCTCCGAGCCTGCTTTCTTTTCATGCCTCGGTGTGTTGGTTTATTTGACTCGCGAAGCGGCAGACGCGGTCTTCCGTCTAGTCGCAAGTTTTCCCGCTGGCAGTGAGATTGTTTTTACTTTTTCTCCGCCCGACTCTTCGCTGGTTGACAAGGACGCCGTGAATCGTGCGTTCCTGGCTGGACTCGTAACCTCGTTGGGCGAACCGTTTCAGACGCACTTCGATGCTGAGACCCTCACAACCGATTTGCGCACGTTGGGGTTTTCCGAGATCTCGTTCTTGAGTTCGGAGAACGCGGACCAAACGTATTTTCAAGGCCGCAGCGACGGACTGCGGGCCCCTCGCCGTGGCGGAATCGGCGCTGCCATCGTCGGGCGTCAGCAGCCGTAATCGCCAATCCTGATCGGCCCTCCCAGCTTGGTTTTGCCAGACGAATCTGTTAGCTTTCAGCGTCATGCTTTCAGCGTCGTGCTTTCTGAGTCATGCTTTCTGAGTCTATGAGCGGCAAAACTTTCCTGCAATCTTGGCGGAGGATCATGCGCGCCAGCAAACGATGGCTAGTCTTGTTTTCGTTTCTGCTGCTTGCCTGGTCGATGCAAGCTCAAACACCCACCACGGCCGACGAGGCTACGCGGCGGCTGGCGGTCGACATCTTCAAACAGCTGGTAGAAATCAATACGACCGATTCGGTGGGAAACGTGACGGCGGCGGCCGAAGCCATGGCGCAGCGCTTTCGCGATGCCGGATTTCCGGAAAGCGACATCCAGGTGCTGGGCCCCGACTCCCTGGGCCCCGGCTCCCTGGGCCCCGACTCCAATGAGAAAAAGAAGAACGTCGTGGTGCGGCTGCACGGATCGGGAAAGCACCGGCCAGTGCTGCTGATCGGGCATCTCGATGTGGTCGAAGCGCGGCGCGAGGACTGGACTACCGATCCGTTTCAGTTCGTCGAGAAGGATGGATATTACTACGGGCGAGGCACCAGCGACATGAAGGATGGCGATGCGATCATGTCGGCCACGCTGATCCGGATGAAGAAAGAAGGATACGTGCCCAGCCGCGACATTATTCTGGCGATGACGGCCGATGAAGAAGGCGGCACTGCGAATGGAGTGGAGTGGCTGATCAAAAATCATCGCGAGTTGATTGACGCCGAGTTTGTGCTCAATCACGATGGCGGTGGAGTGCTGGCCGAACGGGGCAAGCCGGTGATGATGGAAGTCAACGCCACCGAAAAACTCTATGGCGATTTCGTGCTGACGGCGACGAATCCGGGCGGGCACAGCTCGCTGCCGCGGCCGGAGAACGCGATTTATGAACTGGCGGACGCGCTCACGCGAATTCAGCACTACCAGTTTCCCTTTGAACTGAACCCGATTACGCGCGAGTATTACCAGCGGCAGGTGAAAATCTCGACGAGGCCGCGCGCAGCGGATCTGAAGGCGATGCTGAAGAATCCTCCGAACATGGCAGCGGTCGCGCGGCTGTCGAAAGATCCGCTGGACAACTCCATCATGCACACTACATGCGTTGCAACCCGGCTCAGTGGAGGTCATGCCAACAACGCGCTGCCGCAAATGGCACAGGCGAACGTCAACTGCCGCATCGAGCCCGGACACTCGCTGGAGGAAATCCGGCTGACGCTGGAAAAGGTGGTCGACGACCGGAAAATTAAAGTGCAGTTCCGCGAGAATAACAATGTGCTCATGGATCACGGGTCGGACCGGCACAGCTATGTGCCGCCTGCTCCGCGCAAGGAAGTGTTCGATGCGCTGGACAAAGTCGTGGCGAAAATGTGGCCGGGGATTCCGGTGCTTCCCACGATGAGCACGGGCGCTTCGGATGGCGTGTACACGAATGCGGCGGGGATGCCGACCTATTGCTTGTCGGGCGAACAGTACGACCGCAACGACATCCGGGCGCATGGCAAAGATGAGCGCATGGGTGTGGAGTCGTTTGCCCGGGGCGTGGATTTTTATTATGCGTTTCTGAAGGAAGTTACGGCGGAGTAGGAGTGCTGGCGGGCTAGCTTCAAAGACAGAGATTTTCCAGGGACGGGGCAAAGCCCGTCACCACAAAACCGTCTCCAGACCAAGGAGAGTTCTAGCGCGGCCAAAGCCAGCCGAAAGTGCCGGCGGTCAACAGGCCGAAGATGAGGCCGTCGATAACTTCTTTGATCGTCATGCTCCACGGCTGGCCTTTCCAGATGCTGTTGGCAAGGGGTCCGAGGCCGAAAGACATGAACGCCGCCGTCCCCGCCACGCGAAACACGATGAGATAGTGTGCGCCCGTTCCAACCGTGTGGAAGGTAAGATAGGCAGTGAAAAAGGCGACGACCAGGCAATAGGCAAACCACGACCCCAGGTACTTCCCCATGGCCGGAGGACCGCTGGGCAGCACGGTCATGAAGCCGACCGGCCCCTGCTTGAACTTCTCCATGATGGCCGGCGACTTCATCTCCTGGTGCGTCGTATAAGGAAAATGGTAGTAGCCGGGCTTGACTCCGGCGGTGCGCAAGGCGGCGAGGGCCTGGTCTTCATTGGCAAGCTGGTGGCAATCGCTTTGGTGATATTTAAGAACCATGTGCAGGATGGAGCTGGCCACAAACACAATGACCGCCGACAGCACGATGGGGAGCCACAGGGCAGCGAGAAAATTCATAAGCACCTCGTTCGCGCACAACCACGTCGCGAAGTCCGCTGGAGATTAACCCTGTGTGAGGCGGAGGTCAAGGCGAAAAAGCAGGCGCTTGCGTCGATCGGTATTTTTTGAAGTGACAGAATCACCTTGCCTTCTCTTTCGGCGGCAGCAGTCCCAACGCGGCCATCACGTTCCAACCGTTGGTGCGAGTGAGCACGCCCGACCGCATTCTATAGTCAAATTTCATCTCGCGGTTTTCATAATGTTCTGCAAAATGCGCATTGAGCGCCCGACCGTCGCGCGGCCCGTTGATGACTTTGACGATTTCGGTGAGGGCGAGATCGTGGGTGGTTACCAGGCCAATGGCGCCACTCGCCGCCAATTGTTCGATGACTGCTTGAGCACCCCAAAAGCGGTCGCTGGAATTCGTTCCACCCAGCATTTCGTCCAACAAGAAGAGCAGGTTGTTCGTTCGCGACAGAGCCAGTAACCATTGCAGACGTTCCACTTCGGCTTGAAACCGAGATTTCGCTTGCAAGAGAGAATCATCGATTCCAATGGAGCACCCGATCTGCAAGCGCGAAATCTCGAGCCTCTCGGCGCGTACCGGAGCCCCAGCCAATGCCAAGACGGCGTTAACCCCGACCGCCCGCAGCAGTGTGCTTTTGCCCGACATGTTTGAACCGCTGACCAAAACCAATTGCGTTCCGTGAGCGTCGAAGTGGAGATCGCATCGAACGCAGTTGCGCCGGTCGAGCAAGGGATGGCCCAAGCCCTGGGCGTGAAACAGCGAATCAGAATGAGGTCGCAGGATGGCAAAAGTGTGATCGGGATTCTCGTAGTAGTAGCGGGCAAAACAGAGCAATGCCTCGAACCGGCCCAGCGCATCGAGCCAGCTGGCCAATGCTTCCCGGTTTCTCTGTCGCCAGCGCTCGATACAAATCGCGAGATTTGTTCCCCACAGAAGGGGCGAGGCAAGCAGCGCGAAGTATTCAATCTGGCGGAGATGCAAGAGCCACCCGTACAAACTCAATTCTCGAATTTGCTTCGAGGGACGACCGGACAAAGCTGAGAGCTGCGACTGCAGCTCCTTGAGCAACCGGCATTGGAAATGCTCCGCCTGCAAGCGATCGAGCAAAGGAGCGAGTAGCGCTAACTCGAAGGCAGGCAGGACAAGGTTCGATGCTACCTGCCTCGTCTTCTCTAAAACGAGTGAGACCAGCAAGGCTTCGAGGCCGGCTGGAACAGCGATAACCCACAGGACACGATGTGCGAAGAACCCGAGAGCGCCTAGTAGACTCAGGACGATCAGGCAAATGGGCAAGGCAATCGCGAGCACCTGGACATAAAACGGGAAGGTAAAAGCAGGAGTGTCCGCCCAGTCGCGGACCGAGGAGCCGGCTTGATCGAGCGTACTTCCTTCGGCCGCTGCCCAATCCTCGCGCAGATTTAATTTGTCGCGTAGTTCGGCAACCGCCAGCTGGCGCTCAGCGAGCTCGTCGGTTTCTGCCGGATGGAGCAACCAGTCAGCCAGCTTCGCCCGACCGACGAGCGTCCGAGCGGTACAGAGTAGTTCGAAAACAGATCCGAGCCCAAAAAGATCCAGATCGGAAGCGCAGGGATGGCTCGCGGGCCGAAAATTCGCGCCACCAATTCCTCGTCCTTGCCACTGATGTTGCATACGCGCTACGCCGAGTTCGTAGAAACCTGCGATCTGCCGCACGTGCTCATGGAGGCGCGCATTTTTGACAAGCGACTGAATGATCGAGAGACCAACTACCGCCGGCAGCAGAATCCAAAGTTTCGATATTGAGTGCCCCGAAAGCGCCGCAATGGCGAGAACGATGCCGGCCAGAGCGGTTGAAACCAGATAGGTCCACAGACGGCGATGCAGCACTCTACCGCCCGCAAGCTGGCGCTGGCGTTCGCTTAAGCGCTGGGCGTATTCACACTCGGGGGTTTGGTGCGCGGGGCTGGGCAGAGCTTCGCGTTGCGGAAATTCGGAATTGTTCATAAACACGCCGTCTCTCTCTGCGGGGACGGGCGAGAAAGCCCGTCGCTCCACCGGCTGTAGCGTCAAAAGCGCTGGACAATGGCTGCGCAGATGGCAGCCACCGCTTCAGTATCAGAGGGGCTACAGCGAGAAAAGCGGCGGGGGACGCTGAAAGAGAGGAGAGAGGCCTGGTAGCGTCGGAATCGCGGCGGCCGGCTGCCATGGCTCGGCCCCTCGGCGATTGACGGTGAGCGGGAAATATGAGGTGGGAAGCGCATGGAGGCAGGCAATAATGAGCCTGCAGATATTCGCCGAGTGCACCACGACCAACGCAACCAGGCAGGCAACAGCCAGGCTAACCACTAGCTTGAAGAGACCTCCGAGCAGCAGCGGACGGAAATCCACCGCGCAGACGAGAAGAAAGTACGCGGTATTCCAGAAGATTTGGCGGCGGCAATACTGGCCCATCGGCGTCTCGGCAAAATCCAAGTATACCGCGGCGTGCGGTTTTTTCTTGGAGATTGTTGCCGGGCCCGGCGCGTAGAACTGCGCTTTGCGGTGAGCCGTAGTGGTACCGTTGATTCTCTCATGCCTCGAAAACACATCCTTCGTCTCCTCGAAGGAGGAGATCGACGAACGATTGGCCGCTCGGACGAGGTAGTGCCCCTCGTGTCTAAAGATACGGAACTTTTTCCCGAGCTGATCGCAGGTTTATGGTCGGCTAATCCGCTGATACGAATGCGGGCGGCGGACGCGGTCGAGAAGGTCACGCGGACTAGGCGCGAGTTACTGCAGCCCTACAAAGGAGAATTGCTCGGCTTGATGGTCGAGACCGAACAGCAGGAATTGCGGTGGCATCTCGCCGCGATGGTTCCTAGACTACAGCTCAACCCCAAGCAACGAAATCTTGCGACTTCCTTGTTGATTGGGTATCTGGAAGACCGCAGCTCCATTGTTAAGACTTTTGCTTTACAAGGACTGGCTGAGTTGGCGCAGGACGATGCGAGTCTTCGACCTGGAGTGATCGAGATTCTCCGCGAGGCCACGCGAAACGGCACGCCGGCGATGAAGGCGCGCAGCCGAAAGTTACTGGCTCGGCTGGCAGGTCGAGGGGTCGAGCATTGAGGGGGGTCCCTACGGCAGCTACCACCTGGATATTGACATTCGCCAAGCATTCGCCTATGCTGCGCGCATGGCTATTACCCGGCGGCAACGCGAGCTGTATGACTTCATTTCGCGCTTCGTGGCGGAGCACGGTTACTCTCCTTCGTATGAAGAAATCAGAGTGGGCATGGGGCTGAACTCTCTGGCTACGGTGCACAAGCACGTCACCAATCTGGAGAAAAAGAGCCTGCTGACGCGGGATTATAACCGCAGCCGCTCCATCGATCTGGTGCCTCCAAAGGGAAAGCTCAAACAGTCGATGGGAGTGAACACGGCGGTGGTGCTGCCGCTGGTGGGACGGATTGCGGCGGGGCGTCCGATTGAGGCAGTCGAGCACAACGAGACCATCTCCCTGGCCGATTTTGTGCGCTCGAAGGAAGTGTTCGTGCTGGAAGTGCGCGGCGAGTCGATGCAGGACGAAGCCATTCTTGACGGCGACTACGTGCTGGTCGAAAAAACGAAAACCGCGCACAACGGGGATATTGTAGTGGCGCTGATCGATTCGTCGGACGCTACGCTGAAGCGCTTCTTTCGCGAGGGCGAAAATATCCGCCTGCAGCCTTCGAACGCGGCAATGAAACCGATCATTGTGCCCGCGGCTTCCCTTGAGATTCAGGGTCGCGTGATTGGGGTGCTGCGGAAATATTGACAACGCAGAGAGGGACGGGCGAGGACGCCCGTCCCTCCGCTAAACCTTTTAGCCGATGTGACGGTCCAGGGCTTTCTGAATGTCGTCTTTGGAGCGGTAGCCTACTAGCTGCTCTACTACCTGTCCATTTTTGAAGACTAGCAGGGTCGGAATGCCGGTAACTTTGTAGCGCATGGGGGTGGCGCCGTTGCGGTCTACATCCATTTTGCCGACCTTGATTTTGCCCTGATATTCGCCCGCCAACTCTTCAACGATCGGAGCAATCGCGCGGCAGGGACCACACCATGCGGCCCAAAAATCCAGCAGCACGGGCTTATCGGACTTCAATACATCGGAATCAAAGTTTGCGTCCGTAATTTCGACGGTGGCATGGCCCGACGATACTTTCGGCGCTCCGCCTGTGTCAGTTGTGTTGCTCGCCATTCATCCTCCAGAGGTCTCGGTAACTTCCAGTTCCCCCCTGCGAAACACTTGGTCTCGTTCGGGCGAACCTACTATCCTAGCACTGTTGATTGGATGCGTTCGAAGCTGGGAAGACGCAGCCGCTGCCCGACCCGCGGACTGCAAGGCGGAGCGCCGTAGAATGAGGGTTTTACACCGATGATGGATCCTCTCGACAATCTCCGGGTAGTGCTGGTGGCGGCGCGCAATCCGCTGAATATCGGGGCGGCCGCGCGGGCGATGAGCAATTTTGGGGTGAAGCGATTGCGGGTGGTGAATCCTTACGAACGGGCATTTCGGGAAGCGCGCTCGGCGGTTGGTGCGGCGGATTTGCTGGCAAAGGCGGAGGAGTACGCGAGCGTAGGCGAAGCGGTAGCGGACTGCAAACTGGTGGTGGGCACAACGGCGGCGGGGCCACGGCGCGAGTTGCAGCATCGACTGCTTCGGCTGGAGGACGGCGCGCGGCTGATCAAGCGGCAGTTGCAAGCGGCACCGGTGGCTTTGTTATTCGGCTCGGAAAGAGTGGGACTATCGAATCAGGAAATGAGCCATTGCCATTGGGTTACACGGATCCCGACGCGAGAGCAACATGGTTCGATGAACCTGGGGCAGGCAGTGGCTGTGTGCTTATACGAACTGGTTCGAGGACGGAAGAAGACATCGGCAAAGATTTTGGCTGGAAAAAAAGAAAAAACTCGTCCCACGTCGGGAGACTTGGAACGGCTGACGCAGGCGCTGCTGGAGGTCCTGCGGGCAAGCGGATATGTGAAGCCGCGGACCATTGCCGCGGAAGAAAGATCGCGCCGGCTGCTCCGACGCATGGAGTTGAGCGCCAATGACGCCGAGGTCTGGCTGGGAATGCTCCGGCAGATCGCGTGGAAACTGGGCGTGGTCGAATAACGACTATCGCGACGGCTGCATCGAAGCTACGATGACTTTGCCCATCACCAGCAGCGTCATTAAAGTAATTATGCCCAGCGATATGACGCAGTAGATGCACCATGCGCCCAGTACCATCGATTCGACATCGGCCAGATGGACGGCAAAGGTAAAGGCTCCCGTAGTGAACGGCAGCATCCAAGGATAAGCTCTCCCTAAGGCCAGTGCCGCGAGCAGCAGATATCCGGCGATACCGATCACAGCTACTGGAATCCCGAAAAGCATGGCGAACGGACTGTGATTCACTACGCCGCAGTCCCAGCGCGCATTAATACTGCAGGGCGAAGCCTCGGTGCGGTAATGCTCGCGCAATGCGAGCGAAGATACGACGATACCGGCTACGGCAAGGATAATCAGTACCCATCTCATGCAAGACTCCGACTTTTGTAAAGACTCCGAAGTTTGTAAAGACTCCGACGTTTATAAAACTCCGACATTGTCATCCCGAACGAAGCGAGGGATCTGCAGTTCGCCGCAAGATGCAGATCCCTCGCCCCGCTCGGGATGACAACCTGATTTAGATATTATCCACGATTTCCGCCCAATGAATCGGTGGAGCGAACCATTCAGTAACGCTGCTCTCCGGCCGGGATCGCTACGCTCAGGCGATTCTGCGGCGGAGGCAACGGGCACGTCGCATAGGCGGTAAACGCGCACGGAGGGTTGAACAGGCGATTGAAATCGATCCAAAGTTCGCCGGGCTGGCTTACGCCATGGTCGGGATATTCGGTGTAGAGAAAGCGTCCGGCGCCGTCGGTCGTGGTTTTGCCGGTGGCGTCCCGGAGAATAAAAAACAACTCGGTCGATTTCGGATCTTCCAGCACCGGCTCCAGGCGGACGACTTGTCCATCGAGGGTGAATTCGGCCACGCCCGGTGCGGGCAGGTGGGTGGTGGTGCCAAGGACGGTTGGAATGTCGAGCGTCTTGGGAGGGTTGTAGGGAATCCAGCGCGCGTGGATGCGGTAGGCCGCATTTGGCGCATACCACTTCAGGCCGTGGAAGCCGGTGCGGGTGGGAGCTTCGAGATCCTTGACGCGCAGCGCGAACTGGTCGTCGCGATGGATGGCGATGATGGTGAGCGTGCCGATCGTCAGCTTGGTGGGCTTCTCGGCGTCATCGGACAGCAAAACCTGCTCTTTCGCAGGTTGGCCATCCACGAGAAGGTCCTTTGGAAAACCGCCGGCTGGCGGCAGCAGGCGCAACCCGCCTTTTTCCAGACGCACGGTTGCGATGTGTGCAGGCGCCTTGGCCATAATCTGCACGCGGCAGTCTTCCGCCGAACCGAAACTGTTGTCGCCTTCTTTCAACCATCCCAGGGCAATCAGCGAAAGCCAGCCCTCCGGAGCCTGGAGGTTGGCAGCCCGCTTGGCGCGCCACGCGAGCAGGTCGCGCTGCCATGCGGCTTGATCGTTGGAGCGTTGATCGTTGGAGCCTTGATCGTTGGACTTCTGATCGTTTGAACCCTTGCCGTCTGCAGCCGCAGCGACCGACTGCGCCAGCATCGCCAGCAGAAAGAATGCCGCAGTCAGCAGAAATGCTCTCTTCATTTATAAATCTCCATTACCAGATCATACCGCGCCGGTCGGTTGCCAGCAGCCGCTCTCAGCCAAAACCTCGGCATATCCCCTGCTTTATCACTCCCATAAATTATTGTTCTTAGCGAAAAGACTCATGCACGGCAGAAGAAATACCGATTGGACTTGAGCCGCTGCGGTCGATAAGGTGAGCTTCTAGATTCGAGAGTTTTCGTGTGCCCGGCGCACAACCCGATGAGGATGAAGAAAGCGAGCAAAGAATGGCAGAAGACGCGGTAAAGATGAAAAAGACCCTGGGCCTGACCGGCTTGACGATGAATGCCATGGCGCTGATCGCCCCGGGAGCGTTTCTGTGGCTGACCTTTGCCGGGCAGGCGGCAGCGGGCGCAACTGCACCATCCATGTGGATGGGCATCGTGTTTGCCACTTTGTTGTGTCTGGCCACCGCTATCTGTTATGCCGAAATGGCAAAGCTGTATCCGAGCAGCGGCAGTTCGTATTACTTTGCCGAGCAATCATTTCTGAATAACGACAAGGCCTGGCCCTACGCGCGGCTGGCGAAATTCATCGTGGGCTGGGGCTCGCATCTTTATTACTGGATCTACCCTGGCGTAATGGTGGGCGTGATTGGAGTGATCTCCGGCTACTTGGTGGGAACGATTTGGCCGAGCTTCATGAGCGCCTCGAATCCCGGGCCGATGTTCATGATGGTGGTGGCTATCGCGTTCTCATTTGGCGTGTCCTATATCGCGCACCGCGGCATTACCGGTTCGACGGCCGTGAACATTGCCATCAACGTCATCCAGATCAGCGCTCTGATCGTGTTTGCGGTCATGGCGCTCGGCTACCGGGCGAATCATCCGCCGGGCAGCGTGGCCTTTCAGTTTGACTCGCAAACCAGCGCCGCGTACAGCTACGAGTTCGCGACCGCTTCGCAGACGGTGAACGGACAGGCTACCGATGTCATCACACGCGACGCGAATGGCGTGCCGCAGCCGAAACTGGACGCGGCGGGCAAGCCCGTTCCCTATCGCATCAGTTATCCGGAAAAAGATGCGAGCGGCGCTTTCGTTTCCCATCCCACGGCACGTTCAGTCGTCAGTATGCACAATTTTGGCTGGATGTTTGTGCAGGCGACAATTGCCATTCTTATTCTTGTCGGATTTGAATCGGTGACCTCGATGGGGGGCGAGGCGAAGAACGCGAAACGCGATGTCCCGATCGCGGTCATTATTTCTCTGCTGGTGCAAGGGTGTTTCTGTTACATGTTCGAGTATTTTGCGGCCAATTACTTTCTCAACAGCGGTTATCCCATGAGCTTTGCCGGAGCTTCGGCCGCGCCCATCGGCGACATGATGACGATGGTTGGCGATGCGGTGTTCGGCGCGGGCAACGGTCGAACTTTCATGCTGGTCGAGGCGGCTACCGTATTTCTGGCGCTGATCGGCACGACGCTCTCCTGCATCAACACTGGCGCAAGAGTGACTTATGCCATGGGGAAAGACCAGGAAGTGCCGGGACACTTCGGCATGTTGCACGGCAAGAACCTCACGCCGCATCGTGCCATTTGGACGCTGGCCACTATTTCGGCGGTGATTGGATGTATCACGGTGCTGATGTTTTTTGGCGATGGCGCGGCTCCGGCAGATTCGGCGATTCAGGCATTGCCGCACGGCTTCTGGTCGAGTTTCGGATACACCACGCATGACAAGATGGCGGCGTTGCCCAATACTTTTCTGACGACAACCTTGGCTTCGAACTTCGGCACTTTTTTGCTATACATGCTGAGTTGCCTGACATGCATCGTCTGCTATCACAAGCACCCGCAGTTCAAGGTGGTGCGGCATCTGGTGGTTCCACTGTTCGGGCTGGTTGCTAATCTGGTCTGCATGGCTTTCTATTTGATCGGGCCCTTCATGGGATACGGCACGAAAATGGAACCGTTGATCGCCTTGGGCCTCGCGCTCGTCTGGGGCATTTATGGCGGAATTTACTTCTTCCGCATCAGTAAGACCTCCGGCCGCACGACCATGTTGCAGGACCGCTTGCCGACCACAGTGATTTAGTGGCGCGGGCCATCTCACTTAGGGTCTTTCGGTAAGATATTCTCATCCCGAAAGCGCCTGGCGTCGAAAGACAGACAGCCACTGTTCGACGTTCGCCGCAACTTGCATGCTGGATATTGAATTCTCTGAACTCTCCGATCCCGGCCTCGTGCGTTCGCGCAATGAGGATTATGTTGGGCACGTGGTTCCGGAGTCTCCTTCGCAGGCGCGGTCGCACGGATGGGTGTTCGCTCTGGCCGATGGCGTGGGCGGACAGCGCCAGGGCGAAGTCGCCTCCCGCGCCGCCGTGCAGGAAGTGCTGGCCGGATTCCGGCGCGCCAAGGCCGGAACCTCGCATAAAGATCTGGTCACACAACTTGTGCAAGCTGCCAACGCGCGTGTCTGCGAATCGGAAGCTCTCTCCGGCCACTTAGGCCCCGGGATGGCCTCGACCATCGTGGTTTGCGCGCTGCGCTTCGATCGCGCCACCATAGCTCACGTCGGCGATTCCCGTTGCTATCTGATTCGAAGCGGTGACGCCAAGCCCGTCACCCGCGATCACACCATGGTCGCCGACCAGGTACGGCTGGGGCTCGTTTCCGCCGAAGAGGCCGCGGAGTCGTCGCAGCGCCACATTCTTAGCCGCTCGCTCGGAATGAATCTTTTCGTGAACATCGATGTCGAGGAGATCCAACTTTTGGCTGGCGATATGCTGCTGCTTTGCTCCGACGGGTTGCATGGCGCGGTCGCTGCGACCGAAATGGCCGAGATAACCCGCCGCCACCGCGATCTGGCCGCTGCCGCCCAGGAACTGGTGAAGCGCGCCAATGAAGAGGACGGTAGCGATAACATCAGTTTGCAGATTATTCGAGTGCGCACCGTGGAGCGCGTGGGGATGTACCGCGGACGTCCTTACAAGTTGCGCTAGGAGCCGTGGAGAGCCTCGGGGAACTGAGCGACTTTTTTGAATTGTCATCCCGAGCGAAGCGAAGGACCTACGTATTTGCGTTGCGCCACCAAACTGCAGATGCGCAGCCATCCTTACAGCTTTCTTACGAAAGTTCTGCCATGATGGCGGCTTATACGCTAGATTTGGCTTAGACGCTTGCCGTCCACACTTAACGCAGATCCATTTACGATGACTGTCCCCCACGCCGGCGATCAGCTAGATCACTATCGGATCGAAGAACTGGTTGCGCGCAGCGGCATGGCCTCCATCTTTCGCGCCACCGATCTCAACAACGGGCGGGCGGTGGCCATCAAGATTCCCCATCCCGAAGTCGAATGCGAGCCGGCCCTGTTTGATCGTTTTCGCCGCGAGGAGGAAATCGGCAAGCTGATGGACCACCCCGGAGTGATGAAAGTCTACTCCGACGCCGATCGCAGCCGGGTCTACATGGTCATGGAGTGGGTCGATGGCCAGTTGCTGCGAAAGATTCTCAGCGAACAGCCGAAGCTGCCGACAGAACGCGCCATCGCCATCACGCTGCGCATTCTCGACGCACTGGATTACATTCACACGCGCGGTGTTGTGCATCGCGACCTGAAGCCCGAGAACGTGATGGTCGACGAGCACGACAACATCAAGCTCATCGACTTCGGCATTGCCGGCAACGTCGGCTCGCGCCGCCTCACCTTTGCCAAATTCACTCCGACCATGGGTACGCCGGACTACATTTCTCCCGAGCAGGTCAAAGGGCAGCGCGGAGACCAGCGCAGCGATCTGTACGCGCTCGGAGTGATGTTTTACGAGATGTTGACCGGCAAAGTGCCGTTCTCGGGCACGAATCCCATCCTCATCATGAACGACCGGCTGATGAATAATCCGGTACCGCCCCGCGAGGTCGATCCCACCGTCACGCCGCAATTACAGGAGATTATCTATCGCGCCTTGGAACGCGATCCTAGGAATCGTTACGCCAGCGCCCGCGATTTTGCGCGCGATCTCAAGCACCCTGAGCTGGTCGGTGTCACCGACCGACCCGAATTCCGCAACTGGAAAGATCGACGAAAGCCTTGGGCTAAGAAGGTTCTCCTTTATGCGCTGCTTGCCCTGATTCCCCTCGTGATCTTTGGACTATTGCTATACGTCGCCCGGCATAGCTAGACAAAAGTCAGCGCTGCAGGAATTCGTCGCCGTGTATATCAAACTCCGGATACGCTCCCGCGCCCAACTCAAACAGATCCATTCCCTGCAGTTCGCCGTCACGCGATACGCGCTGCCGGTAAACGCGATCCAGCAACCAGTTCAGTCCATACGTTAGCGGCAGCACAAAACCTAGCAAGGTCGCGACTCCCACCAACTGCGCCAGCCACTGTCCGCTCGGGCCGACATCGGCCAGCAACGCCACCGCCAGCACTCCCCAAAGACCGCCAACCGCATGCACGGAAACCGCTCCCCCCGGGTCGTCAATTGCGAATTGGAATTCCAAGGAGTCTGAGACCCAAACAACTAAGATGCCCGCCACGCCGCCCACAATCATGGACGCCGCCGGCTTCACGCAAGCGGCCGCCGCGCTGCTTGCCACCAGGCCGGCAATCCATCCGTTGGCGGTGAGCGACGCGTCCGGACGCGCGAACCGGATGCGGGTCACCACTGCCGCCGCTAATCCAGACGACGCGGCGCACAGCGTAGTGTTGATCGCGATCAGCACTACGCGCCCCGGTTCCGCGCTTAAAAACAACATGGCCCCGGCGGAGTTCAGCGCCATCCATCCCATCCACGCCAACCCGCATCCTAGCAGAACCAGCACGGCGTTGTGTCCGGGAACAGCGGCTGGCATTCCTTCGGCGGAAAACTTTCCGCGGCGCGGGCCGAGAATCCACGTGATCGAGAGCGCCGTGACCCCACCCACAACCTGAATTGTGCTGGAACCTCCACCATCCACAAAGCCTCGTCCCAAGCCGCAGTTGACGCCGAGTTGCGCCAGCCATCCTCCGCCCCAGACCCAGTGCGCGAACAGGGGGTACGTGAACCCGGCAAGCAGAGCGGTCGAAGCGCAGATTGCGCCCAGCCGCCAGCGATCCGCTCCCGAGCTCAGCGGTATGATCCCCGCCAATCCGACGCTGAACATCTGCAGCAATACAATTAGCGCCGAGGGAGAAAGATCAAGCCGCAGCCCGCGCAGAAAGAATGGCTCGGCCGCAATCCATCCCCATGCCTTCCCTGCTATCAGCACAGCATGATCCGGACGGCCCGCGACGCCTTGCCAGGCGAAGCCGACGACGACGTACACCAACGCAGCCACCGCCGTGACGCAAAGCGCCGATAGCATGGAATGGGCAGCGCTGCGCGCCCTCCCCAGGCCCGTATTGATAAGGGCCAAGCCGACGCCAGCAAACGGAACCAGCAAGATGAGCAACAAGCAGAGGACGGCGGAGACTTCGGAGAAAGGAGGCAGAAATGGAGAAGGAACCACGAAAGGCGTCACTCTCCTTCCGCCGACAAAACTAGGTGAGAGCGAACCGCGAGCGCGAGGCCGAACAATTCCGTCGCTATGCCGGCCAGCACGAATCCGGCCCGCGCACCGGCCGAGGGCAGCAATGCGACGGCGGCAACCACAATCGCCCATCCTGCGACTAGCAATAAGAAACCCGCGAGCTTCATGTTCTTCTATTCCTTCGCACTATTTCCTCGTCTACGGCCCCCGGAGCGCACACGTATTCCCCCAACCGATGAGGCTAATGCGGGCAGAACAGCGTCCAATCGAATTTTTCTATTGCAGCTAGAAGCCTACAAGTCCCGGCTCAGCGGCCGGCATTCCCCGCGCTATCGCTTTGTCTTCTTTTTCTTCTTTTTGCACAGATCTTCCAACAAGTACTTCAGGGAAGCGCATTCCTGGATTACGGCTTCCAACTTCGGAATCGTTACCCGCAATTCGCTTTCTTCAACCACTCCGTCCGCCAGGGTTTCCGCAACGCTCTCCAGAGCTTCTCCAACTTCCCGGATCAGGTGAGAAACCGCAACCAGTTCCCTCTCCAGAGTCATGTCGGGGTCTGGCAGTTTGAAGGCCACGCGGCCGGCCTGGCTCTCGAGATAATCAAGGGCCTCGTAATTTTTGAGGAGCACGCACATCTTGGGCAGAAAGTGCGCGGGGAATTGACGTTCGCCTCGCAGCCAATACATGAGCGAGCGATAATTCGTTCCCAATTGTTGGGCAAGCAAGCGAATATCGTATTCGGCCTTGGTTTCTATAACCCGGCTCAGGATCTCGGGGAGGTCGTTCTCGGGCACGATAATTCCTTTCCGCCTACTCGTTCGCTACCCGTTCAAAGAGCGGTTCATTTTGAACGGTAAGAGCGCTCATTCTAGCTGAATTGATCAGCTTCGGGATGTGCGATTAAATTAATGCGTGATTGTGCGCAGAGGCTTCGGGCCTGCGCTTCTGGACCGAAAATCGCTCAACCAAGTGGCGAGACTCGGAACTATATGACAACATTTGACAAAGGACACGGTGGCAATTAGCTTTCTGGGTCACCACGTTTGCCTTTTTTTTCGCTTGGCTGGGTTGTTTGAGTAGGAGGCCCAATGTCCAAAAAATGGTACAACTACATCGTTTCTGTCGATGACGCAGAAGGCACGCAGCCCAGTTCGCCGAACGCACCGGCAGGCCCGAGGGCCGCGTCGGGCGGTGCCAAAAATGCGGCTCAGAGCGTGGCTGAAATCGCATCCAGCATAGCCGCCGAGCCGAAATTCACTACGCCGATCTCCGATCCTACTTCGTTCGACGAGATTTACAAAGCGGCCGAAATCCCTCCCGCGCCCCAGGGTTATTCGATCCTCAAGGTCTCGCAGATGCTGGAGAGCGAACACATTCGCAATTTGCCTTCGGACGTGAAGAAGTCATCGGTTCTGGTGGC
>Ga0074044_10000303_pt1 | contig 49480 bp, 45 predicted proteins | sample BogForMeECP23OM1_FD_94443 | JGI IMG/M metagenome (GOLD analysis project Ga0074044, IMG submission 94443) | Bog forest soil microbial communities from Calvert Island, British Columbia, Canada - Bog Forest MetaG ECP23OM1 | ecosystem: Environmental > Terrestrial > Soil > Wetlands ...
ATCGCCCGCCGCCACGCCGCCATCTCGTTCATCCTTCTCTAGCCCCAAGCGCATATATAGGAGCCTGAAAAGACACGATGAATCCCCTGCTAATGACAACTTTCATGGAATCGATGGTCTAGCACCGCTAGGCCGGTCGGCAAGGGGTCTGCCGCGCGTGATCGAAGCCTATCGCGATGAGCAATACGATCCCAACAATGTTCCCGACATGGGCAAGCTCGGCCTGCTCGGCGCGACCATCCCCGAAGAATGCGGCGGCGCCGCCTTGGGCTCCACGCGCTGATCCTCGGCCGCGCGCAGACCGGGATCCAGGCATTCTTCTGAGAGGCGGACGTCGAGGCTGGCTGCTCGACGCACAGCCTGCCATCATGTCGTTGACAAACGCTAATGATAAGTATACTGATTGTCAACTCTCTCGTTTCATGACCGATGGAGGCTTCCGTGGGCTTGGAATTCATCGAAGGGAATGAAGCCATCGCGAGAGGCGCCATCAGGGCGGGCTGCAATTTCTTCGCCGGATATCCGATCACTCCCGCCTCGACGATTCTCAGCAACATGATGAATCTGCTGCCGGCGCAAGGTGGCATTGCCATTCAGGCGGAGGACGAGATCGCCTCGATTGGCTTCTGTATCGGCGCCGCCATGGCCGGCTCAAAGGCGATGACGGCCACGAGCGGGCCGGGCATCAGCCTGTACAGCGAGAACATCGGCTTGGCGATAATGGGTGAGACGCCGCTGGTCATTGTCGACGTGCAGCGTCAGGGGCCGGCCACCGGCTCAGCAACGAAGGGTGCCGATGGCGACATTCAGTTTGCCCGCTGGGTCACATCGGGCGGGCTCCCGATTATCGCGTTGTGTCCCGCCACGGTGGCGGAAGCCTACGAGCTGACTTATCGCGCGTTCAACCTCGCCGAGACCTATCGCACGCCAGTGTTCGTATTGTCGAACAAGGAGGTCAGCATGACGTGCGAAGTGGTGGATCTGGATAAGATCGACCTGCCGGCGCCGGCAAACCGTCGGCGTCCGCTCGAAGGTGCGGCGTATAACCCACATCAGTTCGAACGGACCGCAGAGGTGCCGCCGCTGGCGGACATCGGGGACGGTCGCGTCACACGCTACACGACCTCGACCCACAACAAGGCCGGCTATTTGACTGCGGAGCCGGAAGTGATTCAGGAAATGATCGAACATTACGCAGCGAAGATCGACTCGGCGGCCGATGACATCGCGCTTTATCGGCAAGATTTGCAGCAAGGCGCCGAAACGCTGGTGGTGAGCTATGGCGTGACCTCGCGGGCCGCGCGCGTCGCGATCCGTCAAGCCCGCGACAAGGGCCACAGGGTCTCTTCATTGGTACTGCAGACGCTCTATCCGGTACCGGAACGCATCTTGCGCCGGGCCATGCAAGGCGTGCGGCGGGTCGTCGTACCGGAAATGAATTTGGGCCAATACCGTTACGACATCGAGCGGCTGGCACCCGCGGGCGTCGTGGTATCGGGCGTGAACCGGATGGACACTACGCTGCTGCCGCCAAGCGAAATCGAATTCCGAGGACAACTGTGATGAATACCCCGACCGTTCAAACCTACATGAGCAAGCAGGCCGGCCCGCTGCCATTCTGTCCCGGCTGCGGTCACGAACGCATCCTCAAGGAATTGGACAAGGCACTGGTCAAGCTCCAACTTGATCCGAAAAACGTCGTCATCGTCACCGACATCGGCTGCATCGGTCTCTCCGACCAATACTTTGCGACCAACGGGTTTCATGGCCTGCACGGCAGATCGCTCACCTACGCGACGGGCATCAAACTGGCGCGCCCGGAATTGACGGTGCTCGTGCTCATGGGCGACGGCGGCTGCGGAATTGGCGGTGCACACCTGCTCAATGCCGCGCGGCGCAATCTGGACCTCACGCTGATCGTTGCCAACAACTTCAACTACGGAATGACCGGCGGACAGCACTCGGTGACGACTCCGTTCGGTGGTCGCACGGCCACCACGCCCGGCGGTAACGTCGAAGGTCCGCTTGACCTCTGCGCCACCGTGGCGGCGGCCGGGGCGAGCTGGGTCTATCGCGGCATGACTCATGATACCGACCTCGCTGACCGCATCGTGCAAGGCATACGATATCCCGGCTTCGCCTTACTCGACGTATGGGAGTTGTGCACCGCCTACTACACGCCGCGCAACGAGATGAATAAGCGTGAATTGATGAACCTGGTGAACGCGACGGGCATGCGTACCGGTCTGCTGGTGGAGAGGCAGCGACCCGAATTCGGTGCATCTTATCGGGAGTCGAGCAAAAGCGTGTCGCGGCGGCGAAGCATTGTGATCGACAAGGCCTTCGACAGCGGCTTGGATCGACAGGTCGGGATCGTAATCGCCGGCAGCGCGGGCCAGAAGGTGAAGAGCGCGGCCACATTGTTGGCGCGCGCCGGTATGCTTTCCGGATTGGATGCTACGCAGAAAGACGATTATCCGATCACCGTAATGACCGGTCACTCGCTCTCGGAGATCAATCTTTCCCCGAAACCGATCGAATACACCGCAATCGACAATCCGGATTATTTTGCCGTCATATCGGAAGAGGGACTGAAGAAAACGCGAAAATGGATCGGCCGGCTGCCTGAAACCTGCACCTTGTACGTCGACGAATCCCTGGAAATCCCCGACACGCGAGCGAGAGTGAGGCGTATCGGCCTGGCGCGGGTGACCAAGGAAATCGGCAAGCTTGCGGTAAGTTGGGCAACTGTCGGTGCCATCGTAGCCGACGGCAAGTTCATCGCAGGCCAGACGCTCGAACAGGCCGTCATTCGTTTCCAGTCGCCGACGGTTGCGCCAGCCAATCTGAAGGCCGTGCAGATGGGCCTCGGGTTGACGGGATAAAAGTGGGTCCCGAAGCGATCGGCTGCGCGAGCCGTCATCGACTTCAGTCTACAAAGCCTCCCCGCGGCGGCGTGAGCAGCGCGCGGCCGACATCGTTGTTTTCTCCGACTAGGCGGCGCAGCAGAGCCATGAAGGTACTGCGCTCGTCGGCGCTGAGCGGTTCGAGCAGCCGCTGTTGGGCCTGCTGCATGTTCTCGTGATACTTATGCACGAAGGCGATGCCGTCTCGCGTGGGCAGGCATATCTTGCGCCGCTTGTCGCTCGGATCGATGACCCGGGTGAGCAGTTTGCGCTGTTCGAGGCGTTGGAGAACATCTCCCACATTGGCGCGATCGATACCCAGTTCCTTCGCGACCGACAGCTGGTCGAGTCCCGGCCGGTCCAACAGGATGCTGAGCAGCCCGTATTGGATCGGGGTGACATTCTCCTCCGACAGGGCCTGCAGGAACATCGCTACGTGGATTTGGTGTAGCCGGCGGACAAGAAAGCCCGGCCGCTCCCAGATCGACGTATGCGATGCAGGTGCTGCAGGAGCCGTATCGGCCGGCTTCCCGGGGCGGGTCGATGCGACCGCGGTTGGCATCTTTATCATTGCTCCAGATCGTGAGAATTCCAACATAACCAATAGCGTGCCATAAGTAAACATATAAGCACACTGATGAGTTGCCGTGGCTGGGCCGCGGGGTGCTTTGGCGGCAAAAAACCCAGTTGCGGCGCCTAGCGCGCCAATCGGCTTGACAGCGTGATAATGATCGGTGTATTAAATGATCAGTATACTAATTAAATCGCCCGTGGTGGCTGTATGAGGGCTTGGGAGACATCCATGGCCAACCTCAAGACTGAATTCTGCGGCGTCCAATTCAAGAACCCGGTCGTTGTCGCTTCCATCGAGCCGACCAATAGCCCGGAGATGATCCGCGAGTGCGTCGACGCTGGCGCCGGCGGCATGATCGTCAAGACGCTGACCGATATCGAGGACATGGCGGTCCTGACCGAGAACTCCAAGTACGCCATCCTCAACGAAAAGGGCGACATCATCCGCGGCAAGATTCCGCATGATTTCCGCTTCTTTTCCCGCTCCGGTTATTCCACCACGCCGGTCGACGAGTGGGTGCCTTATCTCAAGGAACTGGATCGATATGCCAGGGACCACGGCGCAGTGCTGATCGGCTCGGCCGGCGGCAAGACGCTGCAGAGCTGGAAGGATATTTGCCGAACCATCGAGGATTGCGGACTGTCGATGGTTGAGCTCAATTTCGGCTGCCCGCATCCGGCGATGATGCCGGGTGTGCACGGCGGTTCGATGATCGGGCAAGAACTGGACGTCGCCTATGAAGTGGTGCGCGCCGTCAAGGACGTGTGCGACATCCCGGTCATCGTCAAGCTCACGCCCGATCAGTCGCGGCCGCTCGAAGTGGCGCGCCGCGTCAGGGAGGCGGGTGCCGACGCCGTCACCGCGACCAATCGCTATACCGGATTCGTGGTTGACATCGAGACCGGGCAGCCGCGTCTCGCCGGGCCGGCTGGAATCGGCGGTCCCTGGACCAAACCACTGTCGCTGCGCTGGGTGCATCGGATCTATACCGAGCTCGGCATGCCGATCACCGGCTCGAACGGCGTTTATGATCACCGCGATATCGTCGAGTTCATCATGACAGGTGCCGGCATCGTCCAGATCGGATCGGTGCTGATGGTCAAGGGCATCAAATGGCTGGCCAAAGTCGTGGAGGGGCTGGAAAAGTTCATGGATGAGCACGGCTATGCGGACGTGGCCTCGATGCACGGAATCGCTTCGCAGCGGGCGGTCAAGGATTACAGCGAGCAATTCGTCAAGCCGCGCATTCATTCGGACGTCAATCGCGAGACGTGCAAGAATGCCACTTCGTGCACAATATGCATCCAGACCTGCTTCTATGATGCCCTGTCGCAGGCCGACAAACACGTCGGTTTGCATCCCGATGCCTGCATCGGATGCGAGATGTGCTACAATACCTGTCCGTTCGACTCGATCAGCCTGAAGGAAACGACGCCGGAGGATGTTGCGACTGGCGACTATTACTCGATGCCGCCGGGCGGATTCGACCGACACAAGTTTGCCAAGGAGTTCCAGCGCGGACTCAGGCTGTCACGTCCGGAGCGCTGAGCGCAGATCGCCGGCCTCTTTCGTCACTGGTGGAATAGGAGGAAATACACATGGCCGTGAATAAGGAACACCGCGAATTCTATCAGGTCGATGTGACCAAAGGATGGGAAACGCCGCCCGGCTATCCAGCCGGTATTCAGCAGAAGATTTTGTCCGGCAAGCTCGATCCCGCTAACCGGCGCGGCGGTCACACCCGTCTTCTGCGTTTCCTGCCGGGGACCTATAGCACGGAGCCGTTCGTCCACGATTATTGGGAAGAGGTGTTCGTTATCTCGGGCGATCTGATCGTCGGTAATGACGAGCACGGCAACGGCGGTCAGCCGTTCTATGCCAGCACGTACTGCGTGCGGCCCCCGGGCATCCCCCATGGCCCGTTCAAGTCCGAGACCGGATGCCTGCTATTGGAGCAGCATTATTACGATCCGCAATAAGCTCGAAGACGAGGTCGGGATGAGAGTCGTATAAGGGACAAGATCTGCTCCCTTATCCGTTCGTCATTCGACCATTCTTGTGATCAGGTCATCTCATGCAATCGCTGCCGCAGATCGCCAAAGCATTGGCGTGTGGCCGGACCACCAGCCGCGCTTTGGTGGAAGCCTGTCTCGAGCGCTATGCCGATCCGAACGGCGAGGGCCCACGCGCCTTTATCTCGTTAGATGCCAGGGTTGCGCGCGCGGCTGCGGAGGAGTCGGACCGCCTACGGGCGGCTGGACGTAGCCGGTCGCCCTACGAAGGGATTTCGATCGCCATCAAGGATTTGTTTGATATCGCGGGCGAACGCACGCGCGCGGGCTCGCGCGTATTCGACGACCGTCTACCCGCCACGCGCGACGCGCGCGTTATCGCGCGTCTTCGCGCAGCGGGATTTATCCCGTTCGGCCGGACCAACATGACCGAATTCGCCTATTCGGGCCTAGGCATGAACGCGCATTTCGGAACGCCGTTAAATCCCTGGCGCCGGGATGAAGGCCGCATTCCCGGCGGCTCGACTTCGGGCGGAGCGGTCGCAGTCGCGGACGGCATGGCACCGATCGCGCTTGGTTCGGATACCGGCGGATCCTGTCGCATACCAGCGGCCTTTTGCAGCATCGTTGGTTTCAAACCGACCGCCTCGCGCATACCGACGACTGCGACGGTGCCGCTTGCGCCGAGCTTCGATTCGATTGGAAGCCTGGGCAACGACGTGGAAAGCTGCGCTATCATCGACGCCGTGCTCTGCGGCGACGCACCGAGCGGCGCCCGCGATTTCCCGGTCGACGGCGCCAAGCTCGCCGTTCCGCGCAGTTTGGTTCTCGACGGACTGGCCCCGGAAGTGGCGCAGAGCTTCGAGCAGGCAGTCTCCCGTTTATCGAAAGCCGGCGCGCGCATCATAGACCTTGGCTTAGAAGAACTTGGCGAAATTCCGAAGATCAATGCCAGGGGAGGCATCGTCAACGCCGAGGCATGGGGCTATCACCGCCGCATCGTCGAAACAGCGGCCGAGCGCTACGATCCCTGGGTGCTGGCCCGGTTCGAAGTGGGCAAGCGCATGAATGTGGCCGACTACATCGAGATGCGCGAACTGCGCGCTGATCTCATCGCCCGCGTCGCGGCGATCACCGCCCCCTTCGACGCGCTGATCTGTCCGACGGTCGCGATCGTACCGCCGACATTGGAGTCGATGCGGGATCCGGATTTCTCGGGCAAGACGAATGGTTTAATTCTGCGCAACGCCGCGGTCGGAAACTTTCTGGATCGCTGTGCTGTATCGATCCCCAGCCATGCGCCGGGCACCGCGCCGGTCGGGCTGATGTTGATCGGGGCAACTGGCGCCGACCGCCTGTTGTTGGCGCTGGCGAAGGCGATCGAGCCGATCATCCGCCTGCATCACGGCTGAGATTTGGGCGACCTCTAGCCGCCACCATGGGCAACGTAAACGACGCATCCATATCGATAAATTTAAACTGAGAGCCAAATCAGTTTTGCGCCGTGGACTAGCTCCCAGACCACCCCCAGGTCGAGCGCAAGGACGACGAATCCTGCCACAAGACCGATCGCGAGCATCAACCCGTCCTCCTCGAGATAGGCCAGCGAGATCAGAGCGATCACAACGGCAGGGAGGATATTGCTTAGCGGAATCGGACTTAGCATCAGCCTCGCGGTCAGGGCCAAAACGGCGATGCCGACAACGCGCCTGGTCGCCCCCGGCGGGGTCGGGCAGCGCGGGTGAATCATCTTCTCAAGATATCTTAGCATTGGGATGGCGCGTTGCATGACGGCGCCAAGGTGCCGCGTGGGCAAGGGGCGGGCGGCGATCCAGCGGGGAAAGATGGGAGCGGGGCTGCCGGCGATCATCTGGAACGCCACGACTATGAGCAATGGCCCAGCTACGAAGCCAATTCCCGGTGCGGCGGACATTATGGCTAGCATAAGCATGATGAGGCCGAACGACTGCTTGTGCAGGCTGCCCATCAGCCAACCCAAGGTGAAGTCACCCGCCGGTGCCTCGTCGTGCAACTCCTGCAAGACAACAGAGGCGCGGGTGAGCGTTCTCGTGTCGGGTCGGCTTTGCGTCAACTCGGGCCTCCTGATTTCCGGCATTACCCACCGGGAGAGGGAGCGACTTATCTAATATTCTTTAGACCAACGGCGTGTTCATTCCCACTCACGGGCGGCACGGCATGCAATCGCTCCCAGCGGACGCGCGCGATCTAAAGGTCACCATCGAGGCGCTCGGTCAAGAAATCCGAGAGGCCAAGGATAGTTCCGAGAGCCAAGGATGGCGCCTCCGGCTTGCAGGATTGGTTGACTGCCAAGAACCCCCGCACCGCCGCCGACACCAGAGGCCGCCTCAACCGCCACTTTTTTCCTAAGTTCGGAGACCGGTCGATCATGAGTTTGACAAAGACTCTGCTCGACAAGTGGCTGGCCTCGATGGTGGTCAAGTCCGACGACTCCGAACGTATCCGCCAATCGAAAGATAGTGCCAACCGCGTCCTGTCGATGGTGAATGCCCTGCTCAACCACGCAATGCGCGATCCGTCCCACGGCCTGACGGATGATAGCGCGTGGCGTTTCGTGAAGTCGTTTCATGGGGTGTCGAAGCCGCGTGAAGTCCGTTACACCGACGAGGAGGTACGCCGCCTCGTAGACAGCGCAGGAGATGTAGCTCTCGCCGATCTTATTACTGGGGCGTACCTAACGGGCGCGCGATATGGCGAGTTGTCCGAGGCCCGCGTCTCCCACTTCGATGCTCGAACAAAAACTCTCCGGGTAAACGTCGGAAAGACCGGCGCTCGCACAATCATATTGCAGACAAGTGCTGTGAATTTCTGCAAGAGGCTCGCAGCCGAGCGCGCTGCCGATGAATTCCTATTTGTGCGCAGTGATGGGAGCCGGTGGAAACGCTCGGACCAGACAAGACCTATCAAGGATGCGCTGAAAAAGGCTGGTCTTGCCCCGATGGAAGCATCTACGCTCTACGGCACACCGACGTCTCCCATGCTATCGAGGGGGGTGTGCCGCTCAACGTCATCGCAGACAACTGAAGAACCAGCGTCCGCATGATCGAACAGACCTACGCAAAAATATTGGCTGAAAAGCGCCGTGATTTTATCGAGCGGGGCGCACCATCGTTTGCAGCGAGTGGACTTCAATAGACACAACGAAGCGAATTCCCTGTTGGACGCACAAGGACTCGAACCTTGGACCCGCTGATTGAGAGGCAGCTTTTATTGCAGAAATGACAATGGCTTGGATGTAAAACCCGCCAAAAGCAGCTATTGCAAATCAATTGGATACGAGCGATTTGTAAAATGCCCTTTCGTTAGCTCGAACGTGGAAGCCTTTGGCGAATCGCACTGGGACCCCGCTCGGGTCTTCGGTCTAGGACGGTGAAAAACTTATACGCACTCTGCAATCAGGCGAGTTCTGATGCAAGACAGCGCGCAGAGTGTCGGTCCTGCGCCTCGGTCGCGCTTTTTGAGGCGTGGGCATCGCGATTGATCACCTGAAGGTTTGGCAAGCCCCAATAATCGAGCAGCTCGGGCCATGGCGAGTCCCGGTATTCGCTCCACACCCGAAACAGCGGGACGCAATGATCAACCTCGGCGCTCTTCCACAGCCGTCCGCCGGTTTGGCCGCAGCGCCGCGCTTGCAGGCGCCGCAGGAGGTGACCTTGGCTGCTCGGTGCGTTCCAGAATTGCCACGCCACCACGCAGGCGCAGTGCCAGTGCGCGTTCTTGTTGGCGCCAGCATCCCACAGATCGACATGCCAGCCGAAGCGATAAACCGGTTGACTGCAGATACAGCAGAATCCGGGACCCCGCGCGTATGCGCGTTCCCGATAGGGCGCGGGTGGCGTTCGGAATGTGGCCGGTAATCCGTTCTTACGGTCGTCGCCGAGCCGCCAGCTCCAGCCGCTAGGGGCTCCGCTGCGGGCAGCAAGCGCGCGCGCCAGGCGATCGGCACGAATTGGATGCGCGCCCCAATACGAATCAACCGCGAGCCGCGGCGTCGGCGGCACGAATGGGCGGCTGAGCGCCCGAGACAGAACGGCCGATGGAAAGATGCGCGGCAATGCCCTGGTTAGGCGCGCGAGCGACTGCCGATTTCGTTCTGCCTTCTCCTCTTGCCATTTGGACATGGTTTTCCCCCGGACTTAGGCGGCATGGTGCCATCGTGCCGTAAAGCCTTCGTCACCAGCGGAAGCTCTATCAAGCCCCTCAGTTGTCTGGCCGACCAGTGAGCACTAGCTTCGGTGCGTCAACCGTCGGTCAGCGCTGAGGCGCCATTAGCGGAGGAGCAGGTTATGGCAACGATACCGGACAAGTATGTCGATCTGCTGCAGCAGAAGACAACGTTCGCCAACTTGGCGACAGTGATGCCGGATGGGTCGCCCCAGGTGACGCCGGTATGGTTCGATTATAAGGATGGCATCATCCGGGTGAACTCGGCGAAGGGTCGCGTGAAGACTCGCAACATGAAGATCGGGTCCCCCGTGGCGCTCTGCATCATGGACCCGGACAATCCTTACCGGCATCTGCAGGTCCGAGGGCATGTGCAATCGGTCACCGAGCACGGCGCCGACGCCCACATCGATTCGCTGGCAAAGAAATACCTTGGCCAGGACAGGTATCCGTTCGCACAGCCGGGAGAAGTGCGGGTATTGTTCGAAATCAAACCGGAATCCACCTCGGCTATGGGCTGAACGAGCCCGTCGATCCCTCGCCTGCTCAAATAAGAGCTGTACTACCGCTTATCGGGGTAAAGCTACCGTGACGCCGATTGGTCGGATCGCCTCAGAATGACCTCGTGTATCGCCGACTCGCAGATGCGCGCTTTGATCGGGGGATCGCGCATGAAGCACTCAGAATTGATAGAGCCGCGCCGGGTTATCGACGAGGATCATTTTGCGCGTCGCGGCGTCGGCCGCCCAGACCGGCAGCTGGTTCATCAGCCGTCCGTCGTCGATCTGGAACAGCGGAGTGATATCAGTCAACTTAGTGCCCGGTGCAGCGGTCGAATTGGGATGCGGCCAATCGGTGCCCCAGATGATCCGCTCCGTGTTGGCCGCGATGAGTGCCTTGGCGAGCGGCGTGACGTCCGGGTAGTCTGGCGCCTGCGTCGAGGCACGATAAGCCCCGGAAATCTTCACATAGGCCTTGCCCGAGCGGACGAGCTCAACCAGATCTGTGAAGCCCGGCTGCGCGAGCCCGAGCGCGGCCTGGGAGCCGCCGAAATGGTCGAACACGACCGGGACCGGCGAGGCCAACACCAGGTCCTTGATGGCCGCGATCACCGCCAGGTTGGTGTAGATCTGGACGTGCCAGTTGCGGCTCGCCATGCGTGGGAGCGCGGCTTGGAAGCGTTGGCGGGCAAGGGTGGGATCGTTGCTGCCGCCGGTCGCGAGATTGAGGCGGATGCCGCGCACTCCTGCTTTGCCCATCGCCTCGAGATCGGCGTCCGGCGTCTTGTCGTCGATCACCGCAACGCCGCGGGCATCCACGGCGCGCGCCTTCATGCCGTAGAGGGTGGCGGAATTGTCGGTGCCATACACGCTCGGCGTCACGATCACGACCCGATTGACGTGCAGCGCACGATGGAGCGCAGTCATTTCCTCGGGCGAGGCCGTCTCCGGCGTATAGACGCGCCCGGAGAAGAACGAAAACTGAGCCGGATCGCCAAAGATATGTGTGTGGCAGTCGCACGCATCCGCCGGAACGTCGAAATTCACTGGCGTCGCAGGCTGCGCTGCTTTTGCAAGACTTTGTTTGGTTCTCATCAGCGCTCCAGCACTAATGGCGCCGACCAGTGCATCGCGTCGTGTCAGCATTGTTTCCTCCCTGTGTCCAACTCACGTTCTCGGTAAAGTCTTGTACCATCGCCATGCCGCCGCCGCCATTGCCGGAGGCAAAGAGGATGAGCGGAAATGGACCGGCTCGGCGGGTCGAGCGCACGACCAGGCTCCGCGCCGAATGGACAGCGGGCGGTGCGGGCGAGCGATTTTTCGACTACGTTGCTAAGGGCACGCGACCGGCTGGTCGGTAAGATCGAGCCACATCGATGGGGCGGATGCGATTGCCAACGAGCCCAACTAGGAGGATGCAATGTCAGATATGCACTTGGCCAATCGCCGCGATTTGCTGATTGCGCCGCTACTCGCCGCGATCCCCGCCGCGCTTTGGGCCGATCGCGTCAATGCCTCGCCGATCGATCCGAACATGACCTTCACCAAGCTGCCGGACCAGATCGTCTGGCAGGCGGGCGCAAATCGTCCGCCCAAGACCGTCGAGCAGGCACCGCTCTGGGGTAAGTCGTCAGAGCCCGGTCTCTATTACTACCTCGTCAAATGGTATCCGGGGTTCATGAGCGCGCCGCATTGGTACGAGACCGACCGGCTGTGCGTCGTGGTATCCGGCACCTGGTGGGTGGCGAGCGGGGAAGACTTCGCGCCCAACGACACGGTTCCGATGCCGGCTGGTAGCTTCATCCGGCGCGTCGCGCGCACGCCGCATTATGACGGCGTCAAGAAGGACGGTAAGGAGCCCGCGGTGATCGCGATCTGCGGCATGGGACCGATCACCTATCACGCGGTCGATCCGAGCCAGCCGGAACTGCGCGTGCTGTGAGCGATACCGCTGGCACCAGCAATATGGCTAGTGCTGGGTGCCCTCGCGCCTGCTGCGCCAGCTCGCCGAGAGCACCACGTCGTTCCGCGAGGCGAGTGAGTTCGCCCGTGATTAGCGTTCGCCGGTCTCCCATGGGGCCGCGAGCGCGTCATCGCGGGAACCGACTGCGGGTTTGGTACGATTGCCGGGCTACCCACCGTTCACGTCAGCATCGTGTGGCGCAAGTTGCAATCCCTCGTGGAAGGAGCACAAATCGCCAGTCGGGAACTATGGCACCGCCATAGTGTGGCCGGACGCAAGTCATTGTTGTGTCCGAGCGAGCGAAATGGGAGGACAGGATGGTCCGGCAGGTGATGAGGTCCGTTGTCATTGCAGGCGGCGCGTTGGTGATGACCGGTGCAGCCTACGCTCAATCATTTCCAACGCGGCCAATCACCGTCATAATCGCTCAACCCGCGGGCTCGGCGGTGGATGCGATTACTCGCGTTTACAGCGATTTCGCGAGCAAATCCATGGGACAGCCTATCATCGTCGAGAACCGGCCGGGTGGGGGCGGCATCATTGCTGTGCAAAACCTTAAGCATTCCAGCTCGGATGGATATACTTTAATGGTGATCGCCAACGGCCCGCTCACTATCGAACCCTGGACGCGAACGCTCCCCTATGACGTGGCTAAGGACTTCGAGCCTGTCGCGGTCTTATTTGGCTTCTCGCAGTTCTTTGCCGTTTCCGCCGAGAGCCCTGCCAATTCCATCAAGGACCTCGTCTCGTTCGCAAAGATGAAGCCGGGTGGACTTACTTACTCGACCCTCGGCGTTGGATCGATTACGCATCTGTTGTGCTCCATGGTCGCCAGGGATAGCGGCACCTCGATGCAGCACGTTCCCTATACAAGCATATCGCAATATCTCCTCGACCTTGCGACCAATCGCGTCGATTTCACATTTTCCTCTTATCAATCGACGAACAGTCTCATGCACGAAAAACGGCTAAAATATCTGGCCACAACCGCCCAAACACGGTCAGCACTGGCTCCGGACATTCCGACAACCGCAGAAGCAGGATTCCCCGATCTCAATCTGACGGTTTGGTTCGGCCTGCTTGCGCCAGCAGGAACTCCTGCTTCGGTGGTTCAGAAGCTGTATGAGGAGTTCGCAAAGGCTTCTCGCGAACCGCAGACCGTACAGCGCTTAGTGCAGGACGGCATCGACGGCAAGGTCGCAAGCCCTGCCGAAACCAAGGCGCTGGTAGCCTCCGAGGGCGCCAAAATGAACAGATTGATCAGAGAGTTCAACATCCGCGTGGACTGATCGTCAAGGCAGTTTTGGTCGAAGCGATGCAAGCGGTAAGTGAGATCGAAGGCGTCACCGGCGTTCATCTGATGGGTTATCGGAACGACGACATGTTGGCTGAAGCAATCGTGGAATCGGAAATTCGCCGCCGAGTGAACACTCGGGCGGCTTGACGCGGATATTTGATCTGGGAGGTTGAGATGGCTGAAATGACCGATCAAGAAAAACAGTTGGTGACGTGGCTTTCCGACATGAATGAGGACGATGCCTTCGCGCTTGCCAAAAAAATGCTGCTCGAAGAAGGCGCCAACCCGCTTCGGGTGCTGGAGCTCTGCCGCAACGCCATGGACATCGTCGGCAAGCGCTTCGAGAAAGGCGAATATTTCCTGCCGGAACTTGTGCTGGCCGGCGAAATGCTCGAGAATATCGGGGCCATTGCCAAGCCGTTGATCAAGCAAGGTCCCGGCGGCGAGCCGAAAAAGCTCGCCAAGGTCCTGATCGGCACCGTGCATGGCGACCTGCACGATATCGGCAAGAATATCGTCACCTTCATGCTCGATATCAACGGTTTCGAGGTCAAGGACATCGGCATTGATGTGCCGGTCAAGACCTTCATCGACGAGATTGGTCAATTCCAACCTGACGTCGTCGGCTTGTCCGGCTTTCTGACGTTGGCGTTCGATTCGATGAAGGAGACGATCGCGGCCATTCAAGAGGCCGGGCTGCGCGACAAGTTCAAGATCATGATCGGTGGCGGCCAAGTCGACGAAACGGTGCGCACCTATACCGGCGCGGACGCCTTCGGCACCAACGCCATGGACGCCGTGTCGCTATGCAAGAACTGGATGGGGGTTGCCGCATGACCGCTCCGCAGAGCCCCGTGCAGACGCCGGCGGCGAAAGCTGCCTATGACGCGCGCTGGCAGCGCATCATGGACTGCGTCAACCTCAAGCAGCCCGACCGTATGCCGGTCTCCATGTTTGCGACATTCTGGCTGGCAAAATACGGCGGCATCACCAATCGCCAGCTGATGTACGACTACGAGAAAGTCGAGGAGATCGGCGAACGCGCCATCCTCGAATTCGAACCAGACGCCCACAGCAACCTGGTGCTGCAATGCGCGCTCGGTCCTTCGCTCGATGCGGTCGGCTTTAAGCAGCTGCAGTGGCCGGGCCACGGGGTCAGCGATACCCAGCCCTATCAGTACCTCGACCGTGAATACATGAAGGCGGACGAGTACGACGAGTTCCTGTTCGACCCGACCGGCTATTACCTGTCGAAATATCTGCCGCGCATTGCCGGCGCGTTCGAGGGGCTCGACGAACTGCCTTATCTTCCCGGCCTGCATTACCTGCGCATGTTGTCCGGCATCATTCCCTTCATCAACCCCCGCATCCGCGAATCCATGGAGAAAGTGATCAAGGCGGCGGAAGAGGTGAAGCGTCTTAATGACCATCAGTTTGAGTTCATCGCGCGCATGAAAATGCGCGGTTTTCCGACCGCCTTTGGCACCACTTCGATCGCCCCCTACGACCTCATCGCCGATTATTTCCGCGGCGCCACGGGGATGATGAAGGATCTTTACCGCAATAAAGAAAAGTTGCTGCAGCTGATGGACAAGGCGGTCGTCTTCATCCTGCGGCAAACGTTCGCTGCCGCCAAGCAATGGAACCACCCGATCGTCTTCATTCCCACCCACTGGGCGCCGGATGCCTTCATGTCGCCGAAGCAATTCGAGACGTTCTGGTGGCCGACCTTCCGCAAGCTGATGATCGGCCTGATCGACGGCGGCTTGATACCGATGCCGTTGTGGGAGGCGGATTGCACCAAGCGGCTGGAGGTGATCCGCGATATTCCTCCGGGAAAATGCATCTACTGGTTCGAACGCACCGACATGGTGCGCGCCTTCGAAGTTCTGGGAGACGTCGTGGCGCTGCGAGGAAATATTTCGCCATCGCTCCTCACCACTGGAAAGCCGGACGAAGTAGACGCCGCAGTCCGTCATCTCGCAGAAAACGTCTTTCACAAGGGCGGTAAGCTCACCCTCGATGCGGCTTTCGGCATACCGGACGAGACACCGGTCGAGAACGTGCGCGCCATGTTTGCGGCGGCACGCAAATACGCGGGTTGATGGAGCGAGCGCAGCGACATGCCGATGGTCCGCAGCAGCGGTCTGCTTCGCGACATCGCGGCGATCCCCTGCGCCGGCGGTCCGTTGCGGCAGCGCGGGCGCTTTCGTCGCGACGCTCTTGATTTGGTCGAGCGCGAAAATCTGCTCAACGCCGCGTTCTGCTATCGCATCGTTCCCTTGGACGAGCCGCCGAGCGACGTGCTTCGGGCCGGCGGCGAGGCGCTGGATGCGGCGCGGCTGGTGCCCGAGACTGGGCAACTGACTGCCGTGGCGGTCGGCATCTGCACGCTGGGGCCGGCGCTCGAACAGCGGGCAACTGCCTTGTTCGCGGAACGGCGCATGTCGCTGGCGCTGGCGCTCGACGAACTGGGCAACGGAGCGCTGTTCGCGCTCTCCCGCCGCGTGCAGGATCGGATCGTCGTCGAGGCGCGCAAGCAGCAATTGACGGCGTCCGGCGAATTGCGCGCGGGCGACCCAGGCCTGCCGCTGCAGGCACAGGCAGCGGTGCAACGTTTGGCCGGAGCCGAGTCGATCGGCGTGACCGTGACGCCGGGCCAGGTTTTGCATCCGCTCAAGTCGATATCCATGGTGCTCGGCATCGGCATTGATTTGCCTCCCGCCCGCTGGTCGCGCTGCGACGACTGCCCTTCGGCGCCGAAATGCAGGATGTCGGGCCGCGACGCGGCCGCGGCAATGCTTTGAGCGGCGGGTCATGACCGATCGCAAACTGGCTTCGCCGGCGCAGGCGCGCAGACTTCGCTTTCCCCAACTCGATCGGGAAATCCCGAGCCATGACGGGGAGACGATTTATCAGTCCGCCCGCCGCAGCGGCGTTCGTATCATCGGCGCCTGCGGCGGCCGCGGCAGCTGCGGCACCTGCCGCGTGCTGGTCGTCGAGGGCGAGGTCGACGCGGCCGGCGCGACAGCGATGCCGGGCACCGCAAGCGGCGCGAAAAGACCGCAATGGCTGCGGGCCTGCCAAGTCAAGCCGAAGTCCGACTGCGTCGTGGAGATTGCCGCGCGGTCGCTGGCACCGATTGTTCGAGCCGAATTCGACGCCGGCGAAACCGTTGAAGTTTTGCCGCTCGACCCAGCCGTGGTGAGCCGTGAGGCCAAAGTTCCGGAAGCGACACTCGTGGACAATCTGTCGGACCTCGACCGCGTGACCCGCGCGCTTGCGCTCCCGCCGCTCGAGGTCGATCTGATCGCGGCCCGGCAGCTGCCCGCTACGCTTCGCGCCGGCGACTGGTCGCTACGCGCGCATATCCGCGAGCGCGAGCTGATCGGGTTTTCGCTGGTGAGCCGCCGCACCCTCGGCCTAGCCGTCGACCTCGGTACCACCAATGTCGCCGGTTTCCTGGTCGATCTGCAAAGCGGCGCGCGCGTCGCCAGCCTCGGCATAGAGAACCCGCAGGTGGTGTGGGGCGCCGACGTCGTCAGCCGTATGAATCATGCAATCCAGGGGCCGGCGAACGCCGCGGAACTGCGCCAAGCGGCCAGCACGGCGATCAACGCACTCGCCAATGATCTGTGCTTTTCCATCAACGCCGCCACGGCCGACATCGTCGATGTGGCGATTTGCGGCAATACCGCCATGCACCACCTGCTGCTCGGGTTACCGGTGCGACAACTCGGTCGCGCACCGTTCGTCGCCGCCGTTCGCGACGCGATGGACATCAAGGCGCGCGAGCTCGATCTGACGGTCTGCCCCGGCGCCTATGTTCACCTGGCGCCGAACATCGGCGGCTATGTCGGCAGCGATCACGTGACCGCGCTGCTTGCCACCGAAGACCAATGGCGTGCCGGCACCACCACCGTGGTTATGGATATCGGCACCAATACCGAGATTTCGCTGATCCACCGTGGCGACATCATGTCGGTCTCCTGCCCGTCGGGACCGGCGCTCGAGGGTGGCCACATTTCCTGCGGAATGCGGGCGGCAGAAGGAGCGATCGAACGCGTCGCGGTCGAAGACGGCCGCATCAAGATCGATGCGATCGGCAACCGTAAACCGGTCGGCCTCTGCGGCTCGGGCGTGATCGACGCCATGGCGGCCTTGCGTAAGATTGGCAGTTTGGACGACGGCGGCCGCATCGTCGGTCAGCATCCGGATATTGCGGAAATGGACGGCAAGCGGGTGGCGGTCCTTGCTCCAGGCGTCTATTTCACTCAGCACGATGTGCGCGCGGTGCAGCTCGCCAAGGCGGCGATCCGCACCGGCATCGAGCTGCAGCTGCGCGACCGCGGACTGCGCGAAGCCGACATCCAGCTTGTCGTCATCGCCGGCGCATTCGGCGCGTATATCAACGTCAGCAGCGCGATCGCCATCGGGCTATTGCCGGTGCTGCCGCTCGACCGCTTCAAGCAGGTCGGCAATGCGGCCGGCGTCGGTGTGCGGCAAATTCTCGCATCGCGGCAGCGGCGCGCGCGCGCGCGCGAGCTCGCGCAGCGCTGCCGCTATGTCGAGCTCTCAACGCGCGACGATTTCCAGAAGATTTTTCTGCACAACATCGGCTTTAAGCCACGGAGAGCGCAGTGACGAATTTGCCCAGCTTCGGCATCGCAATGATCGGCGACCGGATCAATCCCGGCTTCAAGAGCACCAAGGTGCTGTTGGACAATGAGGACCTTGCTGGAATTCAGGCGCTTGCCATCCGCCAAGTCGACGCCGGCGCCAGCGCGCTCGACGTCACCATTGGCCCGCGCGAAGCGACCGATCCGGCCTTCTTGGCGACGGTCGTGCGCGCCATCCAGGACGCCGTTGCGGTACCGTTGTGCTTCGATTCCCCGGACATTCAGGTGCAAGAGGTCTGCCTGAAGACCTATGACCGTACGCGTGCCGGCGGCAAGTCGGCCATCATCAATTCCATCACCGAACAGCGGTGGAATTTGATGAACCTCTATAAACCCTTGGGCTCGTTTCAGGTCATCGTCATGGCGTCCGAGCGCATGGAAGACGGCCTGGCCAAAGCAAACAAGACCGCCGACGATATCGCTTCGACGGCCAGACGCGCCGCGTTGCGCTTGAAAAAAGATTTCGGCATGGCGCTGGACGACATCTACATCGACGTCTCGGTCAGCGCCGTCGTCGCCGACACCAACGGACTGCATCGAGCGACCTTGCAGGCGATCCGCATGCTGCGCGCCGACCCGGAACTCAAGGGTCTGCATCTGATGGGCGGCCTCACCAATATCGGCCAACAGTTGCCGCCCAAGGCGGCCGACGGATCCGATCTGAAGCTGTCGCTCGAATGCGCCTTTCTGACTTTGGCCGTGCCGCTCGGCTTCGACACGGTGATGTGCACGCCTTGGCGAAACTATCAACCACTGCCGGACGACAATTACGTTCTTGCCGCCTACAAGAATATCCTCGAGCAGACCGGCAGCAACGCATTGCGCGCCGTTCGCAAGCTCTACCGGGCGTGATGCCATAACCAAAATGCAGGATCGTCATCCCAAGGCAAATGTTACAAAAGATTTTGTGGAGACCTTTGCGGAACGCGGCCGCCTTGTACACAACGGCATCAGCCGACCCGGTCTGGAGAAACCCGACTACCGGCAGGGCCATTTGCTGCGCGTGCAGCGAGCGGCCACGCGACCGTCGCTCCACTGGAGCGCGGATATGAATTGCCGCCTTCCGATGTCGATTGCCATTGGCCGTCCCGACTAGGGCCATGCCCGCTACGATATTGGAAAAAATATCACGCTGAAGAAAGAGGTCTGTGACGCACTTCACAGTCCAGCCAAACGCGAAAACGCTCGCTATTTTTGCTGTACAAAATGTAGCTCATGGCCCGTCTCGACAAATACTGCAACGCACGCGACTGTCGGCGTTCTGGGTAATTGCGGACGTGCCGGAGAGACACCAAAGCCGGCGTTTCTGACCCAGAGCGACACTTCGCGAGCATCAATTGCCGCATTGCAAAAGGATCACTCGATCACCTCGTCGGCCAGCAATTGCATCGAATAAGGAACGGTAATGCCGAGTGCCTTTGCTGTCTTGAGATTGATCACGAACTCGAACTTGGTCGGCTGCTGTACCGGTAGGTCAGCGGGTTTTGCGCCCTTGAGAATCCTTCCGACATAAACGCCAACCTGGCGCAAAGCAGTCGTGAGGCTCGGTCCATAGCTCATTAATCCCCCGGCCGCGGCGAACTCACGAAACTGATACGTCGCCGGAATGGCGTAGTGCGACGCCAGCGCGACTATCTGCTCGATCCGGCCGACGAAGAACGGATCGTCGCCGATGACGAGCGCGTTGGCGTGCAAGTTGACGAGGGATACGAAGGCTGCGTCGATCTCATCTTTGGTGCCGGCCTTCAGAATCTGGAGCTGTAGCCCCTTCGAGCGCGCCGCTTCCTGCACGTTTCCGATCCAGGGATTCGCATTGTTCGGGTTCACGAGTAGGGCGAACACCCGAGCCTGAGGAACCAGCTCAGAAAGCCATTCGAGCCGCTTGGGTATTAGTTCAACGGCAAGAATGCTGGTGCCCGTGAGGTTACCGCCGGGCCGGGCAAGACTGGCGATGAGTCCGTCCCCGACCGGGTCGGTGCCGACATTGAAGACAATCGGGATTGTCGAGGTTGCATTTTTGGCTGCGCTTGCGCACTGAGGTCCGAAAGCGGCGATGACGTTGACCTTGCGTCCGACGAGGTCTGCGGCCAACGCGGGCAGTCTGTCATAGCGACCCTCTGCCCAGCGGTACTCAAGCGCCACATTTTGTCCCTCGACATAGCCACCGTCATTCAGTCCTAGGACGAACGCGGCGACCTGATATGCAGACGGGCCGGGCGACCCAAAATGGAGGAAGCCGACCACGGGCATCGCCGGCTGCTGCGCGCGCGCCGCGAGCGCCCAGGCAACCGTCGTCCCGCCAAGAACCGCGATAAACTCGCGGCGTTTCATTCGATCACCTCGTCGGCGAGCAATTGCATCTCGTTGGAGACGGTCAGGCCGAGCGCTTTGGCGGTCTTGAAGTTGACCACCAGCTCGTACTTGGTCGGCGCCTGCACCGGCAGGTCGGACGGCTTCTCGCCCTTGAGGATGCGATCAACATAACCAACCGCGAGCCGGTATTGGTCGGTAATGTCGACCCCGTAGGAAATGAGCCCGCCGGCTGCGGCAAAGAAGCGATAGGAGTAGAGTGCGGGTAAGCGGTGTTTGGCGGCCAGGGCAATAAGCAGATTGCGATGAACAATGGTGGTGATGTCGAACCCAGCAATGAGACCGCCGCCTGGCTCGCGCGCCAGCTCGGTGATGGCGTCCTCAATCTCCGCGGCGTTGTGAACCGCGCTTGAGATCACATGCACTCCCAACGACGGCGCAGCGGCCTCGGCTGGGCGGGTGAATAACCCAGCGTAAGGCGCCGCCTCTGGATTAAACATGAATGCCACTCGATCAACTCCCGGCGCAATCTGCTTGAGGAGCTGCAGCCACTTGCCACCCAACGAGGGCTCGACTGTTATAAAGCCGGTGACGTTGCCACCAGGATGCGCCAGATTGGCGACGAAACCGGGCCCAACGGGATCGGAAACCAACACGAACACAATTGGGATTGTGCGGGTCGCCTCCTGCAGTGCTGTCAAAGTCGGTGTGTTACCCGCTAGGAGCACGTCCGGCGTCATGGCAATCAGCTCGCTTGCCAATGTTCGTCCACGCTCGACATTGCCACCCGTCCAGCGATAGTCGATCTGAAGATTGCGACCGACCGTCCACCCCAGTTTCTCGAGGCCCTGTTGGAACGCTGTGACCCAGGGCCGCGCTTCTGGATCGTTGTCGGAAGCTGCCATGAGTGCGCCAATGCGTCGAACCCGATCGGACTGCGCGCGGGCGGCGAGCGGCCATGCGAGTGACGCGCTGCCGAAAAGAGTGAGAAAGTCTCGGCGTTTCATTCGATCACCTCGTCGGCGATGGAGAGCACCGCTGGCGGCACCTCGATGCCGAGCGCTCGCGCCGTTTGAAGATTGATGACGAACTCGAATTTGGTCAGCTGCAGCACCGGGAGGTCGGCGGGCTTGGCGCCCTTGAGGATTTGGCCGGTATAGACGCCGACTTGACGAAACATGTCCGCGATGTCGGTTCCGTAGCTCATCAGCCCGCCGACTGCCACATCTTCACGGGTCGAATAAGACGCCGGAATCTTGTTGACCGCCGTCAAGGTGGCAAACTGCACGCGGCGGCTGCTGAAGAACCCGTCGGGAGCGATCAAGAGGGCATCGGGGCGCTCGCTCGCAAGACTGGCAAAGGCCGCATCGATCTCGCCGATTGTCGTGGCGTTGAGTATCTGGATTTGCAGCCCGAGGGTGGGGGCGGCCTGCTGCACGTCCCGCAATGTGGACTCGGCGGTCGAAGCATTGGCCGGATTGAGGAGTACGGCAATACGAATAGCCTTGGGTATTAGGTCATGCAGGAGCCGCAGCCGCTTGGCCACCACCTCCGCGACAAAAAAATTTATGCCGGTCGCGTTGCCGCTTGGCCGAGCGAGGCTGGCGACAAGACCAAGCTGGACCGGATCTCCGCCGGCGCCGAAGACGATCGGGATCGTCGCTGTTGCGGCTTTCGCCGCGAGTGCAGCGGGAATGCTGCCCGGCGTGGCGATCACGGCTACCTGCCGGCGGACCAGATCGGCCGCCAGCGCCGGCAGGCGATCGTAATGGCCCTCAAGCCAATGGTACTCGACCGTCACGTTTTGGTCTTCGACGTAGCCGGTTTCGCTGAGGCCTTTGCGGAACGCGGCAACATATCGCGCGTCGACATTAGCCGACGCGCCGTTAATGAACCCGACCACGGGCATCGCCGGCTGCTGCGCGCGCGCCGAAAGCGGCCATGCGACCGCCGCTCCACCGACAAGCCTGACGAAATCCCTGCGCTTCATTCGATCACCTCGTCGGCAAGCACAAGTAAGTTATGCGGAATAGTGAGACCAAGCGCCTTGGCGGTCTTGAGATTGATCACCAGCTCAAATGTCGTGGGCAACTGGACCGGGAGGTCCGCCGGCTTCGCGCCTTTCAAGATCTGATCTACGAACGTCGCGGCTCGCCGGCAATGGTCCGCATAGCTCGGACCATAGGACATGAGCACGCCAGCCTCCGCGTACTCACGGAGTGCGCCCATTGTCGGCACGCGTGCCCTTAACGCGGCCTCCACGATCCGCGGGCGGTTCGGGAATGTCAAAGGGCTCGACAGAACCAAAGCGGCGTCTGCGCGCTCGTGCGTCATCGCAATGAATGCGCCCTCAAGGTCGTCGAGGACCCGGATTTCGACTGGCAGTGGTGTCAGGCCGAGCGTTTCAGCAACCTCCGTAGCTTTATCAAGCTCCAGCTTGTTGATAGTGTTGTTCGGGTTCCAGACAATGGCCAGGCGCTCGATCGTAGAAACAGCGTCCTTGAGAAGCTGGATGCGCTTCGACGCCAGGTCCACCGTAACGAAGGTTAGTCCGGTTAGATTGCCGCCCGGGTGGGCCAGGCTCTTTACTAAGCCCATTTCGACCGGGTCACCACCGCCGACAAATACGATTGGAATTCTATCGGTCACCTTCGCGGCGGCGAGCGCCTGCGGTGGACCAATGGCGAAGATGACGTCCACACCAAATTGGACAAGCTCACTGGCGAGCTGAGGAAGACGCTCCTCATTGCCTTCCGCGTAGCGCGACTCAATGACAAAGTTTTTGCCTTCGACATAGCCTAGGTCGAGAAGTCCTTGTCGGAATGCCGCGAGAAGATTTGGGCTGCTGGATGGCGAGCCGGACTCAAGGTGCCCGATCCTGAAAGTCAGTACGGGCTTCTGCGCGCGTGCTGCGAGCGGCCATGCGACAGCCGTGCCGCTGAGCAGCGTGATGAAAATCCGCCTTCCGATGTCGATTGCCATTTGCCCCGTCCCCAATGGGCTCATGCCCGCCGCCAAGTAGGGAACGATATCACGCCTCAAGTCGGAGTTCTGCGCCCCGCCTCACGGTGGTCCAACGGTGAAAATGCCGCCGCTTTTCCGCATTGCACGAGGTAGTTCCTTGGCCCTCTTCGACACCTTGCCGCAATGCAACGATTCCGTCGCTATCGGGGGATAAGCGGACTCGCCGAGACCACCGCGAACCGGGCGCTGTTGATCCTTAGCGTCGATTTGCTGCGGAACTTCGGTGCAGCGCAGCACGTGAAGCGTGCAGCTATGCGGACGCTCGAAGCGAACGTGTAGAAGCCGCTGGTCAATGTCCGCTTATCGGGGTGAGGCAGACCTTATGCGGGGGTCGTGCTTACTGAAATAGGCGCCAGCCTCGCCACCGTAACTTCGCCATCAGTAATGTAGTGGTTGACGGGTTCTAAGGGCAAACGTTGGCCGGATCGATACGAATTCACGTCGTCGATGACTCGATTATCCCGCAACTCAGCAATGATGTAGTCTCGTTCGGCATTCGTATCCGAATCGGTGGCGTGAGTGATCTGAAATGTGAGTTGGGTTAGGGACAAACCGGTATCTTTGGTGCCGGCTCCGACCCAGAGAACGTGTGCATTATGCGGTGGCCGGTCAGTGTTCAGCCAGAAGCTTGCCGTTCCCACTGTGGCTTCGGCGCGCGCGAGGCTCAAAGCCCAAAATCGAATGTGATGGCGCTTCCGTGGGCTGTTATCAATTGCCTTCTGAAAACCGACGTCTTGTCCGCGTCCGTAAAGATAGAGGGTGCTAAACGGGGCGGTCGGATAGGGTGAGTTGAATACGAATGCACGGATCATGCGCCACGAGCTTGCCACACCCAACCGATCAGCCTCTGACCAGCCGGCGATGGCAAAGGCGGCGTGAAGCTGTTGGAGCGTTCCTATAAGTACGAGATTGACGGGGTCACCAGGCAATCCGTCGCCGGTAGCTGTAAAGCGTGGCACCCGTTTGCGCTGGAGGATTTTTAGGCCCATCCGAACAGCGCGTGGGAGGATAATATATGCCGCGATTCCATAAGTGAGGGCCAAAGCCAAAATGGATGGCAGCCTGCGGTCCGTCAATCTGAAGACAAAAACGATCAACCAGACACTAAGGATGCCCAACCCGAGGATGAGCAAACGGTGCAATAAGCGCTTCAGCAATCTCACGATCTAGCCACCATGAAGCGATCCATCCTACTTTTATTGTACTCCGCACTGCGCCGCCAGCATTTGTGACGTACTTCACAGTGCGCCATCGGTACCGCAATGCACTGATTTCGTCGCTATCGGGGTGAAAGCGGACATAGCGCAGCCATCGCAAATCCGTCACTGCTGACCCATCACGGCGATTCGCTACTGCCAATTACCGCATTGCGAGAGGTTGACGGAGCGCTCGAACACGAAGGAGCACGGTTCGACCAAGGCGAAGCCCGTCGGATGGCGATAGCCTATTTGGCTCGAACGCGACCATGGGACGCTGCCTGAGCTCTTATAGATAGCTTGAGGTTGCTGTGGCTGCCTCGATGAGGACGGTTCTCGTGCTCGTTGCGGTGAGGCCGTATTGGTCGGTGGCGACGTAGTCGATGGTGTCGGGGGCGGCGCGCGACGGCCAGTGTGGGCTGGAATGCCGGGACCGGCCCACTTCGGACATGGGCTTCCAGCCAATCAAGAAAATTGTTGCAATTCACGTTCATCTAGGGGCTTTCTAGAGGACGCCCACTGCACACTAGGGGGATGATATGAGTGAGACGGATGGCGATGCAGATCGCATCTACCGGGTAATCGAGTTGGTCGGATCATCGACACAGAACATTGAGGACGCGATCAACGTGGCGTTGGGCCGCGCGCATAAGACGCTTCGAAATCTTCGATGGTTCGAGGTCGTGCAGACGCGGGGCCAAATCGAAGAAGGCAAGGCCAAACAATATCAAGTGACTTTGAAAGTCGGGTTCACGATGGAAGATATCTAGCGAGATACAAAAAAGATATTTTGCGACGCCGGATGCGATCCTAATCGGGTTGCAGGGTATGTATCGGCGGGCAACTCAATCAGCTTCATTCATTGCGACGTCGTGGTCGCTGTTTCGTTGTCGGTGCAGCGGTTGAAGAGGCGTTGGTGGTGGCGGTAAGGCCGTCATTGTCCGTGGCGACGTAGTCGATGGTGTCGGTGGCGACCTGACTGGTGTCGATGACGATGTTGGAAACGAGTGTGCCGTTGAGGAAGGTCTGGTAGCCGAGGTTTGTATCTCCCTGGGCATTTCACCGCTCCCTTTTCCATCACGGCTTTAGCGATGCTGACACATCGCCATTTTGGCCGAAATTCGAGTTCACGCTTCGGCGAACACTGAAACATTGGGTCACTCCGCTAGCACTGCCGCCGTGTCACGCTTTGCCGAAGCCTTAGCGCTCCCCATGCAGAGAATGCTCGCTAGTAGAAATCCCGCCGCCAGGATGAGGACAAACTCGGCCCGACCGTGATCGATCAGGAAACCGAAGGGAATTGGCGTCATGGCGCCTCCCAATGGTAAGCCAGCGCTGACGAATCCGAAAACCTTGCCGATCTGGCCGTGCGGCGCCGCGTCGTTGAGCATCACGTCACGCGGCGTCCGGCTCGCACCGAGAGCGATGCCGGAGGCCAGCATCAACCCGATGGTAAGCAAGCGCCCCATAGGCACCAGATCAACGACCAGGATCGTCGCCGCGGAGAAGCTGGTCAGGCCCGCAACGAAGATGGCAAGATAGCGATGGGATTTGTTGACCGCCCATCCGCCAAACAGCACGCCGCCCCCGCTACCTGCCATATAGGCAGTCAGGGCGGCGGAGGCGATCGCAAGATCGAGCCCTTTCACCTGATGCAGGACGGTGATCAGCCACGCCTGCACGCCGCCGCTCGCCATCGAGCCGAGAAAATAGAACAGGAAGAACAGGACCAAGGTACGATCGAGCAGCAACTCGCGCATCGACATGCCGCTGGCTGTTGTGTCCTTGCGTACCTGATCACCCAGGACGTTGCTTTGCCAAATGAGTGCTGCCACCACCGGCACACCCAGGACGCCGACCACGAGCAGCACGTATCGCCAGTTCATTACACTCAGCAATGCTGCGACCGTAGGCGGTGCCAAAGCGAAGCCAACATTACCGGAAAAGCTATGAAGGGCGAAGGATCGACCCCTTCGCTCGCGGCGAATCGATCCGGCAAGAATCGCGTAATCGCAAGGGTGGAATACGGCGTTCCCGATGCCTGAGATCAGCGAGAGGGCGAGGACCTGCCAGAACGCAATAGCGAAAGCCATCGCGACAATCGCGAGCGACATCAGCAGCGCGCCACCGATCAGGAAAGGGCGAGCGCCATAACGGTCGACCAAAAAACCTATTGGCGTCTGCAATACTGCTGCGGTTCCGATCATCAATACGACGACCAGACCAATATCGGCAAAGCTGACCTCAAACTGCTGTTGCCAGACCAGAAACAACGGCGGTAGGCAGAGCTGATAGAAATGTGATAGGAAATGTCCAGTGCTGATCAGCAGATTTACTCGTGCATCGCGTGAAATCATAGATCCTCCAATCAGGGTGCCAGCGGTCTTCGCGCGCGCGGCCTTGTCAGAAAATCCTGCGCGCATAAGGAATAGATGGAGGGCACATCAAGGCTACGAGTCCGCGCTTTTCCCTTCTGCCGGGAACCTTCGGTCGAGCCTTGTTTTCGCCTAAGCCAAGGCAAAGCAGATTCGCCATTATCCACACATGATCGATCCGCTCAACTCGCTTTCTGGCTTCGACATCGGGCTGAGGAAGCTAAATAATGTCTGAGCCACATTATGACATTATTGGTGACGTGCACGGCCACGCCGATGCGCTTCGTCGATTGCTGATCAAACTTGGATATACCGAATCGTATTATGTATTCCAACATGATACTCGAAAAGCAATCTTTGTGGGCGATTTTGTTGATCGCGGCCCCGACCAGAGGGAAGTCCTAAGGATCGTACGAAATATGTGCGAGGCCGACACGGCGAGCGCCGTGCTCGGTAATCATGAGTTCAATGCAATTGCCTGGGCAAGACCAAATGGGCAAGGTGGATTTCTACGGGAACGCTCCGAGAAAAATAAGCGCCAACATGCGGAATTCCTGCATCAACTCGAAGAAGGGTCACGGGAGTATTACGATGCTCTTCATTGGTTCGAGCAGCTTCCAGTGTGGCTAGAATTTCCCGGTCTTCGTGTCATTCACGCTTGTTGGCACGAGCCTTCTTGTGCCGATCTAAGGCCATACCTTGATAGTCGGACCCGCTTTACGGAAGAGGGGCTCAGAGAAGCACTTCGACGCGGCTCGACAGCTTACGCGGCTGCCAAAATATTGATGAAAGGGCCAGAGCAACGGCTGCCACCCGGAATGAGCTTTTTTGACGGAAGCGGGCACGAACGCCATGACGTTCGCATTCGCTGGTGGGATCCCCGCGCGACAACATTCAGGCAAGCGGCTATTGGAGTGGATGACAGAATTGGAGATTTGCCGGACGTCGAGCTGCCGATTGATTTCCGATACATGGAAAGCACACCAGTACTATTCGGGCACTACTGGATGGAGGGTGAACCGACGATTACATTCTCGAATGCAGCTTGCCTGGACTTCCGCGTAGCTAGGAAGGGCTACCTGACTGCTTACAGGTGGTCGGGCGAGCGCGAGCTTTCACTCGAACGACTCGTCTATGTACCTGCTGAAAGTATGTCCTAATTTTAATTTTGGGCATTCGACGCTCCGGATGAGACTGGCACAAAACGAAGGCTTCACCTCGGCATAAAAATCCCCGGCCGCCTCACACGCCCTTCAAACACGACTTGACGCGGCGCACTTCAGTGAGGTTGCACTATCCGCAGCAGTAACGACACAACGCGCTACTCGGCCAAAAACTAGAGCTGTCACAGAACGATACCCTGTGGATAAAATCGTGATTGTGGGGGGGTATGTTTGTGCTGCTGACTTCTATGCTGCCCGTTCGGCATCCTCGCTGCAGCAGGTATGTCGACAGACTCGCAAACATGGGCGTTGCGTCAATTTGGGCGTAATGAGCGTGGCCCGGCGCGAAGCACCGTGCCAGCAGTTGTTGTAACATTCAGAGCCACTATGGTGTCAGTGCTTGAATCGATTCGAAAAATACCCAGATGCAGTTCCACCGTCAGAAAAGGTTACGTTGTCCAACGTGAATTGCACGACGTTCGCCTGCGCGGGCGCGACCCCAGAAGCAATAACTCCCAACAGCAGGGCGGGCAAAATTGAACGAAAAAAAGCGACATCCAAAATTCCCTTCACTGAAAAGAGAGTCTAGCGGAGACGATCCGCCAGCGTTGGAAGCGCGTCAAACAGTTGCATCGCTGGCGCGCCTATTTCGGCGTAATTGTCTGTTGATTGTCCGCGTCAGGATCGAGAATGATCGGATCACAATCGAGCTTGTCGAGTACTGCCTTCTGCATTGGATTGCGTACGCATTTCTTGAGGGTAGCCCACTGCAATTCCAGCTTTTCCCTGAAAATTTGATGCCAAACCGGCCTTGTTCGTCCTTCGGTGCCGTCGCCAACTAAGGCGGCCTTTCGTCGCACTCATCGATTGAATCCACCACTCCGTAGGCGGCTCGACAGGCTGCGGTCGTGCCGCCCGGTCAGGGCATCGCTCAGGACGGCGGCACCCCCTGGACCGCATAGACGCGGGTCTTAGCCGACCTCTCGCGTAGCGGAATGATGGCTTGATAGGCAGGCGAATTCCAAAACGCCTTGACGTCGTCCATGCTGTTGAACGCGATCACCACCAGGGTTCCGGCCGGAGGCGTTGAGCTGTCGAGCGCTACGGGAACGGCGCGGACCAGCGTGCGTGTCTTGTACGGCTGCAGCGTGCCGGGAAGCGCCGCCAAATACTGCTTCCATATGTCTGGATCCGTCACCTGCACCTCGGCAATGACGTAGGCGGGAGGCACCGCTGTTTGTGCATGCAGAAATGTTCCGCCGACGGCGCCGATGATAGTTGCACCAATGGCCACGGCGGCGAGTGCAATAGCTACCTTGTAATTCGTTTTCATGATGCCCTCCCTGATTGATTGACTGCTTCTTTTCTGGCGTCGCAATCATTGCGAGCCGATGCGACTATATATGGAAGGGTGGGCGGTCGATATAGGTCATGAACTGCCATCGGGCAACGTCCGCAGTTTGTCCGGTCATCTCCCAATTTCCGACACGTTGCTAGAAGGTTGCGACGATCGAGGAGTGCCGTCAGCTTTGCTCTGGATCGAAGAGAGGTAGAAAGCTCAAATCGCTAATGTCCAGACGGTTTAGGTTTTCCCAAAGTTCGATCCACCTCATCGAGGCGCAGTTGGGCTTGTAAATCTGCCAGGTCGAGCGGCACGTGACGTCCGTCGATGTCATCGCTTGCAGTTTGATAGTAGGGCGTCAACTTGTTGAGTGAATCGAATCGAATAGCCAGGTAGTTGGCCATGTACTCGTAAAACTCTCTGTCACCAGGCTGATCCGAAACCTGCATGCTCTTTGCCTGGGCTAAGAGGTCTTTCGGGCTGATCACTGGCAAATGCAGGTTGGTTTCCCCCCAGTACATCGCGGCGGCATTAAGCGTTCTATCTCCGCCGTATTTCAACGAATCGCTGACAAGCTGTCCTTCCTCCTGGTCCCATGCGGTCTGATTTGCAGCATTCCTTTGCTGATTCTGGAACGAGCTGAGGAAATCCAACCTCAACTGCTCCTCGGCCTTTTGAGCTGCGTTGTATCCTTCATTACCCTCAGCGTCGGTTCCGACCGCAAAGCCGCTATAGAGTTTCTCTATTCGATCCGCGGCTGTGTTTTTCTGGGATCCGGCCTCAGCCGGCGGGCGCTTGTCGGTAATCCTCGAGTTCGAGCAAGCAAACACCAAAAAACAGGCTGATGCCCAGAGAGCGTCTGCGGTGGCGGATGCAGTAAATCCTGTCCCTCGCGCTTCGTTCGCACCATCGAACCGACTGACGGCAAAATCGGCCTCAACGACCTGCGAGGGGAACGCGGCCAACATGCAAATAGCTATCGTTTGCAATAACCGAGACACTTTGTCCAAATCCATCAATCATCAAACTCGCCGAATGACGACACGGCGATTGGTAAAGCGCCTTTCTAGATTTGGAAAGGACCACCTACGGTAAGGCGATGTCGTCGCCTTCCGTGGTCCAAGGCTCTTCGCCTGCCGCGTAGCTAAAAACTTCAACCATGTTGAGGGTACCGGACTGCTGCGCGAGTCCACGATTGAGTCTGACGAGCCCGACCGGCTGTTTCAATTCGCGGAGGTATTTGTCGACGTGCGCGCAGGTCAAAATGCCATGCAGTTCGCCGTGCTTGATCAGAACGCCGCTTCCCTTCGCGGCTGGCTCATCCCCCGCTCTACCGAAGCCAATAGTGAAATGCTTCACCTTGTCGAGCACGGCATCCGCAATCTCTTCGGGCGTCACAATCCTTGCTATCAAAATGCCCACGGGGCACCCGTTATATATGCGGCGCGGTCGGGGTTATGAGGGGGGTAGCAAATCTTCATTTCACCCGAAGCTGACTGTCAAAATCGGTATGACGGCACACCGGCTGGGCGTGCGTGAGATTATTCCCCTACCCCGTCCTCCATCCCGTGTAATATCCTTCACGGTTGTTTCTGGGGAAGGCTTCCGTGCTTCCATTTACAGACGAGGAACTTGCTTTCTTGCGACGACACCGCATCAGCCTCGATGATGTGCACGACGGGCGTTATCAATCGAAGCCAGTCTGGCAAGATGAGGCGCGGGAGAACGGCAAAACCTTGGTTCTTGGCAGCCCTTGCCGAGCGAGGGGTCACAGACTGCGAACGAGGACTGGCCATTGCACAGTGCGATCCCAAGAAAATCACCTATCAAAGACGACGGCGCGCACGGTCCTATGTCTATATTGCCGGCTCACTCGCCGCTGGTCTCATCAAGGTGGGCGTTGCCGCAGATACAATGCGAGAACATAACCGCATAGGGAGAGCGTAGATGGGTGACAAGCCAGCCATCCGAAGAACCGAGCGCCCACTCTCACGCCGGTCGTTCGCAGCGGTGATCGCATCGGCGGCCGCATTCGCTGCTTTGACCCACGCAGCGCCAGCTGCGACCAATTATCCCAGTAAGCCAGTGCGCATCTTCGTGCCTTATGGTCCGGGCGGCGTCGGCGATCTCACCATGCGCCTCTTGGCGGACAAACTCGGCCAACAGGTGAAACAGCAATTCGTCATCGAGAACCGTCCGGGCGCGGGCGGCATCGTCAACATGACCGAGGTGCTGCGTGCTCCCGCCGACGGCTACACGCTTGGCGAAATGGGCAACGGCCAGGCGATCAGCGTGTCGCTGTTCAAGAAACTGCCCTACAACATGCTGACGGACTTCGCCCCGGTTTCGGTGACCGCCAGCTTTGAAATGCTGCTCGCGGTGCCGGATAAGTCACCCTACCGCTCTCTCGACAACCTGGTCGCCGCGGCCCGCAAAAATCCGGGCAAGATTAATCTTGGCGCCATCAATCCCGGCAGCACGCAAAATCTTTCCGCCCACTTGTTCCAGCAAGTCACCGGGGCCGAATACATCATCGTCACCTATCGCACCACTCCCGACCTGGTCACGGCACTGCTGCGCGGCGACGTCGATCTTGGCTTCGACTTCTTTGCCAGTCTGCAGGGCGAGATCGGCCCCGGCAAGATCCGGATTATCGCCACATCCGGCGCGCAGCGTGATCCGTTGCTCAAGGATGTGCTGACCGTCAAGGAAAGCGGATTTCCCGATTACGTCGTCACCAGCTGGAACGGGCTTGCCGCGCCCGCGAAGGTGCCGGCGGAGATCATCGATGTCCTCAGCGCCGATGTAAACCGCGCCCTGGTCGACCCTGAACTCAAAGCGAAGGCGCTCAACCTCGGAATCGATGCAAGCGGCAGCACGCCGCAACAGATGCGCGACCGCCTGGCGGCCGACGTGATCAAATGGCGCAACGTCATCGAGAAGGCCGGAATTCCTGAGGAATAATACAAGCCGTCTTCATTGAGCAGGTCGAGCAGCCCCCGGCCTGGTAGCGCAGCGCCACATCGAACTCGCGACTGCTGATCAACCGTACACGAGGAAAACGACATGGCTGATCAACCGCGGCTCAAAATTGCGATCGCGGATTACGGCCATACCCGCACGTTGAAATCGGGCATGGTTCCGATCAAGGGCATCGAAGCGGACTTCATTCAGGTGGTGCCCATCATCGGCGCCTTCCGGCGCATGGTGCGCGATCTCGAATTTGACATCTGCGAGATGGCGCCGACCACCTATATGATCGCGCGTGCCCGCGGCGCTCCATACATCGCGCTGCCCATATTTCTCATGCGCCGTTTCCACCATGGCGGCTTTGTGGTGCGGCCTGATGCCGGAATCAGGAAGCCGAAGGACCTCGAAGGCAAGAAAGTGGGCGTGCGCGCCTATTCGGTGACTACCGGCGTCTGGACGCGCGGCATATTCGTCAATGAATATGACCTCGATTCCTCCAAGGTAACGTGGGTGGTAGACGACGAAGAGCACGTCGCGACGCTCAAGCTGCCGCCCAACGTGGTGCATGCCCCGGAGGGAAAATCGCTGCAAAGCATGATGAAGTTGGGCGAGATCCAGGCCGGGTTTACCGGGCCGGCCGGAGTCGGCCGCGCCGGTCCGCCGATCAGCGGTTGGGACAAGGCCAGCGAGGCCGCTGCCGCCGCCGATACCTATCCGGAATTGATCGCGAACGTCGAACAGGTCGAGGCCGATTGGTTCCGCCGCAGCGGCATCTATCCGATTCACGGACTGATCGTGGTGAAGGACGAACACGTCAAGCGCTATCCGTGGTTGGCGCGTGCGCTGATGAATGCCTTCGTGGCGGCGAAGCAGCCCTATCTCGAGGAGCTCAGGCGCGGGCGTGGCGATAGCGCGGAGGATAAGCGCTATCGCGGCTTCCTGTCCTTGATGAGCGATCCGCTGCCCTACGGCATGGCGGCGAACCGTCCCAGCATCGAGGCCCTGGTCACCTACAGCCTGCAACAGGAACTGATACCGTTACGGCCGCAACTCGATCAGGTCTTTGTCGATATCGATCCTTGAGCTTTGGTCCAATTTCGAACGCGAGTGAACGCACATGCCTGTCATCGACATACATCCGCATATCGTCTCGCCGGATACCCAACGTTATCCGTTGGCTCCGCTCGGCGGCACGCAATCCGCCTGGTCGAGCGAGCGGCCGACCACGTATCAGACCTTGATCGAGGCGATGGACGAGGCCGGCGTCGACAAGGCGGCGATCGTGCATTCCTCGACGGCGTACGGCTACGACAACAGCTATGTGGCGGACGCGGTCGCGGCCGTTCCGTCGCGCTTCACCGGCGTCTGTTCCATCGACGTCATGGCGCCGGACGCGGTGAAGACGTTCGACTACTGGCTCGGCCGCGGCTGCACCGGCATGCGGCTGTTCACCACCGGCAGCACGTTACCGGACCAGGCCACCTGGTTCGTCGACCCGAAGACCTATCCGTTCTGGGAGCATGCCGCGGCGAAGAACATCCCGGTCTGCATGCAGATGAAGCAGGAAGGCTTGCCGCTCCTGCGCCAGATCATGGATCGCTTTCCGAACGTCACCATGATCCTCGACCATTTGGCGCGCGCGCCGTTCGCGGAGGGGCTGCCCTACAGCGCGGCCGCCGAATTCCTCGAACTCGCCAAGTACAAGCAAGTCTATCTGAAGATCACGCCCGTCAATGTAACGCCCAAGAGCTGGGGCAAAGGCGCGCCGGAAACGTTTTTCGGCAAGATCGTCGATATCTTCGGCGCGTCGCGGATTGCCTGGGGCTCAAATTTTCCGAATTCCGTAGGCACGCTCGCCGAAATCCTCGGCGCTGCGCGCAAGGCGTTCTCCTTCGCCAAGGCGTCGGATCAGGATTGGATTTTCGGCAAGACCGCGCTCACGCTCTATCCCGCTCTGGCCAAGTGACAAAGGATCACCCTCATGGCGACTGCAACAAAGCTGAAGCTGCACACGATGCTGGGCAATTACCCGAACACCAAGCCGCTCAAGAGCGGCGCGGTGAAATCGGATCTGGTGGATTTCGATTTCGTCGAGGTCAAGGTCGCCAACAACCTGTTCAAACAGGTCGTGCGGGACGCAAAATTCGATGTCGCCGAGCTTGCCATCGTAACCTATGTGCAAGCGAAATCCTTCGGCAAGCCCTATGTGCTGGTTCCCGCCGTCATTGTCAGCCGCGGTCAGCATCACACCATCGCCTATAACGGCGAGCGCGGCACCCTCAAGCCGTCCGATCTGAATGGCAAACGCGTCGGCGTGCGGGCCTATACGGTGACGACCGGCACTTGGGTGCGCGGCATTCTGGCGAGCGATTACGGCGTCGATCTCGACCGGGTCGAGTGGGTCACCTTCGAGGACCCGCATGTCGCCGAGTATCGCGATCCGGCCATTGTCAAGCGTGCGCCGGAAGGCAAGGAACTCGTGCAGATGCTGTTGGACGGCGAGATCGATGCGGCCATTGTCGGCGACAAGCTCCCCGACCCGCGGCTGAAGCATCTCATTCCCGATCCCGAAATTGCCGCCAAGCGCTGGGCCGAAGTCCACGGCGGCGTTCCGATCAATCACATGGTGGTGGTTCGAGAGAGCTTGTCGAAATCCCGTCCGGATGTTGTGCGGGATATCTTCCGGCAATTGCATGACAGCAAGCGCGCGGCAGGGTTGCCAGACGGCGATCGGCTCGATCCCTATCGGTTCGGGGTCGAGGCGTGCCGGCCGATCTTGGAGATCATCATCGATTTCTGCCACAGGCAGAAACTCATCGATCGGCGCATATCGGTGGATGAATTGTTCGACGACAATACCCGTGCTTTGGCGGTTGGCGGTTAGGGAGTGGGAGTAAGACAAGGTCCCAGCAAACTCGGCGGAGGAAAGCGATGATGATCATTGACGCAGGCGTTCACGTCTGGCGGCCGGAAGCGCCGGACCGTCCCTGGATGCCCGGCCGCAAGGCGCACCTGCCCGAGCCGCTGACCTATGAGAAATTCAGCGCGATGATGAAGGATGCGGGCGTTGAGCACGCCATCCTGGTGCCGCCGTCATGGGACGGCGATCGCGTCGATTACAGCCTCGCAGCCGCGCAGAAATATCCCAATCGCTTTGCCGTGATGGGCCGCTTCCCGATCAACAAGCCGGAGGAGCGGAGCAAGCTCGAAACCTGGCGCGACCAGAAGGGCATGCTCGGCGTGCGGCTTACGCTGCACCATGAATGGGATCGCACCTGGATGCAGGACGGCACCGCCGACTGGTTCTGGCCGGCGGCGGAGCGGCTCGGCATCCCGGTGATGCTCAATGCGCCCTATACGCACAAGGAAATCGGCGAGGTCGCGGCGCGGCATCCGCGGCTGCGCCTCATCATGGACCATCTCGGCTCGCGCACGACGCAGAAGGACGATTTGCTCAGGGCCGCAGCGGAGAGCACGGCGACTTTGGCGAAACATCCCAATGTCTACGTCAAGCTGACCCTGGTGCCGGTGTTCTCGACGGCGCCCTACCCCTACAAGAATATTCAGCCCCATATCCGCCGCTTGGTCGAAACCTTCGGGCCGAAGCGCTGTTTCTGGGGAACTGATGCGTCGGCCATGCTCGAGCGCACCAGTTGCAGCTACAGCGACTGCGTGAAGCTGTTCACCGAGCACATGGATTTTCTGTCCGCCGCGGACAAGGAATGGATCATGGGGCGCGGTCTCGCCGAATGCCTGGGCTGGCCTCAATCATTAAAGTCGCGGGGGTGATCCCGCCGCCGGGTCAGCCAAGGAAGTTCAATGAGCCAGCCGCTCTCTGGGCGATGGCCGCTCTTTGATATCGCGGCGCGGCTCGCGGCGACCAGTATTATGGAAATCCTGTCATGCTGAAAGTTCGGATAAGAGGCGCCCGCTGGGCCGCGTTGCTGGCGATCACGTTCTGCTGCGGCAGCACGGTGGTCTCCGCCCCGGCGGCCGCCCAAGCCTCCTATCCGTCGCGTCCGATCCGGATCGTGACGCCGCTGGCTGCCGGAGCAGCGTCGGATATTGCGCTTCGCATCCTCGCCGAAAAATCGTCGAGCCATTTCGGCGTGCCCGTGCTGGTGCAAAACCAGCCGGGCGGCGCCGGTGTCATCGCCGACCGCTCCGTCACCAATGCGCCGGCGGACGGCTACACGATCCTGTGGGCCGGGAACAACACCGCCACCGACGTGAGCCTGTTCAGGGAACCGGTCGACCCGCGCAAGGAGCTGACGCCGATCGTCGGGGTCAGCGAGTTTGCCTATCTGTTCGTTACCAGCACGAACTCGCCATACAGCACGTTGCAACAATGGATGGCGGCGGCAAAGGCAAAGCCCGGCACCCTGACCGTGGGAACGTCGAGCGCCGGGACAACCAATTACCTCGCGGCGTTGCTGTTCAAATCGGCACAGACGCTCGATTTTACCGTGGTGCCTTATCGCGGCCCGTCCGAACTCACCGTTGCTTTGCTGCGCAATGATGTGGACCTGGTCGTCAATGCCTACGGCGGATTGCGATCGCAAATCAACGCCAAGCAGATTCGCCCTCTTGCCATAACCTCGGCCAATCGGGATCCCGACCTGCCCGACGTGCCGACGATGCAGGAAGCCGGCGTTCCTAATTTCGTGGTGATTTCCTGGAATGCGCTTTATGGCCCGAAGGATATGCCGCAACAGGCCGTGGACATACTCGGCCGTGCGGCAACGGCGATCCTGGAAGAGCCGGACGTGAAAGCCAAATACAAGGAGATCGGTTTCGATGCACGGCCTTTGGCGGCAGGACCGCTCGATCAACGCATGCGCTCGGAAATCGAGCGATGGGCTCACGTCATCGCGCAGGCGGGCCTTGAAAAACAGTAGACGCCTGCGAACTTGGCGGTTCGCGGTGGTTGCGCGCAGGAGGCGCATTCCCGCAAAGGCCAAAGCTGATTGGACAAGCCGACCGCATGGAGCTTGCCTACTGGAGATGGCGAATCATAAGGTTGCGCTTGCGCTAAGGACAGTTCAGCAATGTCCATCGGGAGGGCGTCGTGGATTCCACAATGCGCAAAGAACGGCTGGCTTCGCCGCGCATGGAGCGCCGCCGCTTCCTCAGACAGGTAGCCGCGGCCGGCTTGGCAGCAGGTGCGTCGAAATTTTCCGGCCCTGGCGCACAAAATGACTGAGCGACCATCTTCAGCCGCGGGAAACAGCCAGGTTTCCATGGCCGCCGCGCTTGCTCGATATGCAACCGACCTCAAGTACGAGGACTTACCGGAAGACATCGTTCGCACGGCCAAACGCACGATTCTCGACACCTTCGGCTGCGCGTTCGGTGGCTACACTGCGGGGCCTAGTCAAATCGCAATTAAGCTCGCGAGCGACGTCAATGCAAAGCGGGGAGCAACGGTCTTATGCAGCGGCACCAAGACGAGTCCGGATTTGGCAGCATTTGCCAACGGCGTGATGATCCGTTACCTAGATTTCAACGACGCATTTGTTAGCCTCACTCACGGCGCTGGGCATCCGAGCGACACAATCGCCGCTTTACTTGCGGCAGCCGAGCTATCGGAGCGTAATGGCCGCGATCTAATCACCGCAACCGTGCTCTCATACGAAGTCTTCTGCAAAATTGCGGATACATTCGACTACTTAGGTAGCGGTGTCGACCATTCGACGATAACCGGCTTTGCTACCGTCGTCGGCGCCAGTCGCCTGATGGGTTTGTCACGGGAGCAGATGGTGCACGCGATCGGAATCACCGTCGGCGGCAACACTGCAATCCGGCAGGGGCGAGCCGATACACTGTCGAATTGGAAAGCCTTTGCAGCCGCCGACGCCTCGCGTAAGGCGGTATTTTCGGCGCAGCTCGCGCAAAGCGGAATGACAGGACCCGGCAACGTATTTGAGGGACGACTAGGTTTCTTCAATTTGATAAGCCACAAACCGACTGCGCCGCTGCAGCTAGGCGAGCCCTACGGCGTTAGGCGCGCCTTCACCAAACGCTTCCCGCTTGGTCAGTTTTCTCAAACCGTCGCCCAAGCTGCGGTTGAAGCGAGACATTTCATCAGGAAGCCGGACGAAATTCAGGAAATCAACATTCGGGTTTCCCGCTCCGCGATCAAGATCATGGCAGACAGTCCGGACAAGTGGCGGCCGCAAACCCATGAAACTGCCGACCACAGTATCCCGTATGCCGCCGGCTTGGTGCTGATGTACGGCAGGATAGAACCTGAGTACTACGAGGGTCCATATCTGCACGACCAGCGTCTGCTCGACCTCGTGAGCCGCGTAAAATGCCTGCCATCAGACGAAGCCGACAGGAGAGAGCACGAACTCAATCTGTGTGAACTCGAAATCGTCCTGAAGTCTGGCGAGCGCAAGACTGTTCGCGTCGAGTACCACCGCGGGCACTTCAACAATCCGATGACCGACAGCGAGATGGAGGACAAATTCCGTTCGATGGCGCAAAAGCACCTGTCTGCGGATCGCGTGGATAGTCTGCTGCGCCAGTTGTGGGCGCTAGAGAGTGTGCCGAAGGTCGACGAACTCATCGCTGCAACGCGGGCTTGATTGCAGATCCGCTTCAGGTCAACCCTACACATTCTCTGTGTCTGCGCGACTTAATTGTTTGTGGCACGCCACGTGCTGCACTCACTGCACCGAAGTCTCGCTGCCAACGGTAGAGTTGGGTCAAGAGCGGCTTCCTGTTCCTGGCTATGGCGGTGGCCCTCGCCATGCGCCAGTTAATCGCCAAGGAGTGAGGACGAAAGTTCCTATAGGCGAGCTCGCCGCGGTGACGAGCCTGATCCCGTTGCTGTCGCGCCGTTCGTGCCGGCCGAACGCGCCGTTTGCCGAACTCGTGCGCCTGTCGCGGACCAGCATCGCCGACGAGATGCGGATTAAACACACGCGCCGAATCCTCGGCGAGTAGAGGGAGCGACGGGACTTCCGCTCATACCCCAATTGCAGACACTTCGCTGCACAGCAGCGAACCGCCGCTTCGGGCCCCAAGCGACGGTTAGTGCGGCGCAGCGAAATGTCCCCTGTTGGGTGAGAAGCGGAAGTGGCTGGCGCACGCTCAAACCGATGCTTTCGATTTATTGCGGAACTACGCCCCGACCCGATAAATTGTCGGTATAAGCAGCGTGGTGACGCCGGCCTTGAGGTTGTCGCAGACGACCGCCTTCGGCACGCCGCCGACCATGTTCAAGGCGTTGACGTGCGCCCCGATCCAGTCGGCAAGCCCTTCCGACCAGCGCGCCTCGGCATAGGTGTAATTGCACGCTCCCAGCACCGCGACGAAGATATGGGCGCGCCGCTCCACCCCCATCGCAGCGTCACATACCGGCACCGTGTCGCCAGCGGAGTCGACGAACAGCTTCTCGGCGGCCCCGTGCGTCTGACGCATGGTCGGCGAGATGGTTTTGCACCAATCTCGGTAAAGGTCGCAGTACCGGCTGTAGCCGTAGCCGTCAGCGTGCTCGGCCCGGTACTCCTCCCACAGCAACAGCAGCGTCCACGGCGCGCCGCTTCAGCTCCTTGTGGACGTCGGACCAATCGGGCGGCGGCCGCGCCGGCTTCTCGTCGAACCTCGGCGGCGTGAACAGCTGCCGCTCCAGCTCGGCATCGTCCAGTCCCTCGGGTATCGGCCGGGTATCGGCCAGGTAATGCCGATGACGGTGGCGCCCCCTATCCCGATCGGCCCCGGAATGACGCGACGATGAACGTTACTCCGCTGCCTTAGTACTTCCGCGCGCATTGATCGCCGCCCAGACCCGGCTCGGCGTTGCCGGCATGTCGATGTGGTCGATGCCGAGCGGTTTTAATGCGTCGAGGATAGCGCCGATGACGGCCGGCGGCGCGCCGGTGGCGCCGGCCTCGCCGGCGCCTTTGACGCCGAGCGGATTGGTCGTTGCAGGAACCTCGGTCAGTTCCGAGACGAGCTCGGGAAAATCATCGGCGCGCGGCATGGCATAGTCCTGGAAGCTGCCGGTGACGAGCTGGCCGCCGGCATCGAACACGATCGCCTCCATCAGCGCCTGGCCGACGCCCTGGGCGACGCCGCCGTGAATCTGCCCTTCGCAGAGCAGGTGATTCATGATTTTTCCCACATCGTCGACCGCCGCGTAGCGCGCCAGCGTGACGCCGCCGGTTTCCGGATCGACCTCGACCTCGCAGATGTGGCAGCCGTTGGGATAGTTCGGCGGCTCCGCCGCGAACGTGCCGGAGGCTTCGAGCCCGACGTCAAATTGCGGCGGCAGCATCGCCGGGCGATAGAATGCCTTGGCGACGTCGGTCAGCGCCATCGAACGGTCGGTGCCGACGATGCGGAAGGCACCGTCCTTGAATTCGATATCGCCGACGGCCGCCTCCATCATCATCGCCGCCATCGGCTTGGCCTTCTCGATGATGGCGTCGGCGGCGCGCTTGAGCGCATTGCCGCCGACATGCATGCTGCGCGAGCCGTAGCTGCCGCGCCCGATCGGCACCGCGTCGGTGTCGCCTTGAACGAAGCGGATGTTCTCGAACGGCACGCCGAGCCATTCGGTCACCATCTGCGCGTAGACGGTGTGGTGGCCCTGGCCGTGCGAATGGGTGCCGGCGAGGATAGTGATCATGCCGCTCGGATCGAAGCGCAGCACCATGCGGTCGTTGAACACGGCCGCTTCTTCGAGGAAATAGCCGATGCCGCGGCCGCGCAGTTTTCCGTTTTTTTTCGATTCTGCCGCGCGTTTTGAAAAGCCGTCCCAGTCGGCGAGTTTCAAGCATTCGTCCATCACATGCATGAAATCGCCGCTGTCGTAGGTGATGCCGGTCTGCAGCTTGTGCGGCATGGCGGACGACGGAATAAAATTGCGCCGCCTGATCTCGATCGGATCGATGCCGATGACGCGCGCCGCGCGATCGAGCAATTGCTCGATGAGATAGGTCGCCTCCGGCCGCCCGGCGCCGCGATAGGGCGCCAGCGGAATGGTGTTGGTGAGTACCGCCTTGCCGACCGCCAACACCGCCGGGATTTGATAGACGCCGGGCGCGAGCCGCATGGCGAACAGCGGCACCACCATCGACGCGCCGAATACGTGCGAACCCATGGCGTGCAGCGCGTTGACGCGCAGGCCCAGAATCTTGCCGCGCTCGTCGAGCGCAAGCTCGCCGGTGACGACCTGGTCGCGGCCGTGCGAGTCGCCAAGCAGCGCTTCCGAACGCGTCGAGACCCATTTGACCGGACGGCCGCCGCAGCGGCGCGAAGCCCACACCACGAGCGCATCCTCGGGGTATCCGCCGTGTTTCATGCCGAAGCCGCCGCCGACATCGGGCGAGATCACGCGGAGCTTGGTTTCCGGAATTTTCAGCACCTGCCCCGCGACGGCCGTGCGGGTGCCGTGCGGGTTCTGCGACGTCGAGTAGAGCGTGTAGCTGTCGCTGTCGGGATGATACTGGCCGATCGCGGCGCGCGGCTCGATCGAGTTGGCGGTGATGCGGGTGTTTTTGACCTTGAGCGAAACGATGTGCATGGCGTTGGCGAAAGCTAAGTCGGTCGCGTCCTTGTTGCCCATCATCAGCGTAAACGAGACGTTGTTTGGCGCCTCGTCCCACACCGCGGGCGCGCCGGGCTTTGTCGCATCCTCGACCGTGATGACCGCCGGCAGCGGCTCGTAGTCGATTTCGATCAGCTCGGCGGCGTTGCGCGCTTGCAGCAGCGTTTCCGCCACGACAAAGGCGACGCGGTCGCCGACCGCGCGCACCTTGTCGGCTTCGAGGATCGCGCGCAGCGTGCGGAACCCTTTCGGCCCGCCCATGTCTTCGGGCATGGGAGGCGCGAGGCCGCCGAGTCTGTCAGCGACGACATCGGCGCCGGTGAGCACGGCGAGCACGCCGTCGGCGGCCTTGGCCTTGGCGGTGTCGATGCGCTTGATCCGGGCGTGCGCATGCGGCGACATGACGACGACGCCGTAGCACTGGTGCGGCAGCTCGATGTCGTCGACGTAGCGGCCGCGGCCGGTGATGAAACGAGGATCCTCGACCCGGGGCACGGGCTGACCGATGCCGAACTTGTTCACGTAATCCTCCTCGACGTGGTGCGACGAAATTCTTTCCGTCCCCGCTTCGCGGGGCAGGATGATTTATACCGGCGATTGGCGACGCTGAGAACAACGCATGTTTCGCGGCACACAACCCTAGCCGCCGAACGTTCTTCCGACATATCATCGGTCAAGCTTAGTTCGAGGACCGAAGATGTACCAGCAAGCCGTTATCGGCCTCATCGGCGGCATGAGTTGGGAAAGCTCCGCCGAATACTACCGGATTATCAACCGCGAGGTTCGCAACCGGCTCGGTGGAGTCCATTCGGCGCGTAGTCTGATGTGGTCAGTCGACTTCGGCGAGATCGAACGCCTTCAGCATGATGGCGATTGGGATCAGCTGACCGAGATGATGAAAGACGCGGCAATCCGGTTGGAGCGCGGCGGCGCTGACTTTGTCTTGATGTGCACCAACACGATGCACCGGATGGCAGACGCGGTTGCCGAAGCTATCGATATCCCTCTGCTTCATATCGCCGATCCGACAGGGCAGAAAGTCAAAGCAGCAGGTTTTGAAAGGGTAGGCCTGCTCGGCACAGCATTCACCATGGAGCAGGACTTCTACAAGGGGCGCTTGAGGGACTTGTTCGGCCTCGACGTTCTGGTGCCGGAGGCTGACGACCGGCGCGTTGTTCACGACATCATCTACAAGGAATTAGTTGTGGGTGAAGTCCTAGCCAAATCGCGAATGGCTTATCGCGAGATCATCGCTCGCCTGATCGGGCAAGGCGCACAAGCGGTCATCCTCGGCTGCACCGAGATCATGCTTCTCGTCTCGGCGAAGGACAGCGCCGTCCCGCTGTTCGATACCACCACGATCCATGCCATGGCCGCTGTCGACCGCGCATTAGCGGCAACGGCAACGGCATAATGCCAGATACTCCCGGCGTGACTGAGCGCCGATGAGCGATAAGGGTCTCGAAAACAAGCTGCGCACGGCAGCTGCGGGCTGGAGAGGTCGGCTCCTGGCACATATCCATCCAGGCGACTGCGACAATTTTCGTTAAATTGCCAGATACCTTTCGCTTACCAGGAATTCGGAAAGACCGGGGCCGCGGTGTCAGGCGGTCATGATCGGCAGTTATTTCGCCCTCACGGAATCTTTATCTATCCGGTTCAATCTCTGCTCGATCGCAATCAAGAATGATGCCCTCGCCATACAATTGGGATTAAACAGTTTGAATCAAGTTTTCAAACCGGGCGGAGCGACCAGTGCGAACAAGTCCGGCGATGGGCTCAGCAGCCTATTGATTATCGAAGACGCCCTCATCCATAGCACGATTATTTCCCGTGTAGGCGAGAGGATGGGGTTTTCGACGACGACGGCCCGCAGCTATGCGGAGGCCGCCATGTTTCTGCAGGAACGCGTATTTGATTGTATCACGCTGGGTCTGGGGCTTGGCCGTCATGCCGGTGTTGAGGTCTTACATCTTCTCTCGGTGATCGAAAGCAAGGCGCCGATCCTGATCATCAGCGGTTCCGAGCACGTCGTTTGCGAGGAACCGGTAAATATTGGGAAATCATTGGGTCTGAATATCTGCGAGCCGGTTCGAAAGCCGCTCGATCTCAAAATCCTCCATGCCTCGCTGGCGAAAATGAAAAATCGATCGTTGTGATCGAAATGGCCCGCATACCGGGTGGTTCCATGACATCAAACGCTGACGATGATGCGTCGCTTGCGCCGAGTCCGACGCCGGCAGATTCAGCGCCCCGACTTCTGGTCATCGACGACGACTTGGTCTTCCGCGGTATCATCGGCACGGTCGGCGAAAAAGCCGGCTTTGCGATAACGCAAGCGGCGTCTTACGATGAAGCCGAGAAGCTTCTCCGCAAAGTTCGATTTGACTGCATCACGCTGGATTTGTCGTTGGGCCGCAATTACGGCCTTGAAGTCATTCGCCTGTTGGACGATATCGGCTGCAAGACCCCGGTCATCGTGATCAGCGGAGTTGGCCAGACCGTCGCTAAACTGGCGACCTCGGTCGGCCGGATGTTGCGATTGAATATCTGCGAGCCGGTGCAAAAGCCGGTTGATTTTGCTCGCCTCAGGGAGATTTTGGCGCGGATCAAGGGGGATTTCGCCCGGCAAGGAACGGTCGCGCTAACCCCTTGATCGTCCAGCGGCATTCCCATCGTGAATGGGAACAGAGCCGCGGCAAAGCGCGTGCCCGAATTATTAATCATCGGCGGTGTATTTCTTGAGGATATCCCGGAAGGGATTTGCTCGAAATCGGTTCGGACCGCGAGGGCAAATGTCGACCCTGAAATTCATTGCCGCCGCGGCCTGCGGTATCGCTCTCGTCGCGCCGGGCCGCGATACGGCTCACGCCCAGACCGATTATCCGGCGCGGACGATCACCATGATCGTACCATTCGCGGCCGGCGGGCCGACCGACGTGGTCGGGCGCATCATCGTGGAGAGCATGTCGCACACGCTCGGCCAGCAGATCGTGATCGAGAACGTCATCGGGGCGGGCGGGACGACCGCCGGCACGCGCGCGATGCGGGCGGCGCCGGACGGCTATACGATCATGCTGGGCCATATGGGAACGCACGCCGCCGCGGTCGCGCTCTACCCGAATCTCGCCTACAACCCCTCAATCGATTTCGCGCCGATCGGCATGGTGGCGGGAATGGCGGTCCTCATCCTCGCTAAGAAGGACATGCCTGCGCGCAATCTCGGCGAATTCATCTCCTACGTGAAGCAGCACGCCGCCGAGCTTACCATGGCGCATGCGGGGATGGGCTCGGTGTCGCACGTCACCTGCCAATTGTTCAATTCGATCCTCGGCGTGAGCCCGAAACTGGCGGCGTTTCAAGGCTCCGGCCCTGCCATGAACGCGCTGGTCGCGGGCAAGGTCGACTATATGTGCGACCAAGTGGTCGCAGTGGTTCCGCAGGCGAAAGCGAACTCGATCCGGGTCTATGCGGTCAGCACGCCGACGCGTAACCCGGCCTTGCCCGACGTCCCGACCGCGAAGGAGGCGGGGTTACCACTATTCGACGCCTCGGCATGGAACGCCTTGTTCGCACCCAAAAACACGCCGCAGCCGATCATCGCCAAGCTCAACGCGGCATTGGTCAAAGCGCTCGACGATGAGACCGTGCGCAAACGCCTGCTCGACCTTGGCGGCGACATCCCGGGTTCGGCAGGACGCTCGCCCGAGGCGCTTGCCGCCCTGGTAAAGAGCGAAATCGCCAAATGGACGCCGATCCTCAGGCCGACTGAGGGGACGAACTGACGGTGGCGCATAGCCCGGCCGCGGGCGCCGTCCCGTTCAGGAATTCTCCACGTTCTCAGTGCAGTTTGATGGATGAACCCATCAAGACTATCCAAGGTCAAATCTAATGTTCAGTCAGAAAAAGCCTGATCGGCAGGCGATGATGAATGCGGACGTAGAATCGGATCCATCCGCGAAGAATCCAAGCAGCCTGTTGATCATCGAAGACGCGCTCATTCACAGCACCATCATCGGCCGTATCGCCGACAAGGTCGGGTTCACCACCACGACCGCCCGCTCCTACGAAGACGCCTGCAAGGTGCTGAGTGCGCGGCAGTTCGACTGCATTACGCTCGACCTCGGGCTTGGCGAGCATCTCGGAGTCGACGTGCTCCGTCATCTCTCGACGATCCGCTGCCGGTCCCAGATCATCGTCATCAGCGGCTCCGAGAAGGACGTTTGCGACGAAACGGTGCGATTCGGAAAAGCGCTCGACCTGAACATCTACGAATCCGTGCCGAAGCCAATCGATCTCAAGGCTCTCCGCGAGACGTTGGCGCACATTCGGATGCAATCACGGCTGCAGAAGCTCGCCTCCAGTCCGGTCTGATCCGCCGCGTCGGGCCACAAAGATCGATCGGCCGGAGCCGCCATGGCAACGCAACATCTTCCGTCACCGGTGCGGCGCGGCCCGCTCTTCCTGCTCCTCGTCGGCGCGGTCGTTCTTATCGCCGCCATCATCGGGACGAATCTGGTCTTTCTCGCCAACTTTCGGGAGAACTCGCTGCAAAACGCGGAGGCCGATCTCTCGCGTCACACTCTGACGCTCGACGAGCAGGCCGACCGTTCCTTCAAGTCACTTGATCTCGTCCTGTCGAGCGTCGGCGACTATATGGGCCGCAAGGGGGTGAACGACTCCCAGTCCTATCATCGGATCGTCACCGACTACGACACGTACCTGTTCCTGAAGGAAAAGATCACCGGACTGCCGCAGGTCGACGCGGTGACCTTGATCGATGCGAACGGAAAACTGCTCAATTTCTCGCGGTCCTGGCCTATCCCGGACGTCAACGTCTCGGATCGCGACTACTTTCAGGCCCTGAAGGCCGATCCGAATCTCGAATCCTTCATCAGCAATCCGGTAGCCAATCGCGGCAACGGAACTTGGGTCATTTACCTCGCGCGCCGCCTGGACGATCCGAACGGCGAGTTCATGGGGCTGATTCTCGGCGCCGTCTCGCTGCAGTACTTCGAGAACTTCTTCGGGGCCACCTCGCTCGGCGAGGGAAGCTCGGCTTCGCTTGTCCGCGAAGACGGTACACTGCTGGCGCGTTTCCCGCACACCGACCAGATCGGAGAGCCGACCGAGGGCGCACTTGAGCGCGCGCTTGCGGCCGGCGGCATCATCCGCGAGCCGAGCCTGTCCGACCACAAGATGACAATCCGCTCCGCTCGGGTGTTGCCCAATTATCCTTTGTCGATCATGGCCAGCCAGACGGAGGAGAGCGTTCTGGTCGGCTGGCGTCGCACGGCGGAGCTGCTGCTGATCATGTCGGCTGCCTGCGCCATGATCGTCCTGATCGCCGCCTTCGTCATTGCGCGCTGGTGGCGTGCGCGCGAGCGCGCCACCCTCGCGGCGGAAGCGGCCAATCAGGCAAAGTCTTCCTTCCTGGCGATGATGAGCCACGAAATCCGCACGCCGATGAACGCCGTGCTCGGTCTCGCCAGCACGCTGATGGACACCAAGCTCGACCCGGAGCAACGCAGCACGGTGACAGCGATCTACGACGCTGGCGACAACCTCCTGGAAATCCTGAACGATATCCTGGATTTCTCAAAGCTCGAATCCGGCCGGCTCTCGCTCGAGGCAATCGCCTTCTCCCCGGCCGCCCTGGTCCACAACGCGGTCAGCATTTTCAGGCCGCGCGCCTCAGCCAAGGGGTTGGCGATCAGGACGGTCGAGGACTCGGTGCTGCCGCCGGCGCTCATGGGCGACGCCGGCCGCATCCGCCAGATGCTCCTCAATCTGCTGTCGAACGCGGTTAAATTTACTCAGACTGGTGACGTCGTGATCGCGGCCCGCTGCCTGCGACGAGACGAGGCGAGCGCCACCATAGAATGGTCCGTCAGCGACACCGGTATCGGCATCCCCCCGGATCGAATCAAGGATCTGTTCAAGAATTTCATGCAGGCGGACAGCTCGATCAGCCGGCGCTTCGGCGGCTCGGGGCTGGGGCTGGCAATCAGCAAGCGCCTGGTCGAGCAGATGGGCGGCGAGATCGGTGTCATTTCGGCACTCGGCCAAGGCTCGACCTTTCGCCTGAGCCTGACGCTGCCGATCGCCGAGCAGGCCGCGCTGGTCGAGCGCGACGACCACGAGCACTTCGCCGACTTCGCGGCCATCATCGCCGCGCTCGGGCGGCCGCTGCGAGTCCTGATCACGGACGACAATGCGACGAACCGTCTGGTCGCCGCCAAGATGCTCAAGGATTTCAACGTCCAGACCAACATGGCCTGCGACGGCGCCGAAGCGGTGGAGGCGGCATCCCGCTTTCCCTACGACGTCATCCTGATGGACATGCGCATGCCGGAAATGGATGGGCTGCAGGCGACGCGCGCGATCCGCACGCGGGGCGGACGGCTCGCAACCATTCCCATTATCGCGTTCACGGCGAATGCATTCAAGGAGGACGTGCAGGCCTGCCGGGACGCCGGAATGGATGACTTCCTGGTCAAACCGGTACGCAAGAAGGTTCTGATCGAGACGATGGCGCGCGTGCTGGCGCCAGCCGCTCCGACCACGCCGCCCGAAGTCCGCAAGGCCGAGGCACCACCGATCGCGCCCGCGCAAACGGGAGCTACCGAGGCAGATGAAGCCGCGCGTCGTAACGGCGATGAGGTTCATGAGCATCCGATCATGGACCGCGCCACCTACGACGAACTGGTCGAAGAGATTGGCGAGGAAACCGCCTGTCAGATGCTCGATGTCTTCTTGGCGGAGACAGTTGAGCGGCTCGCGCTGCTGCACCGGCTTTCCTGTCCGAACGATCGCGTGCAGATCGAACGCGAGGCGCATTCGCTTAAAGGTACCGCGGGAACCTTCGGCTTCAAGCGGCTGTCCAAGCTGGCGCGGACACTGGAGGTCGGAGCCTCGGCTATGACCGATGCGGAATTCCGCGCTGCACGCGGTGAGATCGAGCACGCTTTCAATGCGGCGCGCGCGCAATTGCCGGCTCAGTTCACCGCGGCAAAATAGGTCGGGCGTTTGAGAGCCACAGGTCCTTGGCTCAAGGGCAGCGAAAATCTGAAGCAATTTCACGATTCGAATGAATAGCCGGAGTGGGCCGCACAGATCATGAACGGCCATTCCATGATGTCCGCATCATGTCCGATTCATCCGCAATATCCGCATAATGAACATTGGTCGGCGGCGCTAGCGCCCACAATACTTTATGGGGCATCGGACACCGGCGTTCCATCGCCGCTGGAGCAGTAGGAACTTCAAATCCGCCACGCTAGTGCGGTTTCCGGTCGGACTGAATCGGCGCAATCCGCGCAGCAAGCGCTGTTGCTCTCCCGCCTTTAAATTCCCTGTGAGCAGGGAATTCTGCAGGGAATTTTGCACTTTTCGCCTTTTTTTGGC
>Ga0074044_10000304_pt1 | contig 49471 bp, 36 predicted proteins | sample BogForMeECP23OM1_FD_94443 | JGI IMG/M metagenome (GOLD analysis project Ga0074044, IMG submission 94443) | Bog forest soil microbial communities from Calvert Island, British Columbia, Canada - Bog Forest MetaG ECP23OM1 | ecosystem: Environmental > Terrestrial > Soil > Wetlands ...
GAAAGAGAAGAGCAAAGATAACGCAGAGGCGCAGAGTACACAGAGGTTCGCGGAGAGTGTGGCGGCTTATTTCGGACCTGGATGAAGAGCGGTCATCCTTCGAAGGATGACACTATAGTTCGCGGCTGCGGCAGAGTTTTTTTGGGCGGCCTTCGAGGAGATTGGTGCAGCCGATCATCGACATCCACATTCACATCATGCCGTACCACATGATGAAGCCGTCCGCGATGGCCTTGATGAAGCACGGAAGGAAAGACTACGCGGATGTGATGCGCTACTGCGAGGATCCGAAGGCGTTTCTCGCACATTTGGATAGCCTTGGCGTTGAACGCGCGGGATTGATCAATTACGTTGCGCCGAAAATCATTGGGTTCACACCGGAAGTGAATGATTGGAGCGCGAAATATTGCAGCGCGGCGCCGGATCGTTTGATTGCGTTTGGTGGCGTGCTGCCAGGCACAGTTCCCGATGCGGGAGCAGAAGTGGATCGCATGGCGAAGATCGGAATTCGCGCCATCAAGCTGCATCCATCGCACCAGGTACTTACACCGAATTCGTATATGAACGGAAACAAGGATTTGGCGGCCATTTACGAGCGCGCGCAGGTGAACCAAATGCCAGTGATGATTCATACGGGGACTTCGATTTTTCCAGGGGCGAGGAATCTACATGCGCAGCCGATGTTGTGCGACGACGTGAGCATCGATTATCCGGACCTTGTCGTAATTCTCGCCCATGGGGGAAGGCCGCTGTGGATGAACGAGGCATTTTTTTTGGTGCGGCGCCATAAAAATATGTACATGGACATTTCTGGGATTCCTCCGCAGAAATTGATGGAGTATTTTCCGCGGATTGAAGACATTGCGGACAAGGTTTTGTGGGGAACGGACTGGCCGGGGCCGGGCGTGCCAGAGATCAAAGGAAATATTGAGAAGTTTCACGCACTGCCGATAGGGGCGGAAGCGAAACGCAAGATTTTGTATGACAACGCAGCGCGGCTGTTTCCGCAATGAACGCAGGCGAGGCGATTTTGCGGGAAGAGGTGAATTGACGTGATTTCGATTACGCTGCCCACGGAATCGCAGAAGTCGGCGCATATCCGGCTGACGCTGAATGGCGAGGAGACGGACGTTTCGTTTGCGCCTTACAAAACCTTGCTGGAAGTGCTGCGGGAGGATTTGGGGCACACCGGCACAAAGCACGGATGTGAGCTGGGAGAATGCGGGGCCTGCGCGGTTTTGGTAGAGGGCAAGCCAGTGCTTTCGTGCCTTCTGCTGGCATTGGAGTGCGACAAAAAAAATGTGCTGACCGTCGAGGGACTCGGCGCGGACGGCAAGTTGCATCCTTTGCAGGATGCGTTTGCGGATATGGGTGCGGCGCAATGCGGGTATTGCACGCCGGCGATACTGGTTACCGCGAAAGCTTTGCTGGATCAGAATCCGAATCCTTCGCGAGAGCAGATCCGGCAGGCGCTGTCAGGGAATTTATGCCGATGCACGGGTTATCAGCAGATTTTTGAGGCGGTGGAAGAGGCGATCGTGCGGATTGCGAAGGGAAACGTATCGATCGAGGGAGGGCCAAGCCCCTCCCTACAGCCGAAGATTCCGTCGGGAAGACTTCGAGATGAGTGATCGCGGCGAAATGCGGGTGATTGGGGTGGCGCGGCGGCGCGTTGATGCACGGGCAAAAGTTACGGGGCAGACGCGCTTTGCGGATGATATTTTTTTGCCGCGGATGGCGTACTGCAAGCTGTTGCGATCTCCCCATCCCCACGCGCGCATTCGAAAGATTGATACTTCGCGAGCTGCGGCCCATCCCGGAGTTTATTTAGTTCTCAGCGGAAAAGATCTCCCCATCGAATATGGAATTTTGCCAGTCAGCCAGGATGAGCAGGCGCTTTGCGTTGATCATGTGCGGCATGTGGGCGATCCAGTTGCAGCGGTGGTTGCGCGCGAGGAGTTGACGGCGTTCGAAGCGCTGGACTTGATTGACGTGGAGTATGAGCTGCTGACGACAATTGCCGACCCGGAAGAAGCGCTGGCCACTCCCGAGCCGCGGATTCACGATTACGGCGAAGAAGGAAATATTCACAAACGCGTTTCGCTGGAATTCGGAGACGTGGAACAAGGGTTTGCGGAAGCGGACGAAGTTTTTGAAGATATTTTCTTTTATCAGGGCAACACGCACCTTCCAATCGAGCAGCACGCTTCCGTGGGGATAAAAGATCCCGAGGGAAAGCTGACGATTTGGAGCAGCACACAGACGCCGCATTATCTGCATCGCGCGCTTGCGAAGGTTTTGCAAATGCCGCCGGGGCATATTCGCGTGATTGCCACGCCGAACGGCGGAGGATTTGGGGGGAAGAGCGATCCGTTCAATCATGAAATCGTAGTGGCCAAAGCAGCGCTTTTGCTGGACCGGCCCGTAAAGATTTGTTTGACGCGCGAGGAGGTTTTTTATTGTCACAGGGGCCGGCATCCTGTACTGACGAAATTCAAAACGGGCGTAAAGAAAGACGGCACGATCACGGGGATGCATTTGCAAACGCTGATCGACGGAGGCGCTTACGGTTCGTACGGCGTGGCGAGCACGTTTTATACCGGCGCGCTACAGACGACGACTTACCACATTCCGCGATACAAATTCCAGGGATGCCGGACATTCACGAACAAGCCGCCGTGCGGGCCGAAGCGCGGTCATGGCACGGTGCAGCCGCGTTTCGGGCAGGAAGTGCAGCTCGACAAAATCGCGGAGAAGCTGAGCATTGATCCCGCGGACCTGCGGCTGCGTATTGCGGAGTCTTCGAATGCGGTGACTGCGAATTTTTTCCGGTTGAGCGTCGTCAATCTTTCGGAATGCATCCGGCGCGTCGTCAAGAATTCGGATTGGAAGGACAAATTCCGCAAGTTGCCGGAAGGGCGCGGTGTGGGGCTGGCTTGCTCGGCGTATCTGACGGGAGCCGGGCTGCCTATCTATTGGAACAAGATGCCGCACTCGGGCGTGCACATCAAATTTGATCGCGGCGGTGGCGTGGCGGTTTTTTGCGGCGCGACGGAGATTGGCCAGGGTTCGGATGATGTGCTTGCGGGAATTGTCGCTGAAGTTTTGGGGCTGGATCCATTTGACATTCGCTTGTACACGGGCGACACGGACTTGGGGCCGGTGGATTTGGGATCGTATTCGAGCCGAGTGACGATCATGGCGGGGAACGCGGCTTTGCAAGCGGCTGAACGCGGGAAAGGCTTCCTTGCGGAAGCGGTCGCCGAGAAAATCGGAGTTGCGAAAGAGCGTTTACGCTTTGCGGGCAAACGTGTTTTTGATTCCGCTGCGCCGGAAAAGGGCGTGACGTTTGCGGAGGCGGTGTGCCTCGCGGAGGCGCGGTTCGGCACGATTGGCGCGATGGGCTCCTACACGCCGCCGAAGTCGCCGGCGCTCTACAAAGGGGGAGGCGTCGGGCCGTCGCCGACGTACTCGTACACGGCAGCAGTCGTCGAAGTCATCGTCAATCCGGCGACTGGATGGATCACCGTACCAAAGATTTGGATCGCGCACGACATCGGGCGCGCGCTGAATCCTACGCTGGTGCGCGGCCAAGTGGAAGGAAGCGTTTACATGGGGCTAGGCGAAGCGCTGATGGAGGAGCAGGAGTTTCGGCGTTTGCCGAAAAAACTTTCGCATGCGCTGGTGCACAAATTCCCATCGATGCTCGAGTACAAGAGCCCAACGTCCCTGGATATGCCGGAAGTCATGACAGAGTTAATCGAGGAGCCTGATCCGCGCGGGCCGTTTGGGGCGAAGGAAGTCGGTCAGGGACCGCTTTTGCCGATTATGCCGGCTGTCGCGAATGCTGTTTACGATGCGGTGGGCGTGAGGATCGACGAGGTGCCGATCACGCCGGAAAAAATCGTGAAAGCGCTAGCGGAAAAGAAGGCAGGGCGTGAGCCACGATTTGGGCCGAGCCATTTTCCGCATGTGGACTGGCCAGAGGCTCTGCGCGTTCCTCCACCATGGGAGGGAGGAGACGGGCATGCGGTGAACGAGGCGCCGCGGCCAGCGAAGGGCAGCCCTGAAAAGGAAAAGGTATTCAGCTCATGATGCGCCTGCCACTTTTCGAGTTTCGCTCGCCGCGCACGTTGGAGGAAGCGGCACGCATATTGGACGGCGAAGGAACGGGGGCGATGCCGCTGGCGGGCGGGACAGACCTGCTTCCGAACATGAAGCGTAGGCAACAAGTTCCGAAAACGCTGATGAGTCTTCGCAACATCGAAGACCTGAATCGCATTCAAATAGATCATTCCTCGTCGCGGTTCGGCGCTTGCGTAACGCTTGCGGACATCGCAGCGGACCCGCGCTTTCGGAACGGGTTGACGGCGCTCGCGCAGGCGGCTTCGCTCGTGGCTACGCCGCACATTCGAAACATGGCTACCCTCGGCGGCAATCTCTGCCTCGATACGCGCTGCAACTATTACGATCAAAATTATGAGTGGAGGAAGGCGATCGACTTTTGCCTGAAAAAAGACGGCGACACGTGCTGGGTCGCGCCGGGCAGCCCGAAGTGCATGGCGGTTTCCTCGACGGATACGGCTCCGGCGCTGATTGCTCTCGGCGCGCGAGTGCGGCTGGTTTCGCGATCGGAAGAACGCGAGGTCTTACTCGCAGATCTTTACAACAACGATGGGCTGGACTACATCCGGCGGAAACCCCATGAAATCCTCGCGGAAGTGTTGCTGGATACGCTGCAAGGGTGGAAGAGCACTTACTGGAAGCTTAGACGCCGGGGCTCGTTCGACTTTCCGGTGTTGTCGGTTGCCGCCGCTGCGCGTATCTCCGATGGCGGTGAAGTTGAAGATGCACGCGTTGTCATCGGTTCTGCTGCGTCGCGTCCGCTGGTTGCCGCCGAAGCGGCAAAGTTTCTCGTGGGGCGCTCCTTGAATCCGGAATCGATTGCAGAAGCCGCCGTCCTCGCGGCGCGTATCGCCAAACCGCTCGACAACACGGACTTCGATATGAGCTGGCGAAAAAAAGTGACTGGAGAATTCGTGACCTGCGCCCTACGGGAACTGCGCGGGGACGACGTTAGCAGCGAACGCGAGAGTCTGATGCGCATGCAATCTCTTTGATCGCCGAGGATTCTCCTCACCCGCGTTCTTGCAACTCTTCTATTTCAGGTCATGCACATAAGCCAGACGCACGGGCTCGGTAGGAATCGGCTTGAAAGGATTTCCGATCAGAACGTCGTCCTCTTCTTCAACACTCGTTTCCCACACTGCAAAACTGATCTTTAAAGAAGCCATTGTGCGTTGAAGCATCCGGACTTTTTGCACGACCGTGATTACATCCTGGACGGCAGAAAAAGCTCCCGCGCCTCCAAGGGCCATACCCACGCCGGCATTCGCGAGGTCCGCTCCAATCTTGAATTTCTCGTAACCGGTAAGGCCCTCGGCACCCAGCTTGGTGTCCTCTAATCCGGGATAGCGCACGAACAAGCGTGCGTAGTCGTTCGCGAATCTTCGCGCGAAGGGTCCTGCTTCCTTGGGCGCAATAAATGCTATGGCAAGCGGAGAAACCGAATAGGTATCGTGCTCCAGCTTGAAGAGGACTTGGCCATCTTTGGTTTCCACTTTCTTGATGTCGGATAGCCTAAACGCGAAATCTTCGAAGCTGAGGGCGCGCGGAGCATTAGCCTCGATGACGAGGTCCCCTAGACCATCTTGGCCAGCATCGCGGGAAGGAGGCTTGGCCACACCTTTTTTGTCGTAGGAAGCTAGAAAAATGAAACGAATGTGGTCGCGGTTTAACTCGCACTTGGCGGGGCGATCGAGGTCGTGCCCGCGAATTTCGGCGTAAAAAGAAACGGGCAGACGCTGGCTTGCAACGGCGTCATACGCCCGGATTGCGCTGCGCCCGTCCAGCGCCTGCAAATAGACGAGTGCCATCAGCTCGTTGGCCTCCGCGCCGAGAGGAAAAAGGGCGAGAGCTGCCTGCAAATGCTGCGCAGCCGAGGCGATTTGCTGCTGAGCGTACGGAAGAGGAACGGTGAAACCGCCAAGCTTCTGCGCCGGATTGCCTTTCTTGTACTGCCCACGGCGGGCCCGCAAAGCGGAACGATTTTCGAGGCCATTAAAGGTCAGGTTCATCGCCCGGTTCCACAGATCGGCAATGGTGTCCTCGGCGTCGGAGACTTCTTCGTTATACTTCTCCCGTTTCGCATCCAGAAGGCCTAGGCGAAAATCGGCGCGCTTTTGGGCTTCCGGGTCGGCGTCCAATTCGCGGAATCGAGTGAACTGTCTCCGAGCCTCAGCGACATTGCCCATGGCCTCCTGCAGCAGGCCCAGCTTCCAATGGGCGAGCGAAAAATCCGGCAGCAAATCGGCGGCTTTTGTGTATGCCATCAGGGTGCCATCGTATTGGAATTCCTCGATGGAGCGTTCCGCCGTGGCGTATAAAGCACGCACCTGGGCGCCAGTCTGGTTGGGCAACGTCTTAATCGCATCGAGTTCCGCAATGCGTTGCTTGACCCTGGCGGCATCGAGGGCATTCGGGGCAAGTTCCAGGTAGCGCCGGAGAAAACGAATGGCTTCGTCAGGACGATTGTTATCTTCGGCGCAATTCGCCAGATCGAAGACGGCCGCAGGGCTATTGGCGAGAGTTTCCTTCACGCTCTGCAGGGCGGTACAAGCACTCGAGAAACGGCTCGATTTGCTGTTGCGACTAGGATCGGTGGCCGTAAATTTCGCCGTCGCGCCACGCACGTGAGCGGCAGGATCGGGAGAATCCCCTTCGACTAGGACCTCTTCATCCCCTAGTTCGTCCTCGGCGGAGGAGCCGTTTCCCAGAGTTTCGGCAAGATGGTCGAACAGTTCTAGCTGCTTTTTCATGGAGTCGCTCTGGGGCGTAGCCGACTCCGCGGTCGTGAAACTTGTGCGCGTCTGGATGAGCTTTGCCCGAACTTTCGGAGCTCCCGCGCCCGCGATGGCCAGGTCCAGATAATCCACGGCCTTTTGGCGCTCGCCAAGTTGATCGTAACAAAGCGCCAAATTATAGGCTAAGACCGGCCTGAAAGTTTGCAGGTTCCAGGCTTCTTCGAGAGCTTCGGCGGCTTCTTTGTATTTTCCTGCTTCGTACAGCTTCTGCGCGGAGGCCACCGCTGCTTTCGCGTTGGTCTTCAGTGTGTCGTCCAATCGGGAAATGGCCTGGCTCGCGTCCTTCAACTCGATATATCCCAGGGACTCCGCATACTTGAGCCGCGCTTCCACCAGCTTGCCGGACTTTTCGAGCGAGCCAGCCTCTGCGTTCAGAGCTTTCGCCGCTGATTCCAGTTCTTTCTTCTGAGTCTTTTGCAAGTCATCGGCTGTCGCGAGCAGAACGAAGCCAAGAACAGCAAGAAATAGAAATGGGGCCCGTCGCTTCGCGTTTGCAAGAATGAAAGTCACTGCCGGGAACTCCGGGGAAACTTGAGCCGAACTTAGGAGGATACTCTGATGCAGAGATAGCACAGAAAATGGTCCAACTCAAGAGCCTCGAAGAGTCCGAGGCCCGCCTTGAACTGGACTTCAGCCCTCGGCGCAACAATAGTTCTTCCTTGCCGGGAGCAGCTCCGTTTCTGGGTGCGTTAGCCTTGGCGGGTCTTGTGAAAAATCAAAACTCAACATGCAAGGGCAGCGCCGGTAAAAGTACAGGTCTTCGGTCACGGTTGTAACCGGTATTGTTAATAGATTGCAGCCCGAAGGATGGGTAGATCCGTCACCAGGCATGCTTGGATACGAAAACAACTTGCGCGCGGTTCCGCCTGCGATGTCCGCTTCTGTCACTATAAACGAGTCACTTCTCTTCGCATTTCTCGACTCCATCGAGACTTTTGACCGCCCGCTTTGGCTTTCGCGCTTCGAGCCGGGCGCGCGCATCCTTCACAAATCCTACGAAACGCAGCGTCAATTCGCGGATTCGTTCTGACTGGCGCCGTTCGATGGCCTCCGTCGGGATAAGCTCCGCGCCTACACCAATTGCCGTGGCACCCGCCAAAATGAAGTTGGCCGCCGTCTGTTGATTCACGCCTCCGGCAGCAATCAAGGGAATCTGCGGCAGAGGCCCCCTCAACGCCTTGATGTAGCTCTCACCGCCAACTTGCGCGCAAGGAAATACTTTGACGAAGTCGGAGCCCGCCCGCCACGCTGTGATCACCTCCGTGGGTGTTAAAGCGCCCGCGAGAACTGCGACCTCTTTTTTGGCGGCGAACTCGATGAGTGCCTGATCGAGTCCGGGGCTGGTTAAAAAGCTTGCCCCCGCATCAACGCACTTCCGCGCCATTTCGGTGTCCATAATTGTTCCGGCGCCGACAACCATTTTGGGATGGTAGCGAACCAGGTGCGAAATTAAGTCGATCGCACCGGCGACCGTCATCGTGATTTCCACGATCGGAACTCCTCCACGCGAAACGGACTCTGCGGCGAAATGGGCGGCTTCGGCGGACGACACCCTAATCGCTGGGACGATGCCTATCTCCTTAATAAGAGCGCAGACTTCAACCTTGTTCATACTGGAATCCCTTCCGACCGCCGCGGACGCCTCATTTCGAGCCGGACAGAGCGCTCCGGCTGCAAAAAAAAGAGCTCCACACTCGCCCTTGGCTGACTGACCGCCACCCCGTCATGCGTTGAATGCCTCAGACGGCCTCCTCAGGTTCCGGAAGCTTATCACCATCGTGAGCAAACCAGACGTAGAGCGTAGGCAGAAGAAAAATGCTCATAACCAGGTCGGAGATGAGGCCGCCGACGATCACAATGGCAAAGGGACGCTGCGAATCAGATCCAATTCCGTGGGAAAGCGCTGCAGGGAGCAGCCCCAGCGTTGCCACTAACATGGTCATCATGATGGGCCGAAGTCTCAGCACAGCCCCTTCCACTGCGGATTCTTCGATCGTGTAGCCCGTGGCGCGAAGTTGATTAATGTATTCGAGCATGATGACGCCGGTCTGCACCGAAACACCGAAAAGCGCAAGAAAGCCCACGCCGGAGGAGACGCTGAAGTTTGTATGCGTTATGAATAAAGCGAGCAGCCCGCCAAGGCGAGCCATGGCCACATTGGTAAGGATGAGAAGCGCCCACTTCATAGATTTGAACATGGCGTAAAGGATGACGAAGATCACCAGGACGGTGATAGGCAACACAAGCAAAAGCCGCTTCTCAGATCGCTTCTCACTCTCATATTCACCCGCCCAGTCAAACGTGTATCCTGGCGGCAATTTGACAGCAGCATTGACTTTCTTAATGGCTTCTTCCACGGTGCCGCCGAGATCTCTGCCGCGCACGCTGTACTTCACAGCCACATACCGCGAGTTCCCTTCCCGGTAAATTTCTGATCCTCCGTCCGAGACGCTGATCTTCGTCAGTTGGCTGAGCGACACGCGCTCGCCCGTAGGCGACAGTAGCCGTATCTTTTCGATGGCCTCCCTGGTGTCCCGGTATTCCGGCAAATAGCGCAGCACAAGGTCGTATCTTTGTTCACCGATAAGAACTTGACTGAGAGCATTGCCACCGACTGCGGTTTGAATGGCGTCCTGGACATCGGAGACATTGATCCCATACCGGGCGGCCTGATCCCGATCGACAGCAAAATCAAGGTTCGGCTGGCCGAGAACGCGAAACAATCCAAGATCCTGGACTCCGCGGATACCTTGCATGACGCTGACGACCTGATCTCCCTTTTCTTCCAGCGTCTTCAGATCGTCTCCGTAGATTTTCACCGCGAGCGCGCCCTTAACCCCGCTGACAGCCTCTTCCAGATTGTCAGAAATCGGCTGGGAGAAGTTCCAGATGACACCAGGAATTTTTTCCAGTTCGTGGTTCATCGCCGCGATCAGCTTTTCTTTGTCCTGATGGAAGACCGGACGCCATTTTTCCTTTGGAAGCAGATCGACGAAATACTCCGTATTGAAGAAGCCGGTAGTGTCCGTGCCGTCGTCCGGACGCCCCACCTGGTCGACCACTTGCGGGACTTCGGGAAAAGAGCAAAGTACCTGGCGGGCCCTGTCAGCGATGCGCGCGCCTTCGGTGGGTCCGGTGCTGGGTGCCAAGGTGCCGCGAACCCAAATGGCGCCTTCATCCAAATGTGGAAGAAATTCTGAGCCGATCACTCCGCCAAAGGCCAAGTAGATCGCTAACGCAAAGCAGACTAAGGCTGTCCCTACCGTAATCGGACGGTGCTCTACCGCCCAAGTGACCGCCTTTCTGTAACGGACGGTCAGAAAACCCATGACGGGGTTTTTCCATTCTTTGACACCCGAGCGAAAGAAAAGACTCGCCAGCGCAGGAGCAATCAGCATGGAAAAGATCAAGGCACCGAGAAGCGCGAAGGCCACAGTCCATGCCATGGGTTTGAACAATTTACCTTCGACGCGCTGCAGCGTGAAGATGGGGAGGTATGCGGTGATGATGATGGCAATGGCATAGAAGACGGGCCGCTGCACTTCATGCGCCGCTTGCCGAATCCTATCAAAGGGTGTCCCTTGATCCGACCCCTGGTGGTTTAAGTGGCGCACGATGTTCTCGACCATCACGACGGCGCCGTCAACGACCATGCCAAAATCCAAAGCGCCCAGGGAAAGGAGATTCGCCGAAATGTGGCGCAAATCCAGACAAATGGAGGCAAAAAGCAGGGCAAAAGGAATCGTGAGCGCAACGATGATCGCGGCGCGCACATTGCCGAGAAAAATGAAAAGAATAATGACGACCAGGATCATGCCCTCGGTAAGGTTGTGCATGACGGTGTGCGTGGTGTAGTGCACCAAGTCGTCGCGGTCCAGATACGGTACGATCGTCACGCCTTTGGGTAGTATCTGCTCGTTCAGCCGCCGAACCATGGCGTGGATGCCTTCGAGCGTGGTGGCTGTGTCCGCATTTTTGCGCAAGAACACGATGCCTTCCACTACGTCGTTGTCATCGACCACTACGCCATCCGCTCGATGGATCGCTTTTCCTATTTGGCCTAAGCGGATCTTTGGTCCCTGGGTGACAACTGCAATATCCTTCAGCCGCAAGGCCGTACCGTTCTGCGTTTTGAGGACGGTCTTTTCGATATCTTTGATGTCCCGCACCAATCCCACGGCTCGAACGTTGATTTGCTGCGCGCCTTGTTCGATAAAACTTCCGCCGGCATTCGCGTTGCTGTTCGACAATTGCTGCTCGACTTGGGCAAGGCTCAGCCCGTAGGACACCAGTTTGTCCGGATCGACGCGAACCTGATACTCGCGCGTGATCCCACCAAAGGACGAATCGTCCACCACGTCGGGCACAGACTTTATATATTTACTGACGACCCAATCCTGGAGGGATTTGAGCTCCATCACGTCGTACGCGGGATTGGTACTTTTCAGTGTGTACCAATAGATGGACCCAATCGGACTGAAATCAGGACCGATACTTGCCGTGAGGTTGGGCGGCAGCGTTACCTGCCCCAGGCGCTCCGAAACCTTCTGGCGGTCCCAGTCGTTATCGGAATCATCATCGAAGATGAGATTTACGACGGATAACCCTGCCAGTGAAGCCGAACGTATATGCTGAAGATGCGGCATGCCGTTCATCTGGATTTCGATTGGCACGGTGACTTGTTGTTCCACTTCTTCCGCGGCCCGCCCTGGCCATTGTGTGATCACCTGGACCCAAGTGTTGGCAACATCCGGGTAGGCTTCCACCGGCAGTTTCTCAAAGGAGATAATGCCCCATACAAATAGCAGTACGGCAAGACTGAGAACGATGAAGCGGCTGTTCAGCGCGAAGTCGACTAGCGAACGAATCATTACTGCTGCACCGTATTCTGGAATTCAAGAGCGTTGGATATCACTTGATCCCCTGGAGCAAGTCCCGACAGGATTTCCTGCATGTCTCCTGGAAGCATGTCGCCGCCCGTAACTTCCACGCGCCGAAATTTCTTGTCTTTCATTGGAACGTAAACCCAATCGCGGTCGTGCAAGTGCAAGATGGCAGTCGCGGGAACGGCGGCCCGTTTGTCTTTCGTTTGGCCGTGAAACGTCGCCGTCACAAACATGCCTGGACGCATCAGACCAGGATTGCTCACTTCTAGGCGCACCTTTGCGGTGCGAATATTGGGATCGAGGATGGGACCAATGTTGCTGATCACGCCGGTGAACTTTTTGTCTGGGTAGGCATTCAGCCGGATCTCGGCGTTTTCCCCAAGCTGTACATCGGAAAGGTCATTCTCATAGACGTCGCAAAGGATCCAGACGTAGCTCAGGTCGGAGATCGTAAATGGATTGGGCGAGCCCAGGCCCGCCACCCCCGCTGCGTTGGTGACCTGCTGATCAGTAATTACGCCCGAGACAGGCGCGCGAATCTCGACAATCCCGGATGGCTGATCCAGGTTGCTATTGCCGAGCACTCGGAGTTTTTCAGCGGTGGTTTTCACGTCGACTTTAGCCTTCACGTCTGTGTCCTGTGCAACCTGTAGATCGTTTTGGGAAATTGCGCCTTTGTCATAGAGGAGCTGCGCTCGCTCGAGCTGGGTGCGCGTGAGTTGTTCATCGGCGACCGCTTTTTGATAATCGGAAAAGGCTCCCGCAACGTCGGCGCTCTGAACGCGCAGCAAAAGCTGGCCTTTCTTTACGGTGTCTCCCAAGCGGGCGGCAATCTCCACAACGCGGCCGGTGGCCACGGAAATGACGGGAACAGCCCTGGATATGTCGGGAGCGACGACGCCAGTCACTTTCAGCTGTGGCGTGGCAAAGTGTTCGACCGCCGCCACCAACGGGAATTGATCGGGATGATCCACTTGAAAAACATTTGGATCGCTCGCCTGCTCGACCTTCAGCGGCGGCGGTGCTCCCGCATTCGCATCCTTCTGGGCGTCTCCACAACCTGTCGTTACCAAGCCCAGCATCAAGCAAATAAGCAGGATTTCAAAAGCCCTGGGTCTCATTGGATGACCTCACGCCCTGCTGCAAGATTGAGTTGATTGGCTGCCTCTAGATACGAGCCAACAAGATTTAAGTAATTGAGTTGCACGCTGCGATAGTCTGCTTGCGCGCCTAGAAAATCGAGCAGCGACGCGGCTCCGTGCTGGTAAGAAAATGAAATCGTTTCTCGAACTCTTTCCGCTTGTTTCAGGTACCGGTCCTTATAAGGCTGGAGAAGAATCACGGCGCTCGTCACAGTGGCGTATGCCGAATCAACATCGCTGAAGACCTGCGCGCGCGCGGCTTGCATGAGTTTCTCGTTTCGGTCGATATCCAACTGCGTGCGCAGTTTTTCGCCTTGGTTGCGGTCGAAGATGCGCAGCGGGATGCTCACGCTAAACCCGATGTATTGATCGATGGGAGGATTGCGTCCCACGTCGAAGCCGAAAGTTGGATCGGTCGATCCATTGGCGACCGCGAGCCGGTGATCGGTCTTCGCCTTGTCAATGGACTGTACCGCAGCCTTCAAGTCCGGCCGACCGTCGAGAGCGGCCTGGCGGACGTCGTCGAGAGGCGCGATCTGTCCTGAAAAATCAAATGGACCTGTGATGTCGAACTGCTCGACCGGCGTTCGATCGTTCAAAAGCGCGAGCAGCTGAATCTTCGCCGTGCGAAGATTGACTTCCGCCGTCTGCAAATCGGATTCGTATTGAACGCGCTGGAGCTCGAGCCGGTCCTGATCGACTTGAGCTATGTCGCCCGCCTTGTACCGTTCGCGATTTATGTTGATGACATGGTCGTAATAAACGAGGTTTTCCTTGGCAAGTTCCAGGACGGCTTTTCCCTGCAGGGCCTGCACGAAAGCAGACCGCAAGTTGAAAAGAAGATTTCGCTCCAGGTCGGCCTGGCTCGAGACGGCAATTTTCGTCGCGTCCTGCGCGCTGTCGCGCCGCAATTCTCGCTTGTGCTGGCGTTCGTGCAAGTAGTCCACGGTCGCCGAGTTCAGCAGATATCCGAACGTACTATGCGGTGGGCCTCCGTTGAACGGATCGATCTGATCCGCGAGCAGTGCCAAGCTCGGATTGGGACGCAAGTACGCCGTAATCTCTGCGGCACGAGACTCGTCCACACCAATCTGCCCCGCTTGAAGCGACGGATTCCCAGCCTCGAATTTGTCCCGTATTTCTTGCCAAGTCAGGGCTCTCTGGGCTTGCGCTGATTGGGCTAAGAGCACGGCCAAAAAGAGAGCAAAAGAGAAGCGCGCGAAATTCCTTCGCGGGAATTGCAGAGTCTTGATCGATGATACGCCGCCGGCGTTATGAAGCATATTCGTCTCACTGTTCGCATTCTGATGCGATGGAATAGGACCCTGGGAGAGTAAAAGGCGTTCTATTACAGAACGATGAACGCCGCGCAGGGGACCCGCCAGTTGAAATGAGCCACGTCCTTGCTCTACTGTGCTGAGTGCCGTTGCAATACCGTCCCAGGCTTTGATACCATACCCCTGTAGGGTAGGCAAGCAAAATGTCACATACCTCTCGCGAAAAGCTCGACCTCGTCACTCGCACCAAGAAAGTCATTGGCCAGCTCGAAAGCGTGCTCCGCGCCCTCAATGAAGATGAGCCCTGTGCCGAAGCGCTGCAGCGGCTGGCCGCCGCTCGCGGCGCCATCAACAGCCTCATGGGCGAGCTGATGGAAGACCACATCCGAAATCACATGCCGCGGAATTCGAAATCTTCCGAAGAGGCCGCCGACGACGTCATTCAAATTGTGCGGACCTATCTAAAGTGACGCAAAAGCAAGTCGCGTTTGCGGCTGTTTTTCTGTATCTTCCCTACACCCAAGTGTTGAGGAAGCGAATCCAAGACCGAAGGGAGATCTCGCGGTGACACGATTGTTCGCAAGTTTGCTCTTCGTAGCCTTTTTATGCGCTCCAGCCTCGAAGGCCCAGGCCGGCCCCGAGGATGGCGGGCATGATCTACAGATATGGACCGGTGGCGGCCACGGACTGAATGGCAGCACCGCGAGCAGTGGAGTCTGGAACGTCGGTTTACGTTACGGCTGGATTCTAACCCCGCCAGTTGGCCCGGGATTTTTGCGCGGTCAATTCGAATACGCGGTCGATGTTGTGCCCGTCTTTGTCGTGGATCAGAAATTCGACACCGCTTATGGCTTCGGGCTTAATCCCTTTGCACTAAAGTGGAATTTTACAAAACCTCGCAAGGTCGTTCCCTACTTCGAGCTCGGTGGGGGCACGCTCTTCACGAATGACAATGTGCCTCCCGGCACTTCGCGGGTAAACTTCACATCGAGCGGCGCACTGGGCCTGCATTTTCTGGGCAGCAAGTACAATTTGAGCGCTGAACTTCGCTTCATGCACATTTCTAATGCCTCGCTTGCCAACCTGAATCCCGGGATAAATACGCTGCAACTGCGGCTGGGGTTTGGGCGATTCACTCATCCGAACTAGCATCTGCTCCCACAGAGCGGTATCATGTAGCCGTCCAGCCTGCTGTAGCAGCATAATTCACAGGAAATTAGGTTCCTACCTGGAATAAATCCGAACTAACGAAGGTACAAGCCGGAGGGGTAAACCATGAACATGAAAATGACCAAAATTGTGGTTGGTGTGTTGCTGTTAGCGGGATTGGGACTGGGCCTGGGGATCCGCGGATTGCGTGCCGATGGTAAGGCGCCGGCCGTCGGGACGGCTGCGCCGGACTTTACGCTCAATTCGCAAGAGTCCAAGCCAGTTAGCCTCCACGATTTCAAGGGCAAGTGGGTGGTGCTCTACTTTTACCCGAAAGATTTTACGAGCGGATGCACGGTCGAAGCCCACAACTTCCAGCGCGACTTGGCTCAATACGAGCAGAAACATGCCGTAATCGTTGGTGTCAGCGTGCAGGATGAGGATTCTCATCAGAAGTTCTGCACCAAGGAAGGGCTGAGCTTTAAGTTGCTTGCGGACACCAAGACCGAGGTTTCCACTCAGTATGACTCGGTGATGAATTTTGGCGTTGCAAAGGTTTCCGCGCGCCATACCTTCCTGATCGATCCAGATGGCGTCGTACGCAAAGTCTATCTCGACGTTAAACCGCAACAGCACAGCGAGGAAGTCCTAGCAGCGCTCACGGAGCTGCAAGGCGGCGCAGCCAAGTAAATTGGTAGCACGCGCACGCCCGCACCGAAAGCGTCAGGCGGCGTGTGCGTGCCTATGGGGACGTTTTTTCAAGAACCATTTGTAATAGGAGGTTCTGCGAGGCGGGGTCTAGCGATTCGGCAAGACACTGAGCCCCTGCACGGACATCAACGACTCGTCCGCGGTGACAAGCGTCAGGTCATAGACCTTTGCCGTCGCGACCAGAAATCTGTCCGCCGGATCGCGGTGGCCCAGCATCGTGAACCGCAACTCATGCGCTACTCGCCAGTGCAAAGGTGCCTCAAGAAGCTCCAGGTCAGCCACAGACTGCTTGAACCATCCCCCGAAATCCTGCCGAAGATTGACTCGTCTTTTTTCGAGGAGGACCGTTGTTTCCCAAATACTTATCGGAGACAGGAAGCGCTCGTTATGAGCATTCGTTAGCTCCCGCGCCACTTCGGAGGTCAGCTTTTCCGGCGCGATGTAAGTCCAAATCCAGATGTGCGTGTCGAGGAGAAGCCTCACTTAAGCTTTCTCTCAGGCTCCGACTCGGGTTCTCGAGCCGCTTCCCAGTCCGATTCGTCGCCGATGGGACCTACGATATCCCCTAATATCTCCATCGTTCCGATCCCACCCCCCATTCGAATGGTGCGCTGAGCGCCTCCTGGTGGATTGATCTCAGCGACGGCTTGGCCGAAGCGGGTCACTCGGATCGGCTGGCCGGTCTTGCGCACTCGCTCCAGAACTGCCAAACAGGTCGCCTTAAATTTCGAAATGGCTATCTCTTCCATGCTCTGGACTCCTGGCTTCATATTACAGTGCAGTCTGACTACAGTCAAATCATAGTCTGACCATGGTCTAGCTCTACAACATGTGGCACGCTGTAAACTCAACCACGCGGCTGCCGTCTATACCGGTAGATTTCAGACCAACGAAAGCATCCCAACCTCGGAGGCAGTCGAAAACCATGGCAAATCGCTCGCAAGCGTTTCGCAGGATCGCTCTGTTAGCCCTCGCACTCGCAGGACTCAGCTTCACGGTCCGCACGGCTAAGACCGCCCAAGCACAGTCCACCGCCGTCGAGCTTCCCAAGACTCCTCCTGGTGAACAATTCTCTGCTTGGCTTTCTGCTTTCAACAGCGGCGAACGTGCCGAACTCGAAAAATTCCGCAATCACTTCGATAAACCCGAGGACCACAAAGTCGAAGGCATGCTTGGGTTCCGCCAGCAGACCGGAGGGTTTGAGCTCAGGAAAATCGAGGAATCGAGCGCAACGAAGCTCACCGGCTTAGTGCAGGAACGCGATTCGGACCAATTCGCCCGTTTCACCATGGAAGTAGAACCCGCAGCACCATTCCATGTCACGCACCTCGACCTGCGAGCTGTTGGCCGCCCGGCGGAATTCGCCCTCGCGCGCCTGAGCCAGGGCGATCTAGTCGCTGCGCTGCGCGCAAATCTCGATAAAGACTCTGTCTCTGACAAGTTCTCGGGAGCCGTGCTTCTCGCCAAAGACGGCAAGCCGATATTCACCGGCGCATACGGCATGGCCGATCGCGAAAAGAAAATCCCCAACACGCTCAACACGAAATTCCGTATTGGCTCGATGAACAAAATGTTCACCGCCGTCTCGATTCTACAGCTCATGCAAGCCGGCAAAATTTCGCTCAGCGATCCCGTCGGCAAATACCTCACCGACTATCCGAACAAAGACATCGCCACTAAGGTAACGATCCAGCAACTCCTGACTCACACCGGCGGCACCGGCGATTTTTTCGGCCCCCAGTTCGACGCCCATCGCCTGGAACTAAAGACCCTGCAGGACTACATGAAGCTTTATGGCGAGCGGGCGCCGGAGCTTGAACCGGGCAGCCGCTGGGAGTACAGCAATTATGGGTTCTTGATGCTGGGAGTCATCGTTGAACGCGCCAGCGGAAAGAATTATTACGAGTATGTGAGCGAAAACATCTATAAGCCCGCCGGCATGACTTCCACCGGCTCATTTCCGGAAGACCAAAACGTGCCAGACCGCTCCGTCGGCTACACGCACCTCGAGGGCGGGGCGCTTGGGCCCAACACGGATACGCTCCCATATCGCGGCACGTCAGCCGGTGGCGGCTATTGCACCGTCGAGGATTTCCTGCGCTTCGCCAACGCCCTCACCAATTACAAATTGTTGAATGCGCAAAACACCGAGCTGCTTACGACCGGGAAAGTCGATACCCCGCGAGGCGACAAATACGCATTCGGCTTCATGGACAACGGCGCGGGCACCCCCATGCGCCACTTCGGCCACGGCGGCGGCGCTCCAGGCATGAACGGCGACCTGCAAATCTTTCCGCAAAGCGGTTACGTCATTGTGGTGCTGTCGAATCTCGATCCTCCGGCGGCCAGCCGCATCTCAGATTTCATCGTAAACCGCCTGCCCGCTAGCTAGGGCCGCGTAATCAGCGCCTCTATCCTAAAGATCGCTTTTGCTCCCGCCCATCCAGGCCCCCGAGCTACCAAGGTTAGTTTTCAACCCGGAAAGAAAGTTTTCTTCCTTCCGTCCGGAATAAATCGCCGCCAGAGCCGTCTAAGAGAAGTAACGGGGCGTGGTCTCTTCGATGGGGGGAATCTGGATTCTTCATTTGACTTGATAGGGATTCTGTACATAATCCGTCCCAACCATCATTGAAAGCGTCTCGTGGTCTGACGCAGGTTCGTTCCTGGAGGGAATGCCTTCGATTCCCGATTTACCAGTCCAAGGACGACCCGCTCGATCTAGGAATTGGGAGGGGCGCCATGAAAAATCGCATCTTATTTATATTTCTTTTAGTCTGCTTTCTGCCCGCTTTAGTCTCCGCTCAAGTCGCCGTCACCGGAAAAATCACCGGGGCGGTGACCGACGCATCGGGAGCTGGTGTCGCCAATGCAACTGTCACCGTCAAGAGCACCGCTTTGATGTTGCCCCGCACGATAAACACCACGCCGGAGGGGACTTATCTGTTTGACCTTCTTCCCCCCGGCACTTACGAGGTGACCGTGACCGCGACGGGATTCCGCACGGTAGAGGAGACCGGTGTCGTCCTGACGGCGGGATTTACAGCCACCGTTAATGCGAAGCTTCAAGTTGGTGAAGTGACTCAGACCGTCAAAGTGGAAGGCGAACCGGTGGTCGACCTGCAGACCGTACAGACCTCGACCACCTTCGACCAAACCCTGCTGCAGGACATCCCCAGCGGTCGCGACCCCTGGTCTACAGTTGCCCAGATGCCCGGAGTTACTTCGAACACCTTTGACGTGGCTGGCGACAACAGCTACCAGCAGTCCGCAATGCAAATTCATGGCAGCACGCAAGCTGAACAAATCTACAGCTACAACGGCCTCGACTTGAACTGGCCGGGCTCGAACGGCGGCTACACCCAGTTCTACACAAACCATGACTCCTTCGACGAGTTCCAGGTTGTGGCTGACAACGCCCCTGCAGCGGTACCTATCGGTGGGATTTACATGAACATGGTCACGAAGTCCGGGTCAAACGACCTGCACGGGCAAGCCGCTGTGTATTACCTAACGGCCGCGACACAAGCAGGCGTGAATTTTCCTGTGTACAACGGAAAGGCGGTGCCGTCCGGCTCGCCTTTTGACAACACCATGGACACGAGCGCGAGTCTCGGCGGCGCCATCATCAAGAACAAGTGGTGGCTCTTCGGCTCCTACAGACGTTACGATCTGCGCCAGGAGATTCTTTCCGTTACGAACCAGGCGGGCGCTCCCGCAGTCGACGTAAACCATCAAACCAATACAGATCTGCGCAGCGATTGGCAGATCAACTCGAAGAACAAATTCAGCTTCATCTGGCTGTACAACGAGCAGAATCGCTTCTACCGCCGCGACACGGCCTATTCTTTCGTCACCGAGGAGGCGAGCTGGTTGCAGATTGAGCCCGCTTACATTCTCGAAGGTCTGTGGACCAGCCAGATCACCAACAATCTGCTTTTGGATTTCCGCGTTGGATATAACAAAATCGTCTTCCCGCTCAGCTACCAGCCCGGCGTCACCTCTTCCGATCTCAACGTGCAGGATGTTTCGCTGTCCACAGAAACGGGCGCTGCGCCTTACCAGTTCGCAAATCCCGCGTGGGTTCTGAAGTGGACTGCGGGAGGCTCCTGGTACAAGCCCCACTGGGCGGGCGACCACAACTTCCAGTTCGGTGTTGAATGGGGCAAAAATTACAACTCGTACATCTACAACGTGAACCAGGGCATCAACGTGCTGCTGAACAATGGCGCACCTTATGAAATCCTTGCCTACAACACGCCGACCACGCAAAAGAACTACTTCCGCGACACCAGCTTCTTCCTCCAGGACAGCTGGAATATCAAACGCCGCCTCACCTTGAACATCGGCTTGCGCTACGACAATTTCTTTACCTACTACCCCGTTCAGCAAAGCAATCCAGCTGAAACTTTCCCTCAGCTTTTTCCCATCATGACGTTCCCCGCTTCCGGGAATCTCGTCGATTGGAATAACGTTTCTCCGCGGATCGGCGTGGCCTATGACCCGACCGGCAAGGGCAATTCAGTCATCCGGTTTGGCTACGGCATCTACTACATCATGCAAGGCACTGGGCTGGCGGAAACGGCTAACCCTGTCGGGCTTTCGGGCAAGTACTACGCCTGGAATGCGGCTAGCTGGACTCCGGCAGACGGCATCCCTCCCGAAAGTCAGTGGCTGCCCAATGGCGCGAACACGGCTGCCGTCAATGCCTTCGGCGGCTCCAGCACGCACATCAATCCCAACATGAGCCGTCCGTACTCCGAGGAAATCAGCGCGGGATACGAAAGACAGCTCTGGCACGACCTTCGTGTCGGAGCCACCTATTACTACCGCACGAAGAAAAATCTCATCGGTCTCGAAAATACGGCGGTTACCGAATCGGACTACGTCCCGATCACGACGCTCAATGGCAATCCGATCATCAACCCGGTCACGAACCAGGCGCTGACGCTCTATAGTTTCCAGCCATCCAATACGGCGCTGTATGGCGCGTTCAACTACGTTGTCACCAATATTCCAATTCTGAACAACAACTCGTACAACGGCGTCGAACTGACCGCTGTGAAACGCCTGTCCAGTAAGTGGCAAGTCCTTGCGGGTTTCACCATCCAGCGCCAGAAAGGCGTCTACGGCCGAGGGTTTTCTGACGAAGCCACGAGCGATAACTTCACGGATCCCAACAACGACATCAATCGATACAACAACTACCTCAACCTCGATTCGACTTACGTTTTTAAAATCGACGGAACCTACGAACTCCCCTGGAAAATCGGCGCGAGCGTCAACTTCCAGCACTATACCGGCTATCCGTTGCAGCCGACCGAAACTTTCAACATTCCGGACGGCCAGGGCGTTAACGTCGGCGAGTCCGTCATCCTGCAGCCCGCGGGAATCCAGCGTCTGCCAAGCGTGAACCTTCTCAACCTGCGCCTCTCGCGCGAATTCGTCCTGAACGATAGATTCCACCTGATCCCGACTGCCGACTTCTTTAACGTGACGAACTCTCAGACCGTCATCGGACAGGTCACTACCATCGGCTCCAACTACCTCTACCCGTACAGCACCATCAACCCGTTCGTGACGCGCTTTGGTCTGCGCTTCACGTTCTAGTGTGGCTAGCGACTACGAACACTCGTCACTATAGTTATTTTCAATCGGGCGGGTGGAGTGGTATTTTCACTTCACCCGCCCGTCGATTTCGGGGCCACCAGTAAATCTGCGGCACGTTTTTGGGAGGCACTATGCGCAATTGGCGGCAGTCGATCCGAATTTTCGCTGCACTCATCTCACTTGCCAACGCCGCTGCCGCATACGCGCAGACCACGGCTTCGAAACCTCACCTCACCATCGAACAACTGATTGATATCAAGCATCCGTCCGATCCCATCTGGTCTCCCGACGGAAAGCTCGTCGCGTTTGTCTGGGATCGCGCGGGCGTCGCCAATCTCTACGCGGCCAATGCCGACGGCAGCGGCACGCCGAGACCGCTCACTTCGTTCCCTCAGGGCCAGGTTGAAGGCGCGTTTTGGAGTGAGGAGGGTGATGTCATCTATTTTCCACACGACGGCGATCTCTGGCAGGTTGCTGTTTCTGGAGGCGCACCCAAACCCGTCTGGAGCAAGCCAGATCCTGGAAGCGGATATGTTCCCTCGCCCGATGGCAAACGCATAGCCTTCGTTCGCAGCAACCGCGCGGCGAAAGACGATGCGCCGCGCTCAAGCGATCTGATCATTCGCTGGCTCTCCGATGGCACCGAAGCGACCACCGCGCACGACGACGTCGGCATTCACAGCATCTTGTGGTCCCCCGACGGTTTGTCCCTCGCCTATATTGGGGGCGCAAAGATTATTCACCACGATGAATCACCCTCGTATTCCGGCGCAAAACTCGTTTATCGCGTTTCCGAATATGTCCCAGGCCAGATTTATGCGATCAAACTTGCCGACGCGAAACCCGTCCCTGTGGCCAAGCCGGCTGAGTACGGCGGGTTAGCTTGGGTCGATAACGCACATCTCGTGTTCGACGGGGAGTCCAGCGATTTCAAAACCTATCTCATCTATCTGGCCGACGCCTCGACCGGGAACGTAAAAGCTCTTCACGAAATTCACGAAGAAAAATTCTGGAGTATCCCGGACTGGGGCGAAGCGGGCGCTCAGCCCTGGCCCTCGCCCAACGGTAAGTGGATCGCTTTCCTAAGTGATCAAGATGGCTGGGACCATCTCTACGTCATGCCCGCGTCCGGCGGCGATGCCGTTCAAATCACCAAAGGCAAGTTCGAAGCATGGCGCCCGGCGTGGTCGCACGACAGCACGCGCATCGCCTTCGACGCCAATCTCGAGGATCGTCCTGGCGACCGCGTCCTCGGCATCGCAAAGATCGGCGATGATCCCGCGCACGCCGAAGTCACTTACCTTCCCGCGGAGCCGGGCACAAATATCGAGCCGCGCTGGTCGGAGGGCGACGGCCGCCTCGTCTATCAGCACACCGACACGCAGAACAGCGCCGATCTTTATACCGTCGGCTCCAACCCCGGCGCGCCTCTCGTACGCATCACCGACTCAATGCCCGCTGGCATGGACCACTCCCAATTTGTCGAGCCGCAATTCGTACACTTTCCCGGACCCGACGGCCAGCAGGTTCCAGGCTGGCTTTTTGTTCCCAAAAATCTCGATCGCACGAAAAAACATCCCGCGATTTTGTGGATCCACGGCGATGGCGTGAATCAGAACTATGACGGCTGGCACGTGCAGCGCAATTACGCCGTGTACTACAGCATTCATCAATATTTTCTACAGAAGGGCTACGTCGTTTTTGCTCCCGACTATCGAGGAAGCATCGGCTACGGGCGAGACTGGCGTACTGGCGTCTACATGGATGTCGGCGGCAAGGATGCCAAGGACGCCTGGATGGGTGCGAACTACCTAAAGACTCTTCCGTACGTGGATGCGGACCGGATCGGAGTCTGGGGCCTAAGCTATGGCGGCTTCTTCACGCTCATCGCCATGACCGATCAGCCCAAGCTTTTCCGCGCGGGCGTGGACGTCGCCGGTGTCGTGGATTACGAGATGTATTACTCCGATCCCTACCACGGCGATTGGACCGCAAGCCGCATCGGCACTCCCGAACAAAATCCGCAAGTCTATGCGAACGCTTCCCCGATTTCGCACATCGATCGCCTCGAGCGGCCCCTGCTTGTACTCCACGGCACGGCCGACGTGAATGTTCCCTTCCTCGAATCCGTTTGGCTGATGGACGAAGCCTTGAAGAAACACAAAGGCGACTTGGTGTCCTTCATGATTTATCCCGGCGAGTTTCATTACTTCACCCGCGAACACGTTCTGCTCGACGCCTGGCACCGCGTCGACGGCTTCTTCGACGCCAACTTGCGCGCCCCCGCCGCAAACAAACCCAAACCGAAGTGACCGAACTACTCGGGTGCAAGCAGTCCTGCAACGCTGCTCGTCCGCTCTTTTTCTAGTTACTGCAATGGCCACATGCCTTCTCGTTCTCTCTGGTAGAGAACGCACGTGCCTGTTCTAATTGTCTGTATACAAGCCTCAACTTCTTCGTTCAGCATAAAGGCCGGCGATGCGAACTTTTTACTTCTGTCTCTTGGTCCTGTTCGCCATGACCCTTGCTTCTTGTTCTAAGAATGAACTAAGCGGGGCCTCCATGGAAAAACAGATTAATCTTGTTCAAGCCGCATTAGGCCAGGCGCGCTCTTGGCATATTTCCAGTACGTTCGCCGCTAACGACGGCATCGCGCAGCTCGAAGAAGATGTCAGTTGTCCTTTCAACTACCATCGCGTCGGAAAAGTTCCTCAGCGTTTGCCCAATGAGATTATCGCTATGCAAGCCGGATTCTATACTCGAGAAGGCGAACGCTGGACCGTTCTTCATCCTGCTGCAAAGGCTTACTGTGCGGACGGTCCGGCCGCGGGTTTCGCGCCTCTGGCTCAGTCCCTTGAGAGACTGAAAGGTCCCACAACTCTGAAAAAAGGAGAAATACAAACGATCGGCGGTTCTTCTTGCCGCAACTTCGAGTTTATCGGCGTCGCCGATCCGCAACCAAAGTGGGGTTCGCTATGCATCGACGAACAGACGAACCTCCCCCACGAATTCCGCTACGGCAAGGACGCTTACCAATACTCGAAGTGGAATGAACCAATCGAGATCGAACCACCACCTCTCTCCTGAGGCTTGGAGCGCGCTTCATGTCCAAGTGGATCATCGTCCTGGCCGCCCTCTTGATCACAATTGGCGGTTTTTTCTTCGTGAAGTGGTGGATATCACCCAAGCGCGAACTCGAGCGTTCCCGCGCCGCCCTTTCTGCCGCCAGGAGCTGGCACATGCATACGGTCCGCGTATTTGCAACGATTCCGCCAGAAACCGTCGACGTGGATGTCGTTTGTCCAAGCTTCCAGCACAGAGTGGCGCAGCAAGCGCGAACTGACGGCACGCTAGCTTCCTACGAATACATCGCGTTCAACGGACAAATCTATAACCGCGTGGAGGATCAGTGGATCTTGTCGAAAACTCCCGCAACCGATATGTGGAACTGCGATCATCATGGAACCTTGCTCGACGGCGACGGAAACTCCTTGCCCTACGCCGCAATCCTGAACGAAGGAACGATTCGCCGCGGCGAGGTCCGTGAAAGCGGGGACGAGGGCTGCCGCGATTACGAAATCGCAGTTCCCACGCCCACCAATATTCTCGAACGCGAATACCACTTCTTTCTGTGCATCAATGATCGCGATCATCTTCCTCGTGAGACACGCCGCACGGTCCGCGGCTCGGATCACGAAGACGTCATCCTTTACTCTCGCTGGAACGAGAAGAACGAGCCTGTGCTCCCAGCCGATTTCCCCCGTTGATGACGGGAATGGACACGCTCTTCAGTGGGCCGGCTCAAGAATCAATTTCTGCACGCGCCAATTCAGGATTTCGCTCACATACAATTCGTTCTCAGAGGGGCAAGCGATTTCGTGAATCCATCCGAATTGTCCGAGCTGCTTCCCTGCTTTACCAAACATCCCGAGCACTTTTCCGTCGAGGCTGAGTTTGTAAATTCGTCCAGGAAACGCGTCCGAGGTGTATAGCACTTGCTTTGGCCCTGGCGTGATGCAAACCGTCCAGGGGGCGCCGGACGCCATTGTGCCTGTCGCCGCGCTAGGCTTATTACCGATGGCCGCGCGCGCATCTGGAGGGGGCGGCACATCAATCGTCATCTGCCGCAAGAATTTTCCGTCCCCATCAAACACCTGGATGCGCCGATTCCCGCGATCGGCCACGTAAACATTCCCCGCCGCATCCACCGCAATACTGTGCGGCACATTGAACTGTCCTGGCCCATCGCCTGGTTCGCCCCAAGACTTCACCCAATTCCCATCCTTATCCACTTTCGCCACGCGCGAATTGATGTATCCGTCGCTGATGAAAGTGTTGCCCTCCGCGTCCCACGCTACGTCCGTCACTTGCCGGAACATTCCGTCAATAGGGGGCAGCGGCGGTTTGACGTGCTTGAGGGGCCCCGTGCCGTCGTCGGACGCTTCCTGCTTGCGCCCAAACACCATCACCACGCGCCCCTCGGGGTTGAACTTAATCACCATGTCCGACCCTTTGTCCGTCACCCAAATGTTGTCCTGCGAATCAACCTTCACGGCGTGCGCGTACGACCACGCATACAAATTGTGGCCAATTTCGCGCACAAATCTCCCGTCTGCACCAAACTCCAAAAGCTGCGCGCCGCTCGCCGCATACGCTGGCCCCGTCGTATTGCCCCGCGAGAAGACAAAAACATGCCCCTTCGAATTGACTGCCACCCCCGCCACTTCTCCCAAGTAGATGTCGGGCGGCAATTTTAGAAAATCCGGAACAGAGGTGTAGCGAATCTCCGGCGGCTGCTGCGCGAAAAGAGCTCCAACCACCAAAAAGTACAAAACAAAAGCGAGCAGACAGCGCTTCATGAGATTCACCTCGCTAAATTCGTACGATCAATTGCCCGTCAGAGCCGCATATTGGGCTTTGGTGAGAGGAACGACCGAGAGCCTTCCCTCACGAACAAGGGGAGAGCCGGCGAACAGTTTGTCGGCTTTGACCTGTGCCAATGTCCACGGTTTCGCAATGGGTTTGCCGGCTTTGATTTTGACTACCGGCACTTTCGGATTGGACGCGTCCACGGATATCACTGTAGCCGTTCCTATGGCGCTCTTTCGGTTGGCAGTTTCGTAGATGACCAGGCGAGCGCCAGGCTCTATTTCGCGCAAGTGCTTAACTCCCGCAGGACTCGTTACGCCGTCCCACACCGTGACGCCGTCTTTTTGCAAATCAGCGAACGAATATTCGGAGGGTTCTGTCTTCAGCAAATAGTCCATGGACATTTCTTTTCCACCTTTCACGGAGCCTTTGCGGCAACGATTCCGATGTCGGCGATATTGTCGCCTTTTTTTAGCGATGGAACGGCGTTTAGGTGAAGCACTACGCCGCTGGCTGGCGCCTTCGCCTGAAGAATCACCTTGCCGAAATAGTTGGTGACATAGCCCAGCTCCATTCCCTCCTGAACGTATGTCCCGCGCCTGACCAGCGGATACCAAATGCCCGGGCCATCTGAAATAACATCGACGACTTTCCCCAGCCAGACTGGATTTTCGATGTAGTGCGGCTCGCCGGGAATCATTTTCAAAGCCCGCATCGTGCTGAGCGTTCCGTCGACCAGCAGCGCCACGTCATCCGATTCGACAGTGCCTGCATGGCCCGCTTCCACAACGATCGAGGGTTTGCCGCGGACCGAAGCTGTGTTATCGAGGTACCGAGTCGCGGCGGGATCCGTGGGCCGTTCGCTCCAAATAATGATGTGATCGAGTCCGAACGCGAGAACCATCTGTTTGGAAATGCGGTCCTGTGCCTCTTTTCCGGTTGCTCCCCAGTACGCGTATGGGCGCAGGCTTTCATCCAGGTCGCCGCCGTGGTAGTCAATCAAATAGTCGCAGCGGTCCACGACTTCCTTCGTGATCATGAACAAGGCTCGGTCCGTTTGCGTGCCATCTATTTTCCCGGGATAAAAGCGGTTCATGCTCTTGTTGTCGATGGGATTCACATGCGGAACTTTTTGTTCGAACGAAAGGACATTCACGAGCGGCACAAGGATGACCGTACCCGATACCTGTGCGGGCTCAAGCTCGCCAATTAATTTTTCCACGGCGATGATCGAGACGTATTCCGTGCCGTGCGCCCCCGTAACCAGAGCCAGCACCGGCCCCGGCTTCGCCCCGTTCACCACCACCACCGGAATGTTTGTTCCTGCGTCCACACCCGCTGGAACCTCGATATAGCCATTCGCTTTTTGCCCCGCGGCCGCAGTAGCCGTGCCCACGGTAAATGAAGCCCGCTGCGCAAATGCAAAAAATGGCAACAACAAAAACGTCGCGGCAGACGTCAGTAAGAAACAAAATGTGCGAAGCATGAATCCCCCTAAAGGTGAGTGAGCATAACGCGAGCGAAGACGATCGGCAACAGCGGCCTCGGAATGGCGGCTCACGCTGGAATCCAGAGAAACACTTCGTTGTCGAGGAGAAACCGCGCCCAAGCACAAGGTACACTCTCTTCCTCGGACGCGCGTGGTGATAAGATTCCAGGGGCTGCGAAATTCTGCTTGATGGAGTGGCCCATGGTTTTCGATCGCAGACAATTCCTGAAAACGGCCGCGGTGACGGGAGCGGCTGCAGCGTTCGGGGGCACGGCCGCGTTCGATTTGGCCGCGGACGCGCAAGGTCCCGGTTCTTTCGATTTTGTTTTCTTCACCGACACGCACATCGAACCGGAACTCGAAGCGCCGCACGGCTGCGACCTATGCTTCAAGAAAATCGCGGCACTCAAACCGGAATTCGCCATCATGGGCGGCGACCACGTTTACGATGCAACGTCAGTCGGCGCCGATCGCGCCAACGCGGTTTTTGATTTATACAAAAAGGCCGAGCAATCGCTGCAGATGCCCGTGCATCACGCGATCGGCAATCACGATGCCTTCGGCATCATTGAAAAGAGCGGCGTGCCCACGAGCGATCCCGCCTACGGCAAGAAAATGTACGAAGACCGCATCGGAAAAACGTACTACTCGTTCGATCACAAGGGCTATCATTTCGTCGTTCTCGATTCGATTCAGCCCACTGAGGACCGCTTGTGGGAAGCGCGCATCGACGATAAGCAAATGGCCTGGCTCGCGGACGATCTGCAAGCCGTGGGAGTCAAGACGCCAGTCATCGGCGTCGTTCACGTCCCGCTTGTAACGGCCTTCGCCACTTTCGGCGCGGATCCCACTCGCCCCGCGGGCAAATACAGCACGCTCACGGTTGCAAACGCTCCGCAAGTATTGAAGGCGTTCGATGGGCACAACGTTATCGCCGTGCTGCAAGGCCACACCCACGTGAACGAAATCGTGGAGTACAAAGACACAAAATTTATTACTGGCGGTGCGGTCTGCGGAAATTGGTGGCACGGCCCTCGAATGGGATTTCCCGAAGGATTCACCGTCGTCAGTCTGCGCGAGAGCAAAATCTCCACGCGTTATGAAGCATCCGGCTTTCAGAGCGTCGACGTCAGAGAGAAATTCTGAACCCACAGATGCGAATTGCCGCCGTTTCTGCACGTTGCATCTGGAGCATATCCCTCCAAGAAATGTTCTTTCTGCACCGCAAGCAGCGCTAAACTATTCCTAGATGTCGCACTCTTAGTGCTGGTTTGGCTCCTCCCTCCGTCAGACGTCCCTCTTGGCACCAACGCTTGGAAAGCGGCGCCCAGCTATGCCCGAAGAACGCCAAAAAGCCGGAAACAGCGCTGTTGCCGCACCGTGTGCAACGCAGCGCGCTCACCCTCGCTACCAGTTCACGGCGACAGCGGAGGCGCTCGATGCGCAGCACCGCTTGCGAATGAATGCGCGCACCAGCGATTTGGGAAAAGGCGGATGCTATGTGGATACTTTCAGCCCTTTCCCGATGAAAACTGGCGTGAAGTTACGCATCACGAAAGAAAAGGTCTCCTTCGAGGCGGAAGCAACCGTCGTGTACTCAAAAATGGGGATGGGCATGGGACTGGCGTTTACCTCCATCGACCCTCACCAAATGGGTGTTTTGGAAAAATGGCTTGGTGAATTGAGCGGCTCGGCGCCGACCGAGTTGTCGGTGATACAGGAGTACCCGACCGGTCCGAGCCGTGGCGGTTCTGCCAAAGAACCTGGGTACGTTCTGAACGACTTGATTGTCGCTTTGATGCGCAAAGGCACGCTGAGCGAGGAAGAAGGCAGGACCATGCTCTTGCGCCTTGTGCATCACGATTTCCGGCCTTAGTTATTTCCGAATCGAGCCTCTGGCTTTCGCCGTTCGCGTGGCGCGATCTTAAAATGTTGTTTTAGCCCTAGATCACTCTCCCGAAGCTGCTTCTGCTTTCACTACCGGAGCCGTCCGTGCTGGCGGTGTAGCGGGCGTCGAATCTCCCTTCACATAGTGCGCGTACCACGCTAGGTAGCGCTCGAGGCGATCCTTGATATGCGATGGTACGGTAAACCCGTGATATTCGCCTGGATACACAACAAGTTCCGTCGTGCGCCCTAGCGCCTTCATCGCCTGGTACATCTGCTCGCCGCCAAGAATCGGCACATTCGCATCAATCTCACCTCCCATAAATAGCGTTGGAGTGGTGATGTTTTTCACTCGGTAGAAGGGCGAGAGTTTGTCCCACAGCGCCTGATGTTCCCAGGGGTAGCCGAGCTCTGTTTCGTAATCGCGCTGGTAGTGGTCATGCCCATAGAAACTGCTCAGCAGCGCGACGCCCGCGCCGGAGATGGCAGCTTTGAACTGCGTGGTCTGCGCAATGATAAAGTCCGTCGAAATCCCGCCATAGGACCAGCCGCCGACGCCCAGCTTGTCGGGATCAGCGATGCCCTGCGCGATCGCGTAATCCACCATCGCCATGTCGTCCTGGAAATCCTTGTTGCCCCAGTCCGCATAAATAGCCGCGCAGAATTTCTCCCCGTAGCCGGAAGAACCGCGCGGATTCGGCAACAACACGGCGTAACCGTTCGCAGCATAAAGCTGCGCGAGATGGTTAAAGGATGCCTCATATTCGCTGACCGGCCCGCCATGCGGATTCAGCAGCGTGGGAACCTTTTTTGTCGCGTCGAAATCCACCGGCTTGTAGAGGTAGCCCGCGACCGCCGTTCCGTCTTTGCTCTTGAAGTGAACATATTCCGCCTTCGCCAGACGCAATTGAGAAATGAGTGCGTCATTGGTCTTCGTCAATCGCGTGAGTTCCCCGCCGTTCTGAAGAAAGATCTCGTCGGGACGATCCGTTGTGCCGATTTGCGCGGCGATCGCGGCTTCCTTGCCCAGGGAATACGTCGCCACCGTAAGCCGCCCGCCGATAACACGGCTGATCTCGCCGCCCGTAACCGCGATTCGGCACAGATTCTGCGTGCCGTCATCCACCGCAATAAAATAGATCGAATTGCCGTCGGCGGAAAATCTCGGCCGACGTACATTGCGGTCGAAAGTCTGCGTGAGCACTTTCGCCTCGCCACCGCTGGAAGGGGCAATGGCGAGATGTTGCGTGGCGTACCAAAAAAGGTGCGGGTCGACCTGTGTGACGTACGTGATCCATTTGCCATCGGGAGACCAGGCGGGCTGGCTGTCGGCACCAGGATTGGTGGTGATCTGCGTGGGATGTGCGCCCTTATCGGTGTTGTCTGCCGCAACGACCCAGATATTGGTGTCCCGCGAGGCGTCAGGATCCGGCATGGTCCGGTTGCTGGTGAAGGCTAGCTGCTTGCCGTCCGGAGACCAAGCGGGTTGCTCGTCATCAAAACTGCCGGAAGTGATTTGTGTAGCAGTTTTCTTTTCGACACTGAAGATGTAGAGGTGCGTGCGGCGATTGTCGAGATAACCGACCGTGTCCTCCTTGAACTGGAGACGGTCAATCACATACGGCGGCTGCGTTTTTGGTTTGGCGGGAGCCGGCTTGTCTTTGTCTTTCTCCGCCTCCGCGTCTTCCGGTTTGGGATCTTGGAGGGCCAAAACGAGACGCGTGCTGTCGGGCGACCACTCAAAGTCGCCAACACCTTGCGGAATGTCCGTGAGGCGTACCGCTTCGCCGCCGAGGCGGTTCAAAAGCCAGACCTGGCTCTTGCCGCCGTTCCGGGAAGATGTGAACGCGAGATACTTGCCGTCCGGGCTCCAGCGAGGATGGCCCGAGGAAACTCCTTCGGCGGTCATGGGGAGCGGATCGCCGCCGTGCGCGGAGACCATCCAGATGCGCGTTTCGTTTTTGTCTTCCTTGAGCATTTTGGTGCGCACTGTGTACGCAACCCACTGGCCGTCTGGGCTTAGCTCCGGCTGGCCGACATCGCGAATCTGGAAATAGTCGTCGATGGTAATGTTGCGCAAGGCGGCGGGAGTCCGCGGCTGCTGCGGGGCCGATGCCGCGGGCCGTGCGCAGAACGAGACGGCCAAGAGTAAGTAAAAAAAGGCGAGGCTGCGGACGATTTTCATGCCGAAAGCTCCTCCGAATGGGATTGAGGGATAGATCGGGCGAAGTGTAGCAGAGGCGCGCAGAATGTAGCAAAATTGAAAACTTTCCAAATGGAGGCAAGGCTGACGTGTACATTCACATGTTTGCGTTTCGATTTAAGGCAGGCGTGACGGAGGAGCAGAAAGAGCGCATCGTCAAGGAGATAGGAAAATTGCAAAGCCAGATTCCGCAGGTGCTCGAATCGTGGGTGGGACGGAACGATTCGCCGCGGGGGCAAGGTTTTGAGCTGGGCGGCGTGATGAAGTTTGCGGATAAGGCGGCTTGCGAAGCGTATGGCGCGCATCCGGTTCATCAGAAGTTGTTGGCGTGGTTGATGCCGTTGATCGAGCCGATTGAAGTGGATTTTACGGTGCCCGCGTAACGGGGCGCTTTCTACTCATAGCGCAGCGCGATCAGTGGGTCCAATTTCGAGGCGCGATAGGCAGGTAAGAAGCTGGCGAAGGCTGCTACGGCGGAGAGCACGATTACGGCTGCAAGCAGCGTAACCGGATCGCGTGGTTTCAGGCCATAGAGCAGAGATTTAGCGGCTTGGGCGGCGCCTAACGCGAGGGCGGCGCCGATCACGAGGCCTGCGACCGTGAGCATGCCAGCTTCCTGCAAGATTAGTCTCAAAACGTCGACGCGTTCTGCGCCGATGGCCATGCGAATCCCAATTTCTTTGGTGCGCTGAACAACCATGTAAGAAATAACACCGTACAGGCCGATGGCGGCGAGCAGTGCGGCCAGGAAACCGAAGAAGCCGGAAAGCGTAGCCATCAATTGATCTTGAAGCAAGGATTCGTGAATGCGCGTTTTGAGCACTTTAAACTCAAGATCGATGCCCGGATTCATGCTGCCGACGGATTCCTTGAGGGAGCCGATCAGACTGGTAAGCGGCAGCGATGAGCGAATCAGGATTTGGTCATATGGGCCCGGCTTTTCTTCCTGCGTGGCCGGAAAATACATGAATGGCAGATACTCTTCATGCATGTCCTGGTATTTACTGTCTTTGACGACCCCCACAATTTCGTAGAGTGGACGCGGTTTTCCAGGAGGCTCGTGCTTACGAAACCTCTTCCCAAGGGGATCCGGCGCGCCATCGAAAACCTTGCGCACAAACGCCTCATTCACGATGGCTACCTTCACTGAAGTAGCCGTATCCCCATCATCGAAATCGCGCCCGGCGAGTAGTGGCGTTCCAATCGTTTGGAAATATCCTGGACCAAGATAGTTGAGCCAGGCGACGACTTTTTCGGTGTCGGAGCCTTCCGTCAGCACGTAGTCGTTCGAGGAGTTGCCCCCGAACGGTACCATGCGGGCGTCGGCGGCGAATTCCACGCCGGGCAATGCCTGTACGCGTTTCACGATGTCGCGTTTGTATTCCGTGTAGCGCTCTTCGGGGATCTTCAAGTGCTCGAAATCCACGCCCGCGACTAAAATACCGCTTTGCTGAAAACCCGCGTTGAGCGTCGTCAAATTGCGCAAACTCCTGACGAAGAGCAGCGCGCCCATCAGGAGGACGACGGAAAGGGCGACTTGCGAAACAACAAGAATGCGGCGAAGACTGAAGCGCTCCTTGCCGCCGGTCGATCCGCGGCTGCCAGACTGAAGTAACGTGGCCGGCTCGGCGCGGGTTGCGCGTATAGCGGGAGCCAGGCCAAAGGAAATCGTTGTGAGGACCGCGAGAGCAGTGGTAAAGGCGAGCACGCGCCAATCCATTCCCAGGTCGAGGAAGACTTGATTGTCCGACGTGCTGATGAAAGTCACGAGCAAACGGCTCACGGCGAAGGCCAAAAATAATCCGCAAATCGCTCCGCCAGCTGCGAGCAGCAGACTTTCGGAAAGGAGTTCGCGAATCATTCTCCAGCGCGTCGCACCCAGTGCGCGGCGGATGGTGATTTGACGTTCGCGGGCGCCAGCGCGGGCCAGCATCAAGTTCGCCAGATTAGCGCAAGCGATCAGCAGGACCAATCCGGAAATACCGAGGAGCAGCCAAAGCGACGTTTCCGAATCTTCGCGCAATTCGGAGAATCCAGTGCTCGCCGAAAACACGCCGAGCTTGTACTCGAGATATTTCTTTACGCCGTTGCCATCGTAAACGGGTGGAATGGTTTCCTGCAGGATCTGGGGTGTCACCGCATTCATTTGCGCGTTTGCGCGTTGAATGGTCCATCCCGGTCTCAAGCGGCCGATGGAAGCGAGCCACCAGCCGTGGCGCATGGGAAGACGGTTTTCGCGTGGATTCAGAATAGGCTCCACGCAAATCGGCACGGCGACATCGAAAGTATTGCCCACAGAGATGCCGTTAAAACCTGGTTGAGTAACGCCGATCACTTCAAACGAATTGCCATCGAGTGTCAGACGTTTGCCAATCGCAGACGGATCGCCCGCAAAATTTCGCTGCCAGAAGGCATAGCTAATGTTTGCGCCCGACACGGGACAGCCGGGCTGATCGTCCTCAGGACCAAGCAAGCGCCCGAGAATCGGCTGAACGCCAAGCACGTGAAAGAATTCGCCGCTGACGCGTAGACCTTTTGCGAAACGCACTTCGCCGCCGGTGGCCAGATTGAACGATTGGTCGCCCCACGCGGCGATAGTCGCAAAACCCTCCTGACGCTTACGGATTTCTTCCCACATCGGAAAGGTGAGCTGAGAATACTGACCGGAAAAATTGCCGGAGCCCCAATGGCGGTCGGCGATGCGGACAGTGCCCAATTCTTGGGGATTCTTAACAGGAATGGTGCGGAGGCGAATGGAATCAATGAGTTGGAAGATAGCAGTGTTCGCACCGATGCCGAGCGCGAGAGTTAGGACGGCGACGATTGTGAAGCCAGGGCTCAGACGCAGAAGTCGAAAGGCGTGGCGGAGGTCGCGCCAGAGATTGGTCATAGTTATCCCCCAACACTATAGGACGATGGCCAGAGGCAAAGGTCTTGGCGTGAAAGGCGTGGCGGGCGAAGCGAGAGTGTGGTCGGCAACAAAGCAGAGGGCCGCCCAAGGGCGGCCCCTACAGTCGTTTTGTGTTTGGATGGTCTGTAGCATCAGGGGAATTGGCGGACTGGTTGCGCTTTGGGTAGCGGTTTGCGCGGTATCATTTCGTCACGGTTCGCGGTCAGGTAGACGAAGCTCGCGACGATGACCGCCATTTGCTTCATGTCTGGCTCCTGGATGCGTTCATAGACGTCCATATTAGAGTGATGAGTGCGTGTGTCGTAGTCCATGGGATCCTGGATGAATTGGAAGCCAGGGAGCCCGACGGCGTCGTAAGAAAGGTGGTCGGTCCCTCCGGTGTTGCGGATGGTGAGGGTGGTCATGCCAAGGTCGTGGAAAGGTACCATCCAGGCATTAAAGATGGGAGCGACCATTTCATTGCCTTGGAGATAGACACCGCGGATTTTGCCGGTCCCGTTGTCGATATTGTAGTAGGCGTCGAGCTTGGCGTGTTCGGGAAGAATCTTAACGAGATGCGTGGTGGCATCTTGTTCGACGTTGCGGTCGCCAAAATGCTGCTTGACATAGGCGGCGGAACCGAGCAGGCCTTCCTCTTCGCCAGTCCAAAGGCCAACGCGGACCGTGCGGCGCATCCTTACGCCTGTAGTTTTTAGGATACGCATGGCTTCTAGCATGACGGCGGAGCCCGCGCCATTGTCCGTGGCGCCTGTGCCGGACTGCCAGGAATCGAAGTGGCCACCAAGCATGACGACTTCGTCGGCTTTGGCTTTATCGGAGCCGGGGATTTCGCCGATGATGTTGAAAGAATTTAGGTCGTCATCGTAGAACTTGTTCTCGATATCGACGAGCATCGTGACGGGCACTTTCTTTTCGAGCGTGCGGACGATGCGGCCGTAGTTTTCGTTGGCGACCGCGACGCGGCAGGGAGCGGGAGGATCTTTCTCTTTGTCGCGGCCACCGCCCTGTTGAACGAACACAGTGCCATCATCGCTGCGTGAAGGTTCGATCCAGGCGGCTACTCCTTCGTCTAGCAGGAACTTCTGAACTTTGAGCTGGAATTCGCGCGTGGCTCGGAACTGCGCGATGCGATCTTCCTGACCTGCCTGGGCAGCGGGGACTGGCTGCGTTGCAAGATCGGCAAGCTCGGCGTCGGTGTAACGGTGGGCTTGCGGCTCAAAGCGCTCGGGACTTTCAGGGATGGCTGCGGTAAGTACGAACTTGCCTTTGAGTTGGCCCTTGAACTTGGCGAAGTCTTCTTCTTTGGTGATGGGTGCAAAGACCGCATCGGCGGTGACAGGTCCGCTGGTGCCAGGAGTCCAAGCCTTCGCGTAGGCGATGAGCGGAAACGGATGCGGCGCAATTACCTGAACGCTTGTGCGCTCATTGGACCAGCCGCGACCAAAGGGGGTGCCCCAGGGTTCGAGATGGACATTCGCGAGCTTCCACTCATTCATGGTGTCCGTGGTCCATTTGGCGGCGTCCCTAATGTCAGGAGAGTTGGTGAGGCGCGGGCCATGGACATCGGAAAGATAGCTGATGATTTCCATAACTTTGGAAGTTCCAGGGTTAAAGCCTTCTTCCCGGATCAAATGAATTGCCGCCAAGTCGGATTGGCTTACGGCTGGGGCCTGCGCTCCCATTGGGGCAACCGCCAGGAGCAAAGCCAGAACTGCAAAGACGCTCGCATGCTTACGCACAATCTCCTCCGTTTTGGGTTCTACTCGTCAAAATCTTGATGGAGCGGCCACAGGTTACCGCGTGCATGTGGTGTGACGCCAGCTTTCTCGAATGCGTTTCACTGAAGTCGGTCGTCCATGCCCGGTGAGATGTCCGATGATCCGCACCCAAGGCTATAATCCGGCTGCGAGGAGCAGGCGGAGTCAGTTTGCATTAAATCTCGTTTTTGCGGAAACGGTCCTTCAGGTGATCGCATGCGCGCACGGTCACGGCCATCATGGTGAGCGTTGGGTTCTGGCATGCCGATGACACAAAGCTCGCCCCATCCATCACGAACAGATTGTTCACATCGTGCGCTTGGTTGAACGCATTGAGAACGGACTTTTTCGGATCGTTCCCCATGCGGGCTGTCCCTAGCTCGTGTATCGCCATTCCCGGCATTTCGACGTTGGCGTGCACCCGAATGTCCTTCGCGCCGGCTGCTTCCAACATTTCCGCCCCTGTGGCGCCGGCATCCTGCATCAGTGCGGCTTCGTTGTCGCCGTGCGTCATGTTAATGTGCAACGCAGGAATGCCCCAGGCATCTTTTAGATCCTTGTCGATTTCGATGTGATTGTCCCACCGGGCCAGCGATTCACCGAAAGCTCCCAGCCCGATCTCATACCAGCCTTCTTTTACGGCTTTCTTGAGCGAAGCTCCGTAACCTTCCGCGCTGAAGTTGAATTCCGGCCCCGCTCCTCCCTGGTAACCATAGCCACGGATGAACTTCGACTGTGTTTTGCTTGAGGGCGTATTGCGGAAGCGCGGCACATAAATCCCGTTCGGCCGCGCTGGTTCATTCGCATTAGGCAGGGGATTGAAATTTGGAAGACGCCCCGAGGCTCCTCCGCCAACGACGTGGTCCATCAAATAATGGCCCAGCGCTCCGCTCGAATTGGCCAGTCCGTTGGGATATTCGCGCGTCGACGAGTTCAGCAAGATGCGTGTGGATTCCAGGGCTTGCGCGCAAAGGATCACCGCTTTTCCGCGGACTTCTTTCACTTGACGCGTCAAGCGATCCACGTAGGTTACGCCGCGCGCTTTGTTTGGCTCGGTGCCCATGTCTACGTGGCTCACGACTGCGTTGGTGAAGAGCGTGCAATTGCCGGAAGCAATGGCATCTTTGACGGTTGTAAATGGGCTGCTGAAATAGGAAAACGTGCTGCATCCGCGTTCGCATGGCCCGCAATAGTGGCATTGAAGGCGGCCGTTATGATTTTGTGTCAGGACTGCCGCGCGTCCGATGGTCACCGTGTGCCCGAACTTCGCTTTAACGCGTTCTCTGAGCAGAACTTCTCCGCAGCTCATCTTCATCGGAGGAAGAAATTGCCCGTCGGGCAGCATTTCATTGCCTTCCAGAGCGCCGGTGATACCCACATACTTCTCCACGATGTCGTAATACGGCGAAAGATCGGCATAGCTAATCGGCCAGTCATCGCCATAGCCATCGCGGCTCGCGGCCTTAAAATCGTTATCGCTCATGCGATAGCTTTGGCGGCCCCAGACCAGGGAGCGCCCGCCGAGGATCCGCAGCCGCTGCCAAGTAAATGGCTTGCCCGGCGGCGTGCTGTACGGATTCTCGAGATCGTTCACAAACCACTCGTAGTTGTATTCCATGCACGCATAGCACTGCTTTTGTACCGGTCGCGTGCGCACAATCTCAGGCGAGTGATCGCGGTATTTCAATTTGTACGCCGGCATGTGCTCGGTAAACTCTTTCGGAGTGACCGCGCGCCCCGCTTCTAGCAACGCCACTTTGAGCCCGGCCTCGGCACATTGTTTCGCCGCCCAGCCGCCCGTAGCTCCCGACCCCACAACCACTACATCGTAAGTTGTCTGCAATGGGTCTTGCGCCATACCAGCCACTTTGATCGTCCCGATCACTTGTGCTCCCCTTCTGGATGTTCACAGCCTTGATAGGGGCCGTGCGCAAACGCCCCGTCCCACCCCAATTCTTTCTCGCCAATCTGCGAACTGTAATACGCCGTCATGATGCGATCCTTCAGCGCCTCAAAATGCGCGTGCCCCGGATCGGCCACGGCGCCCGTATTGCCAGCCCATCCATCGCCGGAGCGGGGATACGCCAGGGCGTGCAATAAAAGATCTTGATCCTCTCGCGATAGATACAGAAACGCCGCTTTGAATCGCCGTATGCTTTCGCCATCCAAATAGCCGAGCGAATTCAAAAACGCTTGTTGCGTCTCGCGCGTCTCCGCGGCCAGCACCAGATCAATGTAGCGATTTACGAACGCTTCCTTAGCGCCGGGAGTATCCGTGGCGGGAATCATCAAGTCGCTGAGGACAATGAGCGTTTCGTTCTGATGCTCATCCAAAAAAAGCGGCTTCCATCCGGGTCCCTCAAATTCTTTCGAGGCGTCAACACCGCTTTGCGCCGGCGTCAACTCGGATGGCTGCTGCGCGGTACTCTGAGCCGCCGCAAGCGAAGGGCGCAGCGCTGCAACGGCACCAGCAAGAACACTCGCTCGTAACATTTCACGTCGTTTCATGAAAACTCCTCGCGCACGTCTCTATCTACAGGAGCCTACGCCATGGCGTGCAAATAATCATAATCGATCTTGATCGCTTCCATGGCAGGCGTCGTAGTAAACGGCGGCTCCTGCTCAACGTAATACAGTTCCACCTCGGTATTTTTCGCCGCAGCGAAAATCGGTTTGTAATCAATATGCCCGCGCCCCAACTCCGCAGGCTTTGGGCGCACACTTTCATCGAGTCCCACGGAGGGGCTGGCGGTGGGCTGGAAATCCTTAATATGCAACAAGCGGTAGCGCTTTGGATATTTTGTCAGGTAGGCCACCGGATCGTGCCCCGCCGCAACCATCCACCCGCAGTCCAGCTCGAATTTCACGAGCGATGGATCCGTCTCGCGCAATATCACATCGTAGCCAATTTGGCCACCGTCCAGCGGTTTGAACTCAAAATTGTGGTTGTGATATCCGAACTGCAATCCGGCTTTCTTCGCCTGCTCACCCAGCTCATTGCAACGCGCCGCGATTTTTTTGAAGTCGTCCAACGTCAGGACGCTTAGCTGGGCCATGAATGTCTTGGGATCGAACTTGCCAGGTTCGGGGACTTTAGGAAGCGTGACGGACGAGATCACATACTTTGCGCCGATTTCTTTCGCATAGGGGATCGCTTCTTCCATTCCGCCAAAACCCATATGCAGAGACTGACAACGCAGACCGGCGTCTTGCAACGACTTCTTGACGTCAGCGGCCTTTCGCTTCGGCGAAACGCCCGTTTCGACTTCCTTATAACCAATCGCGGCGATCTGCCGCAGTGTTCCGTCGTAGTCTTTATCCAGCTCCGCGCCCACGGTGTAGAGTTCCAACCCAATCGGCTTGCCCAACGGATTCGCAAACAGCCGCGATGGTTTCGCCAACCCAAAGGCAGTGGCCACCAAAGCCCCACTGCCGCCGATCAATAGTTCTCTCCTCGAAGGTTTCACGATAGCCTCCCCCTCTAATTCCAGCGGTGCCAATTCCGGCCTTGGCAGTTCCTGTGCGTCTTCACAGCGGGCAGATTGTATCCGACTTTCCTCCCCGCAGTGTGGAAGACGTTGGATTTGGTGACGTGTGTGGAGATTCGGAGCCCGTATGACCCCACCCCCGGGGTGTCCAGGGAAGTATGAAGTAAGCGTATGAAACGAATGAAGTTGCAGGAGTTGCTGCTTGTTGCATGTTTACTGGCTGTGGAAAAAATGGGAAGGAGTTGGGCGTCTAAGGAATGGCTGCGCACGTGGCTGTTGCAGGAGGAGGCGGACAGGCTTGGTGACGAGAACACGGGAAATGGTAGCATGGGATTAGCCAGAGAGTAAAGGTATTCACATCGAACGGTTGGAAATGAGGGTCAAATTGCCATTAGGACAATTGAGCTGCACTGGCGTGACAGGTAAAAGAGTCCAATCCGTACATGTATCGTAGGTGCGGAGTTCTGGCGCAGAAACCGTCCGTCAGCACGACTTACTAGACTTAGCCGCGGCTGCCAGGCGGACTTTTGTCGAAGCTTCCACGAATGTCGACGGAATTTCAGGGAATTGCGGCCGTCGGAGACCGGAATACGAAGGCCACCACCATGTGAGATTGGATCGGGTTTCCTTCGTAGCTTGCTGCGCTGAAATTCCAATTCTTCAATGCGGCGGTTGCCGACGCTGTCAGCGGCGGGACGTCCCGGAGAGTCACGACCTGGGCGGCGTTGCCATTCGTGTCCAGCGTGACGCTGAGGACAACTGCTCCTTGTGCCTTGGCTTTGGCCGGATAGGGTGCAAACGTCGCCGTGTTCAGTTGTGGCGGAAAAAATGCAGGATCCTTGGTGGAGATGGGATCAACTTGCGATGGCGGGGGCAGCGGAATATTGTCCCCTCCGAGAAAGCCGGGATCGTACTCGATGTTGATCGTGAGCGTCGAAGGCATGGGCTTTCCGTCCAGCGTCGCCGGGGTGTACGTCCAGGAGCGCACCGCCTCTGTGGCCGGCCCGGACACCGAGGAAATATCCCGCAGAATGGTCACTCCGAGTACCTGACCAGTCTTCTCCAAGGAGACGGAAAGTGTCACCACGCCCGCGTCGAGGCTGTTCGCGGGGTAAGGGATGTCTCCCGCTTTGATCACGCTCGCCGGAACGAAATGCGCCGGTTTTTTTGCCTCGCTTGTTAAGGAGCAAGCCGTAGCAAGCGCCGTCAAAAGCAACACCCATGTGGAAACATTACCTATTTGCTTGATCACTGAGTTTGTCCTCTCAACCATCTTCAATACTTCCTCATTTCGCTGGACGCAAGCCGGACCAGACGCTTTCTAATCTGAATCTTACGTCAACTCACCAAGCATCTCGAAAGACAGCACTTTCTTCGCATAACCGCTCCGAAGAGTTCTCTATCGTGCTCCCTCTCTACTCTGACGCAGCCGCAACTGAAGCCTTCCGTAAGGAACGTTCCTTCAGTGAATCATAAATCGGCGGGTTGCGCAGAAGGGTCGGGATGAGCATCGCCCCGAAGCACGCGCTTAGCATCGGAAGAAGCAATGTGACGTTTCCAGTCATCTCCGTAACGAGCACGATTCCCGTGAGCGGCGCCCGCACGACTCCCGCGAAAAAGGCGGCCATGCCCACGATCGCGAAAGCCACCGGCTGAATGTGAAGACCAGAAAACAGGAACTGGCAGCCGAGTCCAAAAAACAGGCCAAGTTGCGCTCCGAGCACGAGCATCGGAGCGAAAAGACCGCCGGGTGTCGCGGCCGCGTACGATAGAGCTCCCAAACCGAAGCGAATCAGGAACAGCAATGGAATCACAGCGAGCGTCCCCACGCCTTCGAGGACAAGCTGGGTAATGGGATCACCGCCCCCGACAAGTCCGGGCGCAAACCATGCCAACACGCCGACAGCAGCACCGATGAACGCGGCGCGCAGTTCAACGGGCCATCGGCGCAAGCTGTCCGCCGTGGCGATTGCGGCGAGAATCGCGTGATTGTAGGCGATGCCAGCAAGCCCGGCTACAGCGCCGAGAAGGAAGAAGAGGAGCTTTATCCCATTGTTGTGGGTAAATGCCAAGTCGTGGAGGTGAAAGTCCGGCTGGTAGCCTAGAAACAGATGCGCCACCGTGATGGCGGCAGACGACGCACCGAGCGCGACGATGGCGATGCGCGGTTCAAACCGCCGTACTAATTCCTCGAGCACAAAGATAGCGCCTGCGATCGGCGCATTGAAAGCCGTTGCGAGGCCGGCCCCCGCGCCAGCTGCGAGGAGCACGCGGCGGTCCGGCAAATTTCGCTTAAATAATTTCGCCAGGGTGTCAGCGCTGCTTGCACCCATTTGCACGCTTGGGCCTTCGCGACCGAGCGCAAGCCCCGCACCCATGGCGAGCAGACCACCAAAAAACTTCACCGGTATCAGAGGGAAAGGCGCTAGTGGCCGCTCTCCTTCGACCACGGCTTCAACGTGTGGAATGCCGCTGCCCGAGGCGCGGGGAGAGAACCGGTGAACCAGCCAGGCCGCCAGGGCCGTTGCAACTGCGCAAGATAGGATGAGCACTAAGAAGCCGAGAGCCTTGTGGCCGTGCGACCAGAGAATTAATGTATCGCGGATGCGATCGCCACGCTCCAGGGCAAGCCGGAAGATCGCTCCCAGCAGACCTGCGATCGCACCGGCGACAGGCGCCAGCAGAGCGAGCACCAGCAGGCTGCCCGGGCGCTCGGGGGTCTGGGGAAGCTCTGATGATTTAGACGTCATCGGCACCGCGAATCTCGCTTCGGAGGATTTCTGGGGCGGTCCGCATGGCGACGAAGGTTGTCATTTGATTGCTTCATTGCGCGCACTCGATGCGGTGCCAGCTCAAAGAAAGTGGATCGATTTACTTGTCGAAGGCGAAAATACGCTTCCAGTCGTTTTTCATGCTGATCACGTTCCAGCCGCTTTTGTCCGCCTGAGTCAGCAACGCTTCGGAAAAAGTTCCGACGTGGGTATCGGGAAGACCTCTTGCGGGTCCGTAGGCATACTCGCGCTGGGCATCGTCGTGAAGTACGAGCATCATCAGGCGGGCGCCATCGCCGGCTTGGGTCCACTCGAGCATTTGCTGATCACCGGCGGTATTGCCGAAGGCCGCGTAGGGCCGCTTGCCGATAAACATGTTGATACCGATGGCTTTGCCCGGGCCATCGTCAACAAAGAATGGTTTTGGTTCGCGCATCAGAACGGGCTTGCCGCTGGAGTTGTCGAACCTGGTCACGATGCTCGAGCCCACGACTTGCTCTGGAGGGATACCGTAGATCCTGTCGCTGTAGCTGCGCACGAACTCCTGGCCACCGCCGGTGACGATATAGGTCTTGAAACCCTTTTCGCGGAGATATTTCATCACTTCCAGCATGGGCTGGAAGACGAGATCGGTGTACAGGCGATCGAAGCGCGGGGCTTTGGCTGTGGTGATCCACGGTTTCACGAGCGCCAAAAACTCTTCGGTTCCCATCCCCGCGTGGGTTACCGCGATAATTTCCATCCAATCCTTCTCCGTGAACTTACCCATCGCTTCGTGGTCACCGGCGAGTACCGACTTGAACGGTTCGGTCGATTTCCAATCGGGGTGCTGAGGGGCCATTACGCCGAGACGGTGGAAGGCAAACATGGCCTGGGTGTACACCGGGTGCTCGGTCCAAAGCGTGCCGTCCTGGTCGAACGTGGCGACGCGATCCTTGGGTTCGACGTATTTGGAGCTGGATTTTTCCGTCGTGTCCTTGACGAAGGCGAGGATCGCATCCTTCGCAGGGCCTTTATTCCAGGAGGGGAGAGGATCGTCAAACGCTACGGAGGCTTCACCGAAGGCTCCCAAAACGGCTGTCGCCGCGGATACTTTGATTAAATCTCTCCGCGTGATTTCCATCGGGATTCCTCCTTCGAGTGCCTGCTGGGTCGCTGGGAGGGACAAGCTAATATCTGAACCAGAAGACGTGGAAGTGTCAGAACTGACAGGCTTGGGCGGATGTCAGAAGGTGAGCCAATTCCGAGATATCACCTGGGGGGCGCGAGCGCGGGCTAAGGAGGCTAGTCGCTTGATTTCGTGGCGGACTCGGGGCGCGCCGGTGTGGGATCGCCCTTTACAAAGTGGGCATACCAGGCGAGGTCCCGCTCGAGGCGGTCTTGGATATGTGAGGGGAGAGAAAACTCATGGTATTCGTCGGGGTAGACGACTAGTTCGGTGGTGCGGCCGAGGCGCTTCAGGGCTTGGTACATCTGTTCGCCGCCGAGGACGGGGACGTTCCAATCGATGTTGCCGCCCATGAAGAGGGTTGGAGTGGTGACTTTGGTGACGTTTCGGAAGGGCGAGACTTTGGTCCAGGCGGCTGGGTTTTCCCAAGGGAGGCCTAGCTCGGTTTCGTAGTCTTTTTGGTATTGGTCGTGGCCGTAGAGGCTGGAGAATTCGGCGGCGCCCGCGCCGGAGATGGCGGCTTTGAAGCGGGTGGTTTGCGTGATGATGAAATCGGTGGAGATGCCGCCGTAGGACCAGCCGCCTACGCCCAGTTTGTCGGGGTCGGCAATTCCCTGCTCAATGGCGTAGTCAACCATGGCCATGTCGTCCTGAAAGTCCTTGTTTCCCCAATCGGCAAAGATGGCTTTGCAGAAGTCCTGGCCGTAGCCGGAGGAGCCCCGTGGGTTGGGGAAGAGGACGGCGTAGCCGTTGGCGGCGTAGAGCTGGGCTAGATGGGAGAACTCGGCGTAGTAGGCCCAGACGGGACCGCCGTGGGGGATGAGGAGAGTTGGATATTTTTTGCCTGAGAGGTAATCGAGCGGCTTATATAGGTATCCAGAGATAGGGGTGCCATCTTTGGATTTGAAGTGGACGTATTCGGCGTGGGAGAGCTTGAGTTGGGAGAAGAGGGCGTCGTTGACATGGGTGAGTTGGGTGTACTTGCCGTCCACGATGGAGAAAAGCTCGTCTGGACGATCAGGAGTGGCGATTTGGGCGATGGCGATACGATTGGCGCCGTTGCCGACGGAATAGCCATTGATGGTTTGCCTGCCGACCTCGGGAAGTGGCGAAACGTAGGGACCTTTATCTAGCCGGATCACTCCGCGGCCCGCTGGGTCAGCCATGTAGAGGATCTGTTGACCGTCATCGTCTGCGATGAACGAAATAAATTCGCCGTTGCCGAAGAAATGAGGGCTGGTAACCATGCGGTCGAGGGAGAGAGTGAGGACTTTGGCAGGGCCGCCGGTGGCGGGGGAGAAGGCGAGATGGCGGGTGGCGTAGTCGAAGAGCTTGGGGTCGAGCATGGTGACGTAGGCGATGGATTGGCCGTCGGGTGACCATGCGGGGGACATGTCGAGGCCGGGGTTTGTGGTGATTTGAGTAAGGTGCGCACCCTTGTCGGCATTGTTGGCGGCGACGACCCAGATGTCGGAGTTATAGGTCGCGTCGGGATCGGGTGTGGAACGGTTGCTAGAGAAGGCGAGGAGTTTGCTGTCGGGGGACCAGGCGGGCTCCGAGTCGTCGTAATCGCCGGAAGTGATCTGGGTCAGAGACTTCTTGGCAACGTCGAAAACGTAGAGGTGGGCGCGGCGGCGGTCGAGGTAGCCGACTTCGTCGACTTTGAATTGGAGACGGTCAATGACCCAGGGCTTGGTGGATTTTTTCTCTTCGGGAGAATTTTCCTCGGAGGCGTCGCTGGCGTCCGATGACTTGTGCTTGGCAGCTTCGAGGTCTTCCGGCCTGGGGTCTTTGAGGAGCAGAACCATCTTGCGCCCATCGGGTGACCAAGCGAAATCAATGAGATAAGGAAGGAGGTCGGTGAGGCGTTGAGCTTCGCCGCCCTGGCGGTTCAGAAGCCAGACCTGAGGTTTGCTTCCACTGCGCGTGGAGATGAATGCGAGGGATCTGCCATCGGGGCTCCAGCGGGGATGTTCGGAGGAGACGCCTTCCGCGGTCATGGGGAGCGCGTCGCCGCCGGCGGTCGGAATAATCCAGATGCGCGTTTCGTTTTTGTCGGTCTTCAAGATGGCTTTGTCGACCGCGTAGGCGACCCACTGGCCATCGGGGCTGAGTTGAGGGTCGTGGACGGCTTGAATCTGGAAGTAGTCGTCGATGGTGATAGGGCGCGGGGAGGGAGCTTGGGCGGAGGCCGAAGAAGAGTAACCAAACGCAGAGACGCAGAGTACACAGAGACGGATGCAAGGGAGGGCTGAGGAAAACTTCACGGCGACGGCTCCTAGAACGAGATTGAATGCGAATCCGAACGAGTGAAAAGAACGGAAGGCGGAGTTTAGCATAGGCGTGAAGGAGGAAGTTGCGTAGGCGGAGCCGTGGAGAGTTGTTGCTGCGATGGGAGCTACGGTTCGAGAGTGTGGCGTTCGAAGACTCTTGCGCTCGCCAGAGCACAGGCTGAAGCCTGTGCCACGGGACCTGCGCGGAAGGACAGTTTCTTGGGTGAAAAAATATGCAGAGGAGTGCATTTTTTTCTTGCATGCAGGGACGAACCTTGTATTCTGCGAATGCGAACTCACTTCACCCATCGCGCGAGTGAGAATCGCTTAGGAGGACGAGAGTAAAAATTGAGTTCTTTATCCCTTCCTGCCCCGATTCCTTCCCACGCAATCTCTACAGCGAAAAAAAGAGTCGCAAAGCTGACGCTCTGGCCGCTCGTGGCGGCGACGTTTTTCATGGTGTCGGGCGGGACGTATGGGACGGAAGAGATCGTTCATGGCGCGGGTTACGGGCACGGGATTTTGATTTTGTTGTTCCTGCCAGTTTTGTGGTGCTTGCCGACGGCGTTCATGATCGGCGAGCTTTCCAGCGCGCTGCCCGCTGAAGGCGGTTATTACGCGTGGGTGCGGCGCGGCCTGGGAAATTTCTGGGGCTTTCAAGAGGCTTGGCTGTCCTTGGCGGCGAGCATCTTTGACATGGCGATCTACCCGACGCTCTTCGTGATTTATTTGAAGCAGATGTCGCCGTGGTTTGGGTCGTGGGGCCATGGAGTGATAGCGGGGCTGTTTGTGGTTGCGAGTTGCACGATTCTGAATGTCGCCGGGATTCGCGTGGTGGGAATCACTTCGCTGTGGCTGTTCTTCTTTTTGTCGGCGCCTTTTGCGGTGATCGTAGTGATGGCACCGTTTAAGGTCGGAGCTTTCGCGAGCGGGCATGGCACTGCGGAAGCGACCAGCTTGGGCTTGATCGGCGGCGTGCTAGTGGCAATGTGGAACTACATGGGGTGGGACAACGCGTCGACGGTCGCGCAAGAAGTGGAGAGGCCGCAGAGGACGTATCCGAAGGCAATGATTGCGGCGGTCGTGCTGGTTACTCTCACGTATGTACTGCCGTTCGTGGCGGTTCGGCTTACCGGCATCCCGGCTTCGGCATTTGAGGCGGAGGGTGCTTGGGCCACGGTGGCGGGATTGATTGGCGGGAAGATTCTGGGATTCGAGTGGCTGCGCATCCTGATTGTAATTGGCGGGATGATGAGCGCGTTTGGGATGTTCAACGCGCTGGTGATGAGCTACTCGAGGCTTCCCTTGGCGATGGCGCGGGACGGGATGTTGCCGAAGGTATTTGCAAAGACGACCGCGAAGACGCAAGCGCCGTGGGTGGCGATTCTTGTGTGCGCAGGATGCTGGGCGCTATGCCTGGGTTTAAGATTCGAGAAGCTTGTGACGCTGGACATCATGCTGTACGGAGCCAGCCTGATGCTGGAGTTCGTGACGCTGGTCGTTCTGCGAATTCGCGAGCCAGAATTGAAGCGCGGGTTCCGGGTACCCGGTGGGCTGACAGGCGCGATCCTGGTTGGAGTTTTTCCGCTGCTGTTGATGAGCCTGGCCATGGTGAAAAGCGGAAGTGAAACAATTCTCGGGATCAATGGTATGACATTTGGCGGGATTATCATCGCTGCCGGGTTCGCTTTTTATTGGGCGACTAAACCCCTGCGGCGATCTGTGATTGCGGCGGCGGCCACGCCGAACGCGGTTACGGGCGACTAAGCCGCCGCGGTGCGTAGGCGCTGCTGATATACTCCACAATTCATAATAAATCCGCTTTCCATTTGGAGACAAAACCGTGAAGAAGCTGCGGCTACCCCTACTACTCATCCTAGTTGCTGGCTTGGCCCTGATGGTACGCGCGGGGGCAGCTTTGCCGGATGCAGCGCCGAAGTTCGACCAAAAATTCTTTGGAGATATGAAGTGGAGGTCGATTGGGCCGTTTCGGGCAGGGCGATCGCTGGCCGTGACGGGAGTGCGTGGGCAGCCGGACGTTTATTATTTTGGGTCCGTGAATGGCGGTGTTTGGAAGACAAACGATGCGGGGCGGACGTGGAATCCGATATTTGACGCGGAGCCAGTGGGTTCGATTGGGGCGATTGCCGTAGCGCCGTCAAATCCCAACGTGATTTACGTAGGATCGGGCGAGGCGGACATGCGATCGAGCATTTCGTACGGAAACGGAATGTATAAGTCTACTGACGCGGGCAAAACGTGGACGCACATCGGGCTGGAAGATTCCCGGCAGATTGCGCGGATTGTGGTGGACCCTGACAATCCGGAAAAAGTCTTTGTGGCGGCGCTGGGACATGCGTATGGCCCGAATAAGGAACGCGGAATCTTTCGCTCGAACGACGGCGGACAGACGTGGCAGCAGTTGCTTTTCAAGGACGAGAATACTGGGGCGATTGACTTGGCGATGAAGCCGGGGAATTCGCAAATTCTTTACGCTGCCCTGCTGCAGACTCGGCGGCCACCGTGGAGCATTTATCCGCCTTCCAAGGGTCCGGGGACAGGGCTTTATCGTTCCAAGGATGGCGGAGACCATTGGGAACAGTTGACGGAGCACGGTTTGCCTTCGGAAGAATTGGGACGGATGGGAATTGCGTTTGCTCGGAGCAATCCGGAGCGGATTTACCTGATTGCTGATGCGAAGGAAGGCGGGATGTACCGCTCGGATGATGGTGGGGAGAATTGGCAGCGCGCTTCAAAAGATGCGCGCATTTGGGGACGCGGATGGTATTTCTGCGAAGTGAGCGTCGATTCGAAGGATGCGGACACGGTGTATGTGCCAAATACGTCGACGTACCGTTCGCGCGATGGCGGGAAGACGTTTACGGCAATCAAGGGCGCACCCGGCGGAGATGACTATCATCAGTTGTGGATCGATCCTGACAACCCACAACGCATGGTGC
>Ga0074044_10000305_pt1 | contig 49410 bp, 37 predicted proteins | sample BogForMeECP23OM1_FD_94443 | JGI IMG/M metagenome (GOLD analysis project Ga0074044, IMG submission 94443) | Bog forest soil microbial communities from Calvert Island, British Columbia, Canada - Bog Forest MetaG ECP23OM1 | ecosystem: Environmental > Terrestrial > Soil > Wetlands ...
CAAGGCGCAGGAGCATCTGCGGGAGCATCCGGAATTTGGTTGGGAGCAAGGGTTGTTGCGGGATATGGATGCGTATCCGTGGACCACGTTTTCGGTGGCGCAGTAACGCTCGGTAGCGCGGCATCCTTGCCGGCTGTCTCGAGGGATCGCCCTTATTTAGGTTAGGACTTAGGATTGGTCGGGCGGCTTGGGAGTTCCCTTGGGGTTCTCGGGGTCAATGCCGGCTGCCGTCATGATGGCTCGTCCCAGTTCTTCGGCGGAAACCGTCAAGCCCTCGGCCGCTGCGGTGCCAGCTTCTTCTAGCGTGGGGGCGACAAAACGATAGCCGCGTCCGACTACGGTTTTTAGATATTGGGGTTCGTCTACGTCGTCGGCCAGGGCGCGGCGGATCTTGCGGATGGCGGTGTTGATTCCCTGCTCGACGTCGACGAAAACATCCTTGCTCCACAACTCGCCGGCGATCTGCTCGCGGGTTACCAGTTGGCCGCGTTTTTCAACCATGAACATCAGCAATTGTAAGGGCAGGCCCTCGAGCTTGACCGGGCGGCCGCGGCTGGTGAGCGTGAAGCGGCCGTAGTCGAGTTCGAAGTCGTCGAAGCGGACTTTCTTATCGGGCACGGCTCAACTCCTTGGCCAGTTGCAGCGGTGGGTGCCGAGCTGCGCTCGGCATGGACGGGCGAGGGCGCCCGTCCCTACGCGAACAACTGCAATCCGCGATTAAAATTTGGCGTTAGGAATTCTGTTCTGCTTGGCTGGGCGTGTCAAGCATGCGACGGTAAATTTCTTCAGATCAATTCAGATGGCTTCAGACTGGCTCCATGGACGTTTTCGGGAATCGGGCGCAATATCACACTCACTTGCGGGATTTGCTCACCGCTCCCAAGCGAGTCGATGCGAGGCGAGTTGGTGAGACCAGTAAGTGAGGGGTTCGGGAAACGGGGAAGGTCCCGGACCCCTCAAAACCAAAAAGGGTTTGGGCACGTCACCTTAGCTGCACCACAGAATCCAGCCCACTACCAGATCCGCTCGCTCCCTCATGCTTACCCAGCACCCAGACCCTCTTCCCATCGCCTGCGATCACCGGCGTGGGCACCTGAACAATTTCCATTTCCGACGTCCGGCCCCTGAAGGGGCATCTCAATTCAAAGGACTTGTGGCATCGCTAAAGCGATGCCCTGATACGAAAAAGCGGGACCCCTGATACGCACCGTACCCGAATCGAAGGCAGTTATGGCATCCCGAAAAGCAGAAGCTACCTTCCAAAATTCATAGCTGCTCTCCCAAATCCTCTCTATAATTGTGGAAGTTGCTCTATGGCAGCGACTTACTGGCGGTGAGCTGAATTGGAGGGTGGCAGTGAAGTTGCAGATGCCTGCAAGGCGTCGAATGTCTGGCCACGACGCGCAGTCGTTCCTGCCCATGAACCGCGAATTTGAGGCTCGGTTTGCCGCCATCCTGCTGGCTCTGCTGACAGTAGCGGCGGTCTTGTTCGCTGGTTTCAACTACAAGAGCGAACACCAGATTGCGATTCCCGACGATGGCGCTTGGTGGATGGAGCGGAACGGCCACCTGGTGGCGGATCGACTGGAGCCGAATGGTCCGGCAGAGCGGGCGGGCATTCGGCGCGGGGACGAGATCGTCAGCATCAACGGCCGCAGTGTGGGCACGGCGGCGGCGGTTACCCACCGGCTGTATGATTCCGGCGTCTGGTCGAAGGCAACCTACTCGCTGATCCGCGGCTCGGTGCCGCTGGATGTGGAATTGGTGGTGGTTCCGGCCGAGCGCTCGATGAACGATTGGCTGCGGCTGATCGCGCTCATTTACCTGGGCATTGGGCTTTATGTGCTGCTACGGCGCTGGACGGCAGTGGGCTCGACTCACTTTTATATTTTCTGCCTGGTATCGTTCGTTTTCTACTCACTGCACTACACCGGGAAGTTCAACGCTTTTGACTGGTGCGTTCTGTGGGCGAATGAGGTGGCGTGGTTGTTGCAGCCGGCGCTGTTTCTGCACTTCGCTTTGACTTTCCCGGAACGGCGCGCGTTCGTCAGCAGGCATCGCTGGTCGATTACGCTGATCTACCTGCCGGCAGCGGTGCTGCTGAGCATTCAAGTTCTGGCGCTTCAGTTCCTGAAGGCCAGCAATTCGCTGCTCTTCAATCTGAACCGCGTGCATTGGGCTTACCTGACGGTCTTCTTCTTTTCGGCAGCGGCGGTTCTGTGGAACAACTACCAGAAGGCAACCGCTCCCATACTGCGGCAACAACTGAAATGGATCACACGCGGCACGATTCTGGCCATCGTACCGTTCACGTTGTTTTATGTTGGGCCGTATGTGCTGGGCGTGATGCCTTCGCTCACCATGAAGGTGTCGGTGCTGTCGCTGGGGTTGCTGCCGCTTACGTTTGGCTACGCCATTTTCCGCTACCGGCTGATGGACGTGGATCTGATCTTCAAGCGCGGCATGGCGTATACGCTGGCCGCGGCGGCGATCGTGGGCGTGTACTTTGCTGGCGTGGCTGCGATTGCCGAACTGGTGCACACGCGGGTGCCGAGTTCGGGACCTTACGGGCTGGTGATCGCGGTGGTGGTCACGGCGCTGCTGTTCGATCCGGTACGAAAGTGGATTCAGGAGAAGATTGATCAGTTCTTCTTCCGCACGGGCTACGACTACCGGCGCACGCTGATCGAGTTTGGACGCGAGCTAAGTTCTGAAACCGATCTCGACAAGATGCTTTCCTCGCTGGTCGACCGGCTGGCGCGCACGCTGCTGGTGGATCGCATCGCGATTTTTCTCGGCAACAGCGACTCTTCGCGTTTTGAGCTGTCGAAGTCGTTCGGGATCGCGCACGTGACCGGTCTCGATCTGGCATTTCTGGCAAAGCCGCGAATCGACGAGGATGCTGCGGGGCATATTTTCTTTGAAAATACACACCAGTTGCCGCGCGAGGATGCCGCGGCGCAAGAAGCCATCGGGCGTCTTGATCTGAATTACTACATTCCGTGCCAGGCTCGGCAAAAAACCGTCGCCTTCCTCGGATTGGGAAAGACGATGCAAGGCGACTTCCTTTCCAGCGAAGATGTGGAGTTGCTGCAGGCGCTGGCGGGATATATCGGCATCGCGATTCAGAACGGACGGCTGTATGCGTCGCTCGAACAGAAAGTTGCCGAGTACGAACGGCTCAAGGATTTCAACGAGAATATTGTGGAATCCATCAACGTGGGCGTGATGGCGGTGGATCTGCAGGACCGCATCGAGTCGTGGAATTCGCAGATGGAAGTGATGTATGCGCAGCCGCGATGGCAGGTGGTGGGGCGTTCGTTGAGCGAAGTCTTACCGGCGGCTTTTGTCGAGGAGTTTTATCGGGTGCGGCAGAATCAGGGGATCCGCAATCTTTACAAGTTCCGGCTGGTAACTCCTACGGGCGATTCGCGCATCGTAAACGTTGCCATGGCGCCGCTGGTCACGCGAAAGTTCAACGTGGTGGGGCGGCTGGTAATTATGGACGACATCACGGAGAGGGTCGATCTTGAGGTCCAACTCACCCAGGCCGACAAGCTATCTTCGATCGGACTGATGGCGGCGGGCGTGGCGCACGAAGTGAATACTCCCTTGGCGGTGATCTCTTCTTACACGCAAATGCTGGCGAAACAGTTGCAGTCGGACCCGCAGAAAGCGGCGGTGCTCGACAAGATCATCAAGCAGACGTTCCGCGCTTCGGAGATCGTCAATAATCTGCTGAACTTCTCGCGCACTACCGGCACCGAATTGACCGAAATCAGTCTGAACAAGGTGATCACCGACACGCTGGCCCTGCTGGAGCACCAGTTCAAGGTGGGGCGTATTCAGGTGCAGACCGAGTTGAACGAAAAGCTTCCGTTGATTTCGGGCAACGCCGGACGCCTGCAGCAGGTGTTTCTGAATTTGTTCCTGAATGCCAAGGACGCGATGAGCGGGGGCGGAGTGTTGAACGTGGCTACGCTGAATGGCGAGTTCGTCAGCGTGCGCGTTTCCGACACCGGCTCGGGGATTGCCCAGGAAAACATTCAGCGCATCTACGATCCGTTTTTCACGACCAAGACTTCGCCCGCGGAAGGTCAGAATCGCGGCACTGGGCTTGGACTTTCGGTTACCTACGGCATCATTCAGGAACACGCGGGCCAGATCCGCGTGGAAAGCCGTCCGGGAGAAGGCACAACTTTCACTCTGGATTTTCCACTGATAACGACAACGACGACGACATCGCCGAGGAAGGCCATAAATGTCTGAAGTTGCCATGCCTGAGGTAACGGCCATCTCGCGGCGAGGTACGCCGGAGAACACGCCAGCCAGCGCGGGCAGAATCCTGATCATTGACGACGAAGCGGAAATCAGGGAGTCGCTGGAAACGCTGCTTCAGCTCGAGGGTTACACAGTCGTCTCCGCCGCCAGCGGACACGAAGGCATGACGCAGATTGGCGAGCACACTTTTGACGTAGTGATGCTCGACCTGGCTTTGCCCGACAAGAACGGGATGGACGTGCTCACCGAGATTCGGATGCTGCATCCGCAGCAGGCGGTGATCATGATCACGGCCTATGGCACGGTCGAGAATGCGGTTCGCGCCATGCAGTCGGGCGCCACCAACTTCATCCAGAAGCCGTGGGACAATGAGAAGCTGCTGGCCGACGTGCGCGCCGCCGTCGCCCGCCAGAAAGCGGAAGAAGAAAACATTCAACTGAAGCGCGCGCTCAAACAGCGCTACAACTTTGAGAACATCGTGGGCAAAAGCGAGCCCATGCTGAAGATTTTCGATCTGGTGGCGCAGGTGGCGCCCAGCCGCTCGACGGTGCTGTTGCAAGGCGAAAGCGGGACGGGCAAGGAACTGATCGCCAAGGCGATTCATACGAACTCCACGCGGCGCGACCGGCCGTTCGTGCCCGTCAACTCTGGATCGACGCCGCCTGACCTGCTTGAATCCACGCTGTTCGGGCACGTCAAAGGCGCGTTTACCAGCGCGGTGGCGTCGAAGAAGGGGCTGTTCGAAGTGGCCGATCGGGGCACGCTTTTTCTCGACGAGATCGGCACCATGAGCATGGACACGCAGAGCAAAATTCTGCGCGTGCTGCAAGACCGCAAGTTCATGCACCTGGGTGGGGTGCAGGAAATTCAAGTGGATGTGCGGATTATCGCCGCCACCAACGTGGATTTGCGCCAAATGGTGGCCGAAGGCAAGTTCCGGGAAGATTTGTTTTATCGCCTTAACGTGATCACGCTTGATCTGCCGCCGCTGCGGCAGCGGCGCGAGGATATTCCGCTGCTGGTGCAACACTTCCTGCAGAAATATTCGGCGGAGAATGAGATGCCCAAGCGCCGGCTTACTACCGAGGCGTTGCGGCCGCTGGTGAGTTATGCGTGGCCGGGAAACGTGCGCGAACTGGAAAATACGATCGAGCGCGCGGTGGTGCTTTCTTCCGACAACGACATTGGGCCTGATTTGCTGCCTGACCACATTGTGGGACGGGGTACTTCGATTCCGGCCATAGAAGCGAGCGCCGGGGCCACGCTGTTCGGCATCGTCGAAGATTTCGAACGCCGGATCATCATCGATATGCTGGAGAAGTGCGACTGGAATCAGACCGAAGCGGCGGAACGCTTCCACGTCCCGCTTTCCACGCTGAACCAGAAGATCAAACGGCTGGCGATTGAGATTAAGAAGAAGCACCGGGAGTAGGAATCGGGTCATCGGGCGATCTAAAACCTCTGGACCTTGCCGGCTTCCAATGACCCGATCACCCGATGGCCCGATGACCCGATGCTTCTTCACTCTGGTATAGTTCCCTGAGCAGAATTTTGCCGACCTTACATGGCGTTCGAATTCGAACTGATTTCGCCGATTGAAGTCGCCAAAGATATCGCGCTGGCGGTTCAGGAATACACCCTGCTCTCGGCGCAATCATTGGCAAACTTTTTCCGCCGCCCCCTGTACATGGGCGAGATGCTGCAGCAGGCGGACCTGATCGGGGTCGGCTCCCTGCCGATCGTGGTTCTGACGGGACTCTCGGTCGGCGCCCTTTTAGCGCTGAACGCAGCCAGCACTTTGGAACAATTCGGCGGGATCACGCTCATCGGTCGGCTGGTCTCGATCGGCATGGTCACCGAACTGGGCCCTCTCATCACCGGGCTGATGGTGGCTGGGCGCAACGCCTCCGGCATGGCCAGCGAACTGGGCTCGATGATCGTAACCGAGCAAATCGATGCCATGCGCGCCCTGGGCACCGATCCCACTAAGAAGCTGATTACGCCCCGAATCGGGGCCACCGCTTTCATGCTGTTTTTCCTGACCATCATTGCCGATCTGCTCGGCCTGATCGGCGGCTACGCCGTCGCGCATCTGCTGTTCGGGGTCGACACGCAGCAGTATTGGACCTCCGTCTGGCAGAACCTGGTCTTTCGCGACGTCTTCACCGGCCTCATCAAGCCCGTGTTGTTCGGGTTCATCATTGCCACCGTGGGCTGCTATTACGGAATGTCCACGCGGGGCGGCACACAAGGGGTTGGACGTTCGACGACTCAGGCCGTAGTCGCTTCTTCAGTGCTGATTCTGGTGACGGACTTCTTCGTTACGAAATTGATCTTCGCAATTTTTGGTTACAGGTAAACGATGCCGGCTCCCACTCTGCCCAGCGAAAATCCGGCAGCTTCGGTGGTGAATCCCTCCGACTATGCCATCGAGTTCGACAACGTTTCCATCGCGTTCGACGAGAACGTTGTGCTCAATGGCATTTCGTTTCGGCTGGCGCATGGAGAGACCAAAGCGGTGTTTGGCGTCGCCGGGTCGGGCAAGAGCACTTTGCTCAAACTCGCCATCGGATTGTTGCGGCCCGATAGCGGACGCATCTTCGTGCTCGGCGAAGAAGTCACGCGCATGTCGGAACCGGAACTGTTCGAACTGCGGCGGCGGGTGGGGATCGTGTTCCAGGAAAGCGCGCTTTTCGACTCGCTCAAAGTGTACGAAAACGTCGCGTTCCGCTTGATGGAAGAAGGATTTCCCGCCGATGAAACCGAGCAGCGAGTGCGCCAAGTGCTGCGCTTTGTGGAGTTGGAACGAACCTACGACATGCGTCCATCCGAACTGTCGGGTGGCATGCGGCGGCGCGTGGCGATTGCTCGCGCCATCATTACCGAGCCCGAGGTGCTGCTCTACGACTCGCCTACCGGTGGACTCGATCCGGTGACCTCGAACACCATCGTCGAGCTCATCGTGAAACAGCGCGATGTGTACAAAACCAGCGCCCTCCTGGTGACTCATCGCCTACAGGATGCGTTCACCATGGCGACTCACCAGTTTGATAAGGCCACCAATCAGATGATCGCTCTGCCCAAGGGCAAGCATTGCGACGTACCCATGAGCTTTCTGATTTTGCGCGACGCCAAAGTCATCTTCGATGGCGACGCTCACCAGCTTGCCACCTCGCGCGACGAATATATTCGCGAGTATATTTCGTAGCGGGGCAGTTGTCAGTCTTCAGTTGTCAGTCTTCAGTTGTCAGTCTTCAGTAAAGGCGGAGCCCTCGCGCTTTGCGCTTTTCTTTTGACTACTCTTGCCCGGCAGCGCCGCCGGATTCTCGTGCACTCGCTCGCGGAATCCGCCTTTCATGCCTCGGGCTAGGCCAATCGTTGATTCGCCAAATTTGTCACGCAGATGATCCGCCGCGGCTAGCGCCTTCTGCCAGCGCTGGTCGCGTGAGGGCTCCAGGAGATCGAGCTGTGCGGGACCCGAATCGAAGTTTGACGCTTGCACTCCCAGCAAGCGCACTGGCGCACCGGGTTTCCAGTTCGCGAAGAACAGCCGCCGCGTTTGCTCGAAAATCTGGTTATCCATTTGCGTCGGCTGCTCGAGCGAATGGGCTCGCGTGATGGTGGTGAAATCTTTGTAGCGCAATTTCAATTGCAGGGTGCGCGCGAAGTATCCGCCCTCGCGCAAGCGGCGTCCTACCATCTCGCTGAGACGCATGAGCGTGGACTGGAGGCGCTCGGCGTCGCCCGTGTCTTCGTCGAAGGTGTGCTCGTGACTGATGGATTTCGGGTCGGCATTTTCTCCGACCTCGTTGTCGAACCATCCACCGGCATCTTCGCCGCGCGACTTCCCTGCCAGCGCGAGACCCCATTTCCCGAAGCGGTGTTCGAGATCGCGGTCGTCGAGGCGCGCGAGGTCTCCGACTTTCTGAATGCCGATGGCGTGCAGCTTCTGCTCCATCACTTTGCCGACACCGGGGATGTCGCCGACGGCGAGAGGAGCCAGAAACTTCGCTTCCTGGCCGGGGAGGATCCAGAGCATGCCATTCGGCTTGGCTTTGGCAGAGGAAACTTTTGCGATCAGTCGCGAAGTACCGATTCCTATCGAGCAGTTGAGTTGCGTCGCCGACTTCATGGCGTCGTGCAGGCGGTGCGCGGAATGCAGCGGACGGCCGTGCAGGCGCTCGGTTCCGGTCATGTCGAGGTAGGCCTCATCCACCGAAGCCATTTCGACCAGCGGAGAAAAATGGCCGAGCACTTCGTGCACTTTATGCGAGTACTCGCGATAGCGGTCGGGATGTCCGTTGACAAAAATCGCCTGCGGACAAAGTTTCGCGGCCGTGCGCAGCGGCATGGCCGAGTGCACGCCAAACTTTCGGGCCGCATACGATGCGGCCGAGACTACGCCGCGTTCGTCGCGCTGACCGCCGACCACTACTGGCTTGCCTTTCAACGATGGGTCGAACAACTCTTCCACGGAGACGAAGAAGGCGTCCATGTCGACGTGGAAGATGGTGGGGGAAATCGGGCCATTGGGTGATCGGGTCATCATCGGGTAATCGAAGTGCCTTGCAGAAGTGTACCCCGACTTACCTGCGCTTCGTTAGTTGTGGCTTTTTTGCTTGACATTAGTCCACGGGGATATATTCTTATCCGTCCCGGGAGCTTATCGAGGGGGCTCGGGCTGAAATTCGGCGTCTCGCCGAATTTCTACTAATTCAAATCGGTCAACTTGCCGCAGCTTGAGGGTTTGTGTGTGTAACTGAGTAAGTCCTCCTGTTGCCGGCTGAGCTATGGAGGCTCGCTTGACTCGCCCCTCGATGCGCAGCAGTGTCGTCATTTTTTTTCTCGTTTGCCTAATCTTTGATGTTTCTCTTGGACGCGGCCAACAGCCGGCCGCCGCTCCCGCAACGCCGGCCTGCTCGCCGACGGACGCATGCAAAGAGGTTGAGAAGGCCAACAGCGCGTTGAGCGCTGCACAGAGCGCCGCCGACTCGGCGCAAAAGCTGGCGACCCAGACCGACGCCGCCAAAACGGCGGCGCAGGCCGCACAAGAGGCCGCGACGAAGGCCGCCGCGGACGCCCGCGCATCAGCAGCGGCAGCCGCCAATAGCGCAAAGACCGCCGCGGCCCAGCCCGCGCAGAAGGCGAAGGCGAGTAAGCCGCCTCTCGGCGATTATGTGCCTTGCCTGTTTGACAGCGGGCAGAACTACGACCTGCGGGCGCTGGCGGACCCGGCGCAGGCAGCGACGGTCACCGACGACGAGGCTCAAAAAGTGGCATCGACGTTCGTGAACAACGTCATCAGCGCCACTCCGGCCAACAAAGTGACTGACATGAGCAGCAAACTCGACAAGTCTGCAATAGCCTCATCGTTGCAGGGTCAGAAGCATTCCGACGTGGGCTCGGCTCTGTCGGCAGCGGCGACTAAGCTGGGGGTCGACTCGAGCACCGCCGCAACCGCGAGTACTGCGGCCCAGAATTCAATCAGCGGGGGAACGTTCGAACGCCCCGACGACGTCAGCTGTTCTTTCTCTATTTTGCAATGGCAAGAGACGAGCGACACCTTCGGGCGCCGAGTTGCCAACCAATACGTCGCCATCCAGGTGAACATCCGCAACCTCAACACGCAGAATGAGTTTCTCGTTCACGACATACAGATTGCGGTGGACACCGGCCTTAGCCCGGAACAATTTGGGCGCTGGGCCAACACTCGCGACAAACTGATCGTGCGGGACGTCGCGCAGCGTGGGCAGACTGAGGACCGTCGTAACCTTGTCATCAACTCGCTGCAAATGGTGGGCGCAATTGCTGGGGGTGCGAGCGGAGCCGTAACTCAGTCGCTCAACAATTCGGCTCTTGCTAACAACCTCTCCACAGCCATTGAAGTATTTCAGGGACCTTTCATCACCGGGCTGATCAACATTTTCCCCGATCACACGGTCGAGCATATCAACCATATCAACGACCTGGTCTTTTCGGCCTCGTCGACCAATAAGACGGTGGTTCCCGTCCAAGGCTCGGTGCCGCTCGTAACATTTTTGGCGGAGAAGCCCTTGGAACAGTTGCCGTTTGCCCGCTGTGGACAGAAAAATAGCGGCGATAAAAGCGACGATAAAGAAGATACAATCGCCGTTAGCTCGGATGCCTTCTGCGATGTGACTGCCACTGCGGGAAGTCCGGCAGCGAAGGTTACCGCTTATACCGATCCTCTCCACTACAAGAAGTGGATGCCAGCTGCCGTGGCCGTTCTGGAGCGCCGAGTCTTTGTTGTCATCGCCGGGGTCCACATCAAGGAAGTGGCAAACGAGCCAACCTTTACCAGCATTACTTGCGCGCCGGGGAATGACACGACGATAGCGCTCGCCAAGATCACCACCCCCATGGCGACCTGCGCGCTCAAAGGGAAGGATTTGGATCTGGTCTCCCAGGTTGAGTTGCAAAACAGCGCCGACGCAACCGACAAGATCGAGGGGACGTCGTCGGTCATCGGCGGCGACACCACGCAATCGACGGTGCAGTTTAGTACGACGGCACTTACAGGGCTGAAGGGAACCTCGTACACGCTGTATTACCTGCAAAAAGCGGGAGGCGCGGAGACGACAAAATTGACCGTGACGGTGCAGCAGGCTATTTCTTTCAATCCGACCTCACTGACGTTTTCCACAAAGGCGGCGGCACAGACGGTGACGCTGACCAACAACACCGATAAGGACTTGAATCTCACAGGCGTTGACATAAGCGGAGGCTTTGGAAAACCAACGGGGAGTTGCTTTGACGACATCAAGAAAACCCCGGTCGCGAAGCAGGGGGGAATGTGCACAATCATCGTGACTTTAAACACAACCCCAGCGCCGCCCAAGTCCGCGACCCTAAATGTTTCCGATGACGGCCCCGGAAGCCCACAGACTGTGCAACTGACGCTAACAACGCAGTAGGCGCGGGGAGAGCTGCCGGGTGCCCCAAGCAAAATACATAGGTCCTTCGCTTCGCTCAGGATGACAATTTAAATTCTATGTCGAGAATCTAACGAACGCACGTGCTACCCCAGCACCGGCTCCTTCTTCAACTCTGCTGCTGCGACTGCACCTGCACTGGCCCTGGCCTGGCGCGCGCGGTCGTAGATTTTGCCGTACTCGCGGGCTGAGGCTCCCCAGGAGAAGTCTCGGGCCATTCCGTTGCGCATGAGCGTTTGCCAGGAGGATGGGTCGCGGTAGGCTAGCAGCGCTTGCTTGATGGTCGCGAGCAGGGCTTCGCCGGTGTAGTCGGTGAATTTGAAGCCGGTGCCTTTGCCGGTGCGGGCATCCCAGGGGTCGATGGTGTCGTCGAGGCCTCCGGTGGCGCGGACGATCGGAATAGTGCCGTACTTCAGGCTGTAGATCTGGTTCAAGCCGCAGGGCTCGTATCTGGAGGGCATCAGGAACATGTCGGCGCCGGCTTCAATTTTGTGGGCGATGGCGTTGTCGAACGCTACCTTGGCCACAATCTTGTTGGGAAAGAGTTTGTTGATGCGCTGGAACATTTCTTCGTACAATTTGTCGCCCGATCCGAGTACGACCACGATCATCTCTTCCTGGGCCAGGCGGTCCATGATCTGGGCGATGAGATCGAAGCCTTTCTGCGCGACGAAGCGGGAGACGATGCCGATCACGGGAAGTTTCGTGTCGGCGTTTTTAATTCCGAAGGCCTGCAGCAAGTCCTGTTTGCATTTTGCTTTGCCGCTTAGATCCTGCGACGAATATTTGGCGGCGATAAATTTGTCGGTCTGCGGGCTCCACTCGTCGTAGTCGACGCCGTTCAGGATTCCGGTTACGGTGGCGGCGCGATTGCGGAGCACGCCTTCGAGGCCGAAGCCGTATTCCGTGGTTTGGATTTCCTGACTGTATTTTTTGCTGACGGTAGTGACGTAATCCGAGTACGCGAGCGCGCCTTTCAGAAAATTCACCTGGCCGAAAAATTCCATTTTCGACATGGTGAGCAAGTCCCACGGCAGCATGAGCAGGGGCAGAGTATCGGGCGAGAACAGGCCCTGGTATCCCATGTTGTGGATGGTGAAAACGGTGGCGACTTCGCGAAAGGCGGGATCTTCGGCGTAGAGGGTGCGCAGCATCACCGGAACTAGCGCCGACTGCCAGTCGTGGCAGTGGAATACCTGCGGGACGCCCAGCACTTTTGAGGCCTCGAGCACGGCGCGCGAAAACATGGCGAAGCGCTCGGCGTTATCGGGATAATCGCCGACGGGGGTGCCGTAGAGCGCCTCACGGTCGAAGTATTGGGGATAATCCACAAAGTAGAACTTAATTCCGGCGGGCGTATTAGTGTCGGCCGCTACCACCGAGCAGAAGCGGTACTTATCGTCGAAGGGGATGGTAATGCTGCGCACGACGGTTTGCGGATCTGTGAGTTTGGTTTGGCGATAGCGCGGAACGTAGACGCTCACTTGATGTCCGAGAGCGGCCAGGGCGCGGGGCAGGGCGCCGACTACGTCGGCCAGTCCGCCAGTTTTGGAAAAAGGAACGCACTCGGATGCGGCGAAAGCGATATGCATTGCGAAGGAGCCTCCTGAGCGAGGGCTCGACAAGCCCTGCTCACGTTATGATGATGGCGGTGGAGATGGGGGACATTTGTAATTTGTGATTTGTGATTGAAAATCGTCGGTTGTTATTTTCAATTGCAAATTTCAAATTCAGTTTAGTCTAATGCCGGGCGGAAAGAGGGTCAACGTGGCGAAGGGCGCTAACGTAGCAACGAGTTCGCGCAAGCCCCGAATAGGACAGCACTTCCTGACGGGCGACGGGGCGGCTTTGCGCGTTGTCGAGGCGCTGGGCGATGTTTCGCAGGCGACGGTGCTGGAGATTGGTCCGGGACGGGGCGCGCTCACGGAGTTGCTGGCCCGCAGGGCGCGACGCCTGATTGCGGTGGAATTAGACCGCGTGCTTTCGGCGCAGCTGCGCATGAAGTTCAACATGCAACCGAATGTTGAAATCATCGAAGGCGACATCCTGACGATTGAACTGGATACCGTGTTCGGGGCCAAGCCGGGCAGCTTGCGCACCGGCTTGAATTTTGCGCCCGAACCCGTTCGCGTTGTGGGGAACCTGCCGTATTACATTACCTCCGATATTCTGCTGCGGCTGCTGGAATATCATCGCTACTTTTCTACGATTGTCATCATGGTGCAGAAGGAAGTTGCCGACCGGCTGGCGGCATCGGCGGGAAGCCGCGACTATGGCTTGCTTTCGGCTACGGCACAACTGTACGGGCGGATCGAGCAACTTTTTACGCTGCCGCCGGGAGCGTTTTCTCCGGCGCCCAAGGTTCATTCCAGTGTGGTGCGGATTACCATCAAGCCTCGGCTGGAGGCGCTTCGGGTTCCGGAGGCGGAGTTTATCGCATTTTTGAAGCTTTGCTTTGGACAGAAGCGCAAAACTCTGTGGAATAATCTGAAGACGCGGTACGATGAAGATGTGCTGCGGGCGGCTTTGGCGAAAAGCGGCGTGAAACCTGCGATTCGAGCCGAGGCGCTGCCGATTGAGCGAACCGCGGCGTTGTTTCGCGCGCTGGGCACAGTGGAAAGTGAATAGTTGTTGGAAAAAGTGAAACAGGCTCAACACAACGAGCCATTGTCATTCCTCGCACAGCGAGGAAGCTGCATGTTGCGGCGAACTACAGATACCTCGCTTCGCTCGGGATGACAAAGTCTACATCAGCTATTCACTGTCCCCTGTCTCCGCAAGGAGGCTATTTATGACTTCCGCGGTGCGAATTCCTGCTGTGGCCGGCAGATTTTATCCTGGCAGTGCTGACGAACTGCGGCGCGAGGTTCGGGAATACACTGCTGGTTCTGTCGCGTCCGGTCTCATCTCCGCCATCGGATGCGTTGCTCCCCATGCTGGATATATTTACTCTGGCTCGGTGGCTGGGGCGGTGTATTCGCGGCTGGAGATTCCCGCACACTGTGTGATTCTGTGCCCTAATCACACGGGCAAAGGGCGTCCGCTGGCGGTCATGGCTCACACGACCTGGAAAACTCCGCTGGGCGAGGTAGCGCCGGATGCGGAAATCGGCGCGCGGTTGCTCGGCCGCTTCCCGGGGCTCGAAGAGGACAGCGCCGCACACCGGGGCGAACACGCTATCGAAGTACAACTTCCCTTCTTGCAGGCGCGACAGCCAGAATTGCATATCGTTCCGATCACGGTTGGCACCAGCAATTTTGATGTGCTCCGCGGATTGGGTGAAGCGCTGGCGGGGGTGATTGCCGAAGTGGAAAAAGATCGCGAAGAGAAAGTGCTGATCGTGGCTTCGAGCGACATGAACCACTATGAATCCGACGCAGTCACTCGGGTCAAAGACCGCAAGGCGATCGAACGCGTGTTGGCGATGGATGCTCGGGGACTGTGGGAGGTGGTGATGCATGAAGACATCACCATGTGCGGATTCGGGCCCACGGTGGTCATGCTCACGGCGGCCAAACTTCGCGGAGCGACCTCGGCCACGCTCGTGAAGTACGCAACTTCGGGCGAGGTTTCCGGCGATTACGCGTCGGTGGTTGGGTACGCGGGCATTATCGTGGAGTAATCGTCTTGCGGCAATCAACGGGTGCGGAGAAGAAAAAGGCGGCCAATTTCGGCCGCCTTTTTTTCAGGAAGCAAATTTCTGCTTCAGTGATGCGACGCAGCAGGCGCGGCCGATCCGTGCTGAGTTCCCGCCATCCCCGGTGAATGTGCCCCTCGGCTTGCATCGAGACCGGGACTCGCGCCGAAGCCGCTTCCCAGTTGCAAGCCCGAAACTGGCTGAATGGTTGAGACCTCGACCGGGCGGGAAGTGCGGGCCATGGTCTTGGCGAAGCGGTCGAGGCGATCGACCGATCCGCGCGGCACTCCGAAGCCGGCGGAGTTGGGTTTGATGGTCAGGCGAGTCGGGGCTCCCGTGGCCGGAAAAGCGGTGAGGCCCGATCCGACCATTACCGTCTGGTGGCCGCTCGCGGGAGCGGTCGGCACTACGAATCCTGCCGGTGCATTTACAACCATCGGAAAGGCGTTATACGAATTCCAGTTGCCGGGCTGCCAGACCCATCCGTAGCCGGGAGCCATGGCCCAGGCGCCGTAGTTGAAGGGCATCCATCCCCAGGGATAGCCCGAGACCCACATGTAGCCGGCTCCGGGATAGTAGGCGAAACCGCCCGCCTGAAACGGGTTCCAGCCGGCGCCGATGAAGTAGGGTTGCCAGACGTTGCCGAAGCCGGGGACGGACATGAAGTTGCCGTAATAATTCAAGTCGCTCATGCCGTAGCCGTAGGGCGAGGCGATGCTGGACCCGCCGGCGGACGCATAGCGGTTGTGATAGTCGGACTGCTGGCGATCCCAGTCGTCGGAAGGATCGTCTTTGAAATTTTTGGCGATTACGACGGCATCTTTTTTGGCGGAATCGTCTTTGGCGGAATCGCCGTTCTTTGGATCTGGATCTGCCTTCGAAACTTCCTTCGCCAGGTCAATGGTTGCGCTGTGCTTCTCGGCAACCTCAAATTGTGCGGTGGGCGAGGCGGCGCTAACTTTGCCTTTGAATACGGCCACAGTCGCCTTGTTAGCGTTGCCGAAGATCACACGAAAGTGCGCGGCCTCAGAGACGGAGACGGATTCGACGGCAAAATTCAGATGGAACTGATCGCCGTTTTTGTCTTTGCCGTAGGTTTTCGGGTGCAGATCGGCGTAGACAGTACCGGAAACCAGTTGCACGGTGCTGAGCTTCTGGCCATCGTCGCCGAGCGCGAGACGGCCGAAGTCGATTTCGCTGTCGGGGGCGAGACGCAGCGCGCTGCCATCTTCAAATTCCACTTCCGCGCGGCCATCTTTGCCGGTTTTCAGCCGGGAGCCTTCGACCACGGGCAGGTTGAGAAAGGCTTTATCAAAGCCGTCGCCGAGGGCGCGATCGAGTTGCACCGTGCCCTGCACTTCGCTTAAGCGCACGATGCGGGCTTTCGATTCGGCCGACGCCGAGACCACCAGAAACGCCGCAGCGAGCACGGCACACGTTGCCAGAATCTTTCCGAGTTTTGTGATCGACATAGGATTCTCCCCGGGGCTACCTGCCATGATACCTAAAGATTGCGAGTGTGGGGCGGCTAAGTCAAGGGGGAAATCAATCATTCTAAAATCGGCGGAAAGCATTTACCACAAAGGACACCAAGGTACACGAAGGAAAACCGGAGAACACGAGTCTTCCGGATCCTTCTACGGTCGGGACTGATCAGTGCACGCCGGAGGTTTGCAGCAGGCGTTGGGCTCGGGCTCGGGCTATGTTTATCACGGAGGGATCGGCAATGATTTGAGTGAGAATCGGCTGAATGGCTGCGACCTCGATCAGTTGATTGCTGTGGGCCATTTCTTCCATGCGCTTGAGTTCTTCATTGAGCGCCAGCTTCTGGTAATGGTGATCGTACTGGAGGCGATGTCCGAACTCGAGCGTGGTGGAGAGACTCTGCAGCAGGGTGGTCAGTTCCTGCACGGCTGGGGTGTTGGAGTAGTTGTACGTGGACTCGCCTGCGCGCTGCGCGTCTTTGTAGGCGAGCGTTTTCGTTCCAGTAAAAGCCAGGCCTTTGCGATGGGAGTCGACGGTTTTTTGAAAATATCCGGCCTTGGTTGCGAGGTCGAAGATTTTCTGGCGGGTTTCCGGGGCGAGGGTGAAGGTTAGATCGAAACTGTCGTTATCTTTATTTTTATCTTTATCTTCATTCTTGCCATGAAAATCGGTCTGGTCGGAATCGGCGGACGCGCGCCCGCTTGACTGGTAGCGGGCTTCGCCGCCGGAGGGAATGCGAAGTGAGTAGTGCTCCGGCTGGGAGCTGGGGAAATCGAGCGTGAAGGTGACTACGGCTGGGGCTTCGTCTTGGGAGACAGCCGGCGTCGTGGACAAGAGGGGCCAAGCGAGGAGTAGAAGGCAGACGGATTGGAAGGGGCGCGGCATAGGGCGCTGTAATGATTCGGGATGACGGCGCGAAGTGTCAAGGGGAGGGAGGCAGCTCTCAGCTCTCAGCGGTCAGCGGTCAGTTGCCGAGCTTCGCTCGGCTGGACGGACGAGGGCGTCCGTCCCTACGTGGTTCGAGCTTACTTGCAGACCGCGGTGTAGCCCAGGATTTTGCCGCCCTTGAAATAGATCTGGCCGGAGATCAGGCCATTGTTGTTGATGCCGCCGGTCGCCGTGTATTTCGCGCCGGTATAGACGATGTTCTCGAAGGCTCCGTTTTCGTAGAGGAAACCGAAGGCGTCCTCTGCCGAGAAATGGTTGCCGACTATGACACCGGAGTTGTTCACTCCCGCCAGAGCCGTGCCGTATGGCGAGTTCGGGTAATTGATGGTGGTAAAAGTGCCGTTTTGCCAGAGGAAACCGTTGCTGAACGAACTGCTGGAATAGGCTCCGACGACCGCTCCGTTGTTATTGTTGGCCTGGGCGTAGGTTGTCTGGGCCTTGGGATAAGCGATGGTGGTGTAGCGGCCGTTGACGAGGCTGAATCCCTTGGTTACAGATTCGCCGTCGCTGAAGCTGCCGACCACGTCTCCCAGTTGGTTGACGTCGAACACCCAGGAGTTCGAGGCCTTGGGATAGTTGACGACGGTGAACTGGTTGCCTTGCCACAGGAATCCATGAATGTGCCCCGGGTAAGCGCTGTCCTGGTAGGAGCCGGCGTTGAGGCCGCTGCCGTTGCGTCCATACATCCACGTGTTGGAAGATTTCGGGGCGGTGTATTTGGTGAAGACTCCGCTGGCGGAATAGGTGAAGGCGACGGATTCCAGCGTTTTGTTGTCGACCAGCTGGCCCACGACAGTGCCGTCGTCGCTTACTCCGTTCACGTCGCTCAACGTATACCCCGAGGGCGCGGAAAACGTGTTGAAGGTGCAGGACGCGTTCTCGGCGGCGTGCATCAGGACGGCGGGTAGAAACACGGTGATGATCACGGCTGAAGCGAGATGGGGAAGGCGCATGAACTCCTCTTTTTTTTCGCGCTGCATTCTTCGTGCGGAAGGCGCGGCAATTTTTTGAAATGTTCGATTCAGATTAGCTGGAGAATCGTCGGAAGTCAGCCCCTGCATGCACTAACGAGTGACATGGGGCGCGGCGGATTCGGGACTAGGACGGCGGTAACTTGACGGGGGTTAGGGCGGCACTGCAAGGACGGGGAGGATGCCTTGCGGCTGTTTAGGAGATGTTCATGGTGTAGGGGTCCTTCGACTCCGCACCTCGCCTCGCAAGCGAGGCGGGCTGCTCCGCTCAGGATGACAAGGCATAGTGCGAGGATGACAGGGCATAGTGCCGGTCTGGCGCGGGTAATCTGCGCTTTGGCGTTCCCGGGTGGCGGCAGTGTGGAGATGGCAGATGGCGATGGCGAGGGCATCGGCGGCGTCGGCGGGCTCGGGAATCTGATCGAGGTTGAGCAGGCGCGTCACCATTTGCTGGACTTGATGTTTTTCAGCGCGGCCGTAGCCCACGACCGCGGATTTGATGGAGAGGGGCGAGTACTCGGCGACTTCGAGCCCGGCGGCGGCGGCGGCCAGCATGGCGACTCCGCGCACCTGGCCGAGTTTCAAGGCGGATTTCACGTTGGCAGCGTAGAAAACATCTTCGATGGCGACACGGTCGGGACGGTGCTGGGCGATGAGTTCCTGAAGACCGCTGGAAATGCGCGATAGGCGCGTAGGCATGGGATCGCGCGGGGAAACTTTGATGGCGCCGCAGACGATGCAGACGAGGCGGTCGTTATTGCGGTCATCCAAGAGCAAGTCGACAACACCGTAGCCGGTATATTCGGTGCCGCAGTCGATGCCGAGGACGCGCATGAGGGAAGTGTAGCAGGAGGGCGCTTAGCTCTCAGTTGTCAGTTGTCAGCGTGATAACCTAGTTACATCCGGGCTTGGAAATAAATGGTCGGGCGGATTGCATCCGCTCAAGGCAATCTCTTACTCATGCTCGGAGATCATATGTGCGAAGATCATGGGAGTTAGCAATGAAAATTGGCGTGCTGACGGGCGGGGGCGACTGTCCGGGACTGAATGCGGTGATTCGGGCAATTGTGCGCAAGGGCGCGTTTCACTATGAAGACGGGTTCGTGGGATTCATGGAGGGCTGGCGCGGATTACTGGAAGACAAGACCATGGAACTCGACCTTTCTTCAGTGGGAGGCATCCTGCCGCGCGGGGGGACAATTCTGCGCACTTCGCGGACCAATCCCGCCAAGCACGAGGGCGGGCTCCAGCGCTGCATCGATAACCTCAAGAAACATGGGTGCGAGGCGTTGATCGCGATTGGCGGCGATGACACGCTTTCGGTGGCGCAGAAACTTTTTGAAAACGGAGTAAAAGTGGTGGGTGTTCCGAAGACGATCGATAACGATCTGGCGGGCACTGACTTTACTTTCGGTTTCGACACGGCGGTGAATATTGCGACGGAAGCCATCGACCGCGTGCATACGACGGCGGAGGCGCACAATCGCGTGATCGTGGTGGAAGTAATGGGGCGGGCCGCGGGCTGGATCGCGGCCTACAGCGGGATTGCGGGCGGGGCCGACGTTATTCTGGTTCCGGAAGTGCCTTTCGATATCGACCAGGTGGCGGAACTGATTCGCCAGCGCAGCGATCGGGGAAGATATTTCAGCATTGTGGTAGTAGCGGAAGGTGCGAAGTTTATCGATGGCAATGAGAAACACTGTGGGGGCGGCTTGCAAGGAGGCCGCGATGAATTCGGGCATGTGCGGTTGGGCGGAATTGGCTCCACGGTGGCTAGCGAGATTGAAGAGCGCACGGGCTTCGAATCGCGGTCAGTAGTGCTGGGACACATCCAGCGTGGAGGATCGCCCACGGCCTACGACCGCGTGCTGGCCACGCGCTACGGATTGGGCGCCGTCGACATGGTGCACCGCGGCGAATTTGGGCAGATGGCGGCGCTGCGCGGGAACAAAATTATTTCTATTCCACTGGTCGAAGCGATCGCTTCGAATCGTAATGTGGATCGGGAAATTCTCGACGTCGCGATTGGCATTCTCGACAAACTGGATTATAAGGTTTCTGGAATTGCCTGAAGCGGGAACGTGGTTCGCCAACTTAGTTCACCAACGTCGTTCACTATCGATGCGACTTCCCATGTCTCTTCATGACGTTGGCATGGTTATGCTTCCGTATCGAAGCGTGCGACCAGCACGGTATTTGCTGGCAATGGCGGGGGTTTAAGGGCATACTAGCTGAGCACTCCGCCTCGACGGAGTTACGATTCCGAGGGGGCTTCCGTGCCCATGTTTCACGACGAAACTCAGCCCGAGAGTCATCTGGAGCGATCCACCCCGCTTCCCCTGGAAACTGCGTCGCCGGACGCGGACGTGCAACGGAAGCGGATGCTGATTGCACTGGGCATACTGCTGATGGCACTGGCAGCAGTGGTTTTGAAAGACTGGGATTTCTGGTTTCCACCGAGTAGCGAAGCCCAGGAAGCTGCGATTCGAAGCAAGAGGAAGAGTGTGGTCCCGGCCGCTGCGAACGCTACGGCAACGCCGGCGACGCGGGAACGCAAGCCGGTGGTGAAGTCGGCGGCACCCGCCGCGACTCAAGCTCCCTTCTCGGCCACGGCCGAGCGCGCTGCGCTGCCACCGCTGCAGGTGGAAGTGGTAGCTGGAAACCGACACATCAGCGTGCCCGCGAAAAGCAATGCTATCCATCTGGACGTGAACTCGGGCGCTACCTCTTCCGCCTCTGGCGCTACTGTATCGGCGCAGAGTGGGGTGGTCAGTGCCGGCGATCGGGTACAACTGTCTCCGCAAACGGCGCAGAGCGTGACCGTTTCCGTGCCGCCGGATTATCCTCTGCTGGCGCGGCAGATGAAGGTGCAGGGCGCGGTCAGTTTGCAGGCGCTGATCTCGCGCGACGGCAGCATTCAGGAATTGCAGATTCTGAGCGGCCCCAGCATTTTGGCGGCGGCTGCGCGCGAGGCGGTGAAGCAGTGGCACTTCAAGCCCTACCTGCAGAACGGGCAGCCGGTGGAAACGCAGGCCCGCATCACGGTGAACTTCACCATCTCAACCAATTAAGACATTGAGTGATTGAGTGATTGAGACATTCAAGATCAAGAGCCTTCGGGGGTTGGTTTCCTATGTTTCAATGCCTCAATGATTCAATGGCAAAATAAAGCGGGCGTCCGGATTCTTTCGAATCCAGGACGCCCGGGCAGCCCTCCCCCAGAACTGCTCAATTGCGAATTTAAGATGAAGGGGCGAATCTGCAAATGGCACGCGGGTGCCAATTTCGTCCACCAAAGTGCCAGTCGGTAAGTTACAGATTACACAGCTGAAATCCAACAGTTGCCGCGGGGTTTTTTACTCGGAAATCACGAGTTCTCCGGGCGCGGTTCCGGTGGAAAAAGGCGATCCCGATATGACTGCGGGCTTGCCCGTCGAGGGGTCGTAGGTGTAACCCTCAATCGCGGCTCCGGACTCACTTCCAATATAGAGAAAGTTGCCGGTGGTATCGAAGAGGGCAAACTGCCCGCCAGCGGCCAGACTGAAGGGCGAGCCGGTGACTTCCTGGAGTGCGCCGTTGGTCGGAGTAATGGCGAAACACCAGACGGAGTCACTGGAACCCGGACTTATCGCGTAGACAAATCGGCTGCTGGGATCGACGGCGATGGTGGCGGGGCTGATGCCCGCGGTTGAGGTAAAGGGCGAACCCAGAATTGTGGACAGTTCGCCGGTATTGGCATCGATGCTGAACGCGGAGACGTTGCCTATGGTCGACTGATACGGAGGAGGATTGTTGGCCTGCGGATTTACTACATACAAAAATTGGTCACTGCCGTCGACCGCCAGAGCGGACGCTCCCTCTCCCGAAGAAAAAGGCGAAAATGGCACCGGAGTGAGCACACCAGTTGCGCCGGAACACTGCGGTTGAGAAGCGCGTTGTGGCGGGCAGAACACGAAGCCACTGACCACTCCGAGTACGGGATTGACAGCATAGACAAACTCGCCGGAATGGGTGAACAGAATCTGCGTGGGACCCTGGTTCGCGTCGAAGGGTGATCCGGCGACTTCGGTCAGAACGCCCGTGCCGGCGGCGATGGAATAAACGGAAATGTCGCCACCGGAAGGGCCATTTCCAGTGGTGTTGGTCACGAGTAAATACTCACCGGTAGGGTCGACGACGGCTTCATCCGCGCCGTTACCAGCCTCAACCGGAGCGCCGGTGAGGTTCAAAGAGCCGTCCGCGGCAACGCCGAAAATTGAAATCGAGTCTTCGCGGGAGTTGACTGCGTAGAGAAACTGCCTCGACGGGGTTAACGCCAGTCCGTTGAACGAGGCGTTCTGTACTGGCGGTGTTTTCCCGCCGGCAGTGATGACGCCGGTTGCGCCGTCGATACCCAGCAGGAGCACCGATCCCTGCCCGGTTAAAGTTACGTAGGCTTGATGGCCGGGCGCGGAAGTTGTACTGCCGTTACCACAGGAGGTGCCAAGTCCCGCCGTAATCATGACAATGACGGCCAGGGCCGCATTCATCTTCATGCCGCGAAGACCAGCTTGATCTGCCCTGGCGGCGTCCGCCGCCCTTGGAAAGCTCATTTTGCGAACCTACCCCTCAATCTCAAGATCGAACGAAAAAGGTCGTGTTGACTATCGTGCACGAGAAGGCGGGAAGAGCGCAAGCAGAGTCATCGGGTGATCGGGTAATCGGGCCATCGGGTGATGGAAAAACCAAGGCCCGTTCACTCTACGGCCCGATGAATTTCGGATGTGTTCTAATTGAATATCGATTTCTAATGACCGAAGCGAAGATTACATCGTGATCGACATCCATTGCCATATTCTGCCCGAAGTCGACGACGGTCCTAAATCCTGGGAGGCGGCCGTCGAAATGTGCCGCATGGCGGCTTCGGACGGCATTACTCATACGGTGGCCACGCCTCACGCCAACGATCGCTACGGCTACGATCGCGCGCACCTCTCGGGAGTTCTCGACCAACTCCGGGAAAAGATTGGTCCGACTTTGCCGTTGCAATTAAGTTTGGGGTGCGACTTTCATCTTTCTTTCGAGAATCTGGAACGCGCGCTGGAGCAACCTCACACCTATACCATTGGTGAAACCAACTATCTGCTGGTTGAACTCAGCAACTACAGCGTGCCGACGCGACTTTCCGAGTGCTTCACTCGCCTGGGAGATCGCGGACTTACGCCGATCCTGACCCACCCGGAGCGGAACCCGATTCTGCAGCAGACGCCGCAACGCATCGTGGAGTGGGCGGAGCAGGGGTGTCTGATTCAGGTGACGGGCTCAGCGCTGACGGGGCACTGGGGCGAGCGCCCGGAAATGGTCGCGCGGTGGCTGCTGGATCGGTCCGCGGTCCACATCCTGGCCTCGGATGCGCATGACACCAAGCGTCGTATCCCTAATCTTTCGGCGGCCCGCGAAGTGGCGGAAAGACTCGTGGGAGCCGCCTATGCGGAAGCTCTGGTCGAGCGCAACCCGGGGGCAATCGTAAAGGGGATGCCCATTCCTTATTGCCCGCGGCCGGTGCTGAATTAGCGAATCGGGTCATCGCGTGATTGGGCCGTCGGGTGATCGAAAAGCAAAAAGGCCTCAGTTTCGTCGTTCGTGCTTCGCAACGAGTGAATAACACTACCGCCCTGGTCTTTCGCGTTGCGCCTCCCTGCAGGGATAAAGCCTGGGACCGAAATTGCCGATGACATACATAGATGAGTACTCCTGCTGCAGCGGTAGCGGTTGCGTTGGAGAAGCGTAGTCCCTGTATCGCTCGGCAGCCGATTCTGACGGCGGACGAGGAAGTGGTCGGCTATGAACTGTTCTTTCGCGAAGCTGCCGAAGACCGTCAGTTTTCGTCGGATCGCGAGAACGCGACCTCGGCAATCATTGAAGCGTTGAATATGGTCGGGCTCGAGGTTTTATGCGCCGGGCAAGTTGCCTTCATCAACTGCACGCACCAGATGCTGTTAACGGATTATTTTGCTCTTCTGCCTCCCAAGGACGTGGTGATTGAGATCCAGGAAACGGTTCCGGCAAATGAAGAGGTGGCGTTGGCGTGCGCGCGGCTGAAAAGCAATGGCTACTCGATCGCTTTGGATAATTTCGTTCCCGAGGATAGCAGAGCCTCTCTTGTACCTTATGCTGACTTCATCAAAATTGACATTAGTAAGGTGCTGCCGTGGCAAAGCACGGAGTTGATCGGTCTTTATGGCAGCGAGCATTGCCGGATGCTGGCGCAAAAAGTGGAAACGCGGCCGCAATTCATGACGGCAAGGCACAACGGCTTTACCCGGTTTCAGGGATATTTTTTCCGCCGGCCGGAAAATCTGCGAGTGCGGCAGATCCCCGCCAGCCAGACTACCTACTTGCGATTGCAGAGCGCGGTGGCAAAATCTGATGTGGATTTCAATGAAATCGAAGATCTCGTGAAGCATGAACCTTCGCTTTGCTATCGCTTGCTGCGATATTTGAACTCTCCTCTGATCGGGTTGTCCTTGCCAGTGCTATCCATTCGCCATGCTTTAAACCTGCTGGGCGAGGAGGAATCGGTGCGCTGGATAAGAATGGCGACCACGCTGGTGCCGGGCAAGGATAAGTTGTCGGACCTGGTTCTGGCGGCGCTGGTGCGCGCCCGTTTCTGCGAACTGATTGCTCCCCGGATCGAACCCGCCACGTCTGATCTGTTCTTGATGGGAATGCTGTCACTGATGGATGCGATTCTTTCGGTGCCGATCGGAATGGTCATTGAGAAGTTGTGCCTCGATCCGGAGATCAGTGCGCAGTTGCTCTGCGCCAAGACCGGCGGCCAGACGGCGCTTTCACCGGTCTACGATCTCATGGTGGCGCGCGAGGCTGGCGACTGGGAACGGGTTACGCGTCTGGGAAAGAAGCTGAAATTGTCGCTTTCTTTTGTGGCGGAAACATCGAACGAAGCCATGCGCTGGGCCCATCAGGCCACCAGCCCCGTCGGCCATCCCCGGCAATCCTGAAAAACGGTGGCGCTACCCTCAGGTAGAAATCTACCGCTGTGGAGTGTTATTGGCAGGAGGAACCGGCGGAGCGCCGGTCTTTGGAACTGGAACTGCGGTCGCGGGAACCGCGGGCGCGGCCGTCATGGCATTTTCCGGATTGAGCAGATGATCGTGGCTGGGGCCTAACCCAAGTTTGATCAGCGCCCGGGAATCTGGGGTTGTCTTCGACTGCCATCCCTGGTCCGCTTGATAGCGCTGCATCGCCTCCTGGGTAGCGGCGTCCCATGATCCCGAAGGCTCGCCTTGCATGTAATGTTCGCGGATCAGCGCGCTTTGAATTTCGCGGGCGCGCTCCGAGTCAATCACCTGCTGGCCACGCTTCCTGGTTACCTGCTTCGAGCCCTTCCGGCCGCGCGAGCTTTTGCTCTTCTGCGCGGACGTGGAAGATGCGACGTGCTTCGTGGTCGTGTGTATGGTGGTTGGATGATTTGCTTTCGCGGTGTGCGTGGTGGAAGTCTGCGCCGGCTTCTTGGGCGGAGTTGATGGCGCAGTCTGAGCGATGGCGAGCGCAGGCACGCCCACGCAAAGCATGCCGCAAAGCGCCAGGCGGCGCCAACCTCGAATTTGATCAAACCGAAGCATAAGGCAGTCGTTGGTCGTTGGTCGTTGGTCGTTAGTCGTCGGTCGCTCGGGACGCATCGCTCGTAGGAGATCCGTGAACGACCAACGACCGACTCCCACAATAAAAACGGCGAAACCGGCAACTCCTCCATGGTCCCCCGAAAGGGGACGGGAGCGCCAGTCTCGCCGGATTATATATCGGTTACGGAAGTGTACCGGCCAGGAAAATCGTTCCGTCCTGAGTTCTAGCGCCTCGCGGACGCACCAGGAAGACGACATCCTGCCCACTCTTCAGCGACGACTCGATTTTCTTGAAGTCCTCGACATTGTTCACGGGCTGCTTGTTCACTTCCAGGATCACGTCGCCGCGATTCAGACCGAGATCCTCGGCGAACGATCCCTGCTTCACGTCCTGCACCACCGTGCCCTTGCCCGGAGCAATACCGAGGCGATCGGCCAGATCGGGGGTGATGCCGCGAACCGTCATTCCGAACTTGCTTTCTTTCGGAGCTTCCTCGCTCTGGTTTTCGTCTTCTTCGCCCAGACGGGCAGCGAAGATTTTCGAACGATCGGCGACCGTCACCATCGCCTCTTGTTTCTTGCCATTGCGCAGGAAAGAGACCTTCGCCTTCGTGCCGGGTTTGCGGGACGCGATGTCCGCGACCAGATCGTCGCCGCTCTTCACTTCCTTGCCATCCACGGCCGTGATGGTGTCGCCGATCTTCAGACCCGCCTCCTCGGCTGGGCTGCCGGCGGTTACGTTCTGCACGGTCACGCCCGCTCCGTAAACGTGCTCGATGGCGGGATTGGGATAGGCGGAGAACTCGATACCGATGGAACCGCGCGCCACCCGGTGATCGGGTCCAATCAACTGGTTGTAGACCTGCGCCACCGTGTTCGATGGCATGGCAAAACCCACGCCGGCGTAAGAACTCGTCTCGGTTAGAATAGCGGTGTTGATGCCGATGACCTCCCCCGCCATATTCACCAGCGGGCCTCCGGAATTGCCCGGGTTGATGGCCGCGTCGGTTTGAATGAAAGACTGAAACTGCCGGTTGGGCACGATGTTGCGTCCCTTGGCAGAGACGATGCCGGCTGTCACAGTTTCCTGCAGTCCGAAAGGACTGCCAATCGCCAGGACCCAGTCGCCCACTTGCATGCCGTCGGAGTTGCCCAGTTTGGCCGGTGGGAGGGGATGATCGAGATCAATCTTGATTACGGCCAGATCCGTTTCCTGATCGGTGCCGATCAGTCTGGCGTCATGACCCGGCGTACTCTCCAGTTCGCCCTGCAACTTCACGCGAATGCGATCCGCCTTCTCAACTACGTGGCGGTTGGTCACGATGTAGCCTTTGGAATCCACAATCACGCCGGAGCCGAGCGAATGCTGGCGGATAGTACCCATGTCACCGCCTTGACCGCCCTGGCCGCCGAAGAACTTGTCAAAGAAATCCTGGAAGGGCGAGTCTTCATCGCCGCCGCCCTGATCCTGGTCGGGGTCGGTCTGGGCGTGGGGATTGCGCCGGCGATGCGGGTTCTTAATCGTCGACTCGGTATTGATGTTGACCACGCTTGGCTCGAGTTGCTTGGAAATCTGGGAAAAGGTGTTCGAGAGCTGCTGCGGAGCGGGAATGGTCAGGGGGGTCGCGTCCGACGACTTCTGCCCCTCCTTGCCTTTCACCCCGTAGGAAATAATTGTGCCAATCAGAATTCCAACCGCCAACGTCGCCAGAATCGTAAACGTATAGGCCCAACGGTTGGCTTTAAAGCGCACCCAAAAGGCGCTTTCGCGCGAATCCATCGCTTCCTCCTAAACCTGCAACTTTTTATTATACCTTCGCGGCGACAGGGAGCGGCGCGAAGGTTCTACCTCGCTTAGACGGTGGAAACGCAGTCCGCGTTACCGGGGTTGTCCATTGCGGAATCATCACTTCCGCATTGTTCACGCATCGCTGCACTCCCCCCAGACTATGTGAGATTCGTATTCAGGTCGTGGTGAGACCAGATCCGCTCATCGCGAGATTCGTATCGGGTCATTGAGATTCGTATCAGGTCATCGCTTTAGCGATGACGCCATCGCAGGTCAATGAAGTCGCCTATAGGCGCCGGGGTTGAATACGGAAACACAGTCCGCGTTACAGGCTTGTCCAACTGCGGAATTATCACTCCCGGATTGTTCGCTCATCACTGCGCTTCCCACGGCCATGTGAGATTTGTATCAGGTCATCGCGATTCGTATCAGGTCATCGCTTTAGCGATGACGCTATCGCACGCCAATCAAAGCGCCTTTAGGCGCCGGGGTTGAATGTCGATTCCGATCCGCAATGCCGACCAATCGCACGTCATCGCCAGTGACCGCACCTTCTTTGTGACTTCCTCGACTTGGGGGAAGCAAGCTCTTCTGCAATCGACTCGCGCAGCCAGACTCCTGATCGACGTGCTCTATCACTATCGCCGCCAGCACAAGTATCTTCTCCACGAATTTGTGGTCATGCCCGACCACTTCCATGTGCTGATCACGGTGGGCGCAGGGATGACCATTGAGAAAGCAGCGCAGTTAATCAAAGGTGGTTTTGCGTTTCGAGCGGGACGTGAACTTGGATTCCACGCTCCAGTTTGGCAGAAGGGATTTTCGGAGGTGCGTGTGAATGAGCGCGTGTATGCGCGAGTACATTCATGCGAATCCAGTGAAGCGTTCCCTGGTGACCGTCGCTGCGGACTATCCCTATTCGTCTGCATGTCAAGAATTCGACTTGGACCCTCCGCCGCAGCGCCTAAAGGCGCGTCTCCGGGACGCTGCTTTCGGCATCGCTAAAGCGATGCCCTGATACGAACCCCTCCCACCTTGCTAGATGTTAGCCCTTCGTCGAATCAGAGGGTGTTTCGGCGGACCTTACAGTTTCAGGGTCATCAGGGCCAGGAATAGTCCGGTATAGGCGGCGATCACCAGCAAGACTATCAGCGCCCCAAAACTCAGGACGTTGAAAATTCCCCACGGCTTCTGGACCGCGCCCAGCGCCAGCTTCCACAACCCGAAACTACTGGTCAGGGCGCAGACCGGCAAGACCACGAACCCGATAGCCCGCCCGTGCGCCACCTGGGGAAAAACGATCAGGAACGTCACGGCAGGAAGGAAAATCAAAGCCGGAACCACCGCCAACGGGGCGCCGATCAGAAACGCGCGTTCGCGCTCCCTTAAAGTCATTGAATCATTGAGCCATTGAATCATTTGAATCAAGTCATTCAGTCATCAAATCGTTGGGTGATCTTTAATGATTCAATGTCTCAATGCTTCAATGACTCAATGTCGTACACTGTTTTGCCGCCCACCACGGTGCGCAGAACTTTTGTTTCCAGAATTTTCGGCGGCGGAGCGGCGGTGATGTCCTGATCGAGAACGACAAAGTCGGCCAGCATTCCCGGCTCCAGCTTGCCTTTTTGTTTTTCAGCGAACTCGGCGAACGCCGCGCCGGTCGTGTAGGCGGCGATGGTCTGCTCGATGTTGAGTTTCTGCGCGGGATAGTAACTCTTCGTTCCATCCACGTTCATGCGGGTGAGAGCCGCGTAGATTCCGCGAAACGGCGTCACCGGTTCGACCGGGTAATCCGTGCCAAAGGCCAACGTCACTCCGCGGCGCAGGAACTCGGCCCAGGCGTAGGAATGCTCAGCGCGCTTCGGGCCGAGACGCGACTCCGCCCAACTCATATCCGTAAGCAGGTGGCTGGGCTGCATGGAGGCGATCACTTTGAGTTCCTTGAAACGCACAATCTGTTGCGGAGTCGTAACCTGTGCGTGCTCGATGCGCAAGCGATAATCGTTGGAATTACCGCCATCGGCGGCCTTGACCTTGGCTTCTCTGGCCGCCTTCTCCGCCTCGGCAAACGCGTCGAGTGCCAATTGCACTCCTTTGTCGCCGATGGCGTGGAAGCCGACCTGATAGGCCGCCAGCACCCGTTCTTTGGTCATCGCATTCAACTTGGCCGCATCGTACTGCGGCAGGCCGCTGTTGTTTGGATCGTCGCTGTAGGGCTCAAGCAACGCGGCCGTCTTCGTGCCGAGCGAACCATCCATGAAGCCTTTGAGCATTCCCGTGTGGAGCATGTTGTCGGACGCGGGATGCGAATCGCGCTTGCGGTTCAACTCCTCAATCGAGTCGTCGAAATTCAGCCACTCGGAAATTCTTGCCGTCAGCTTTCCTTCGCGCTCCAGTTCTTCGTAAATCTGGAAGTCGTCCCACTGCGAGTAGTCTTGCGCGGAGGTGATGCCGTGACCGGCGAGATCGGCCAGCGCCAGTTCGATGGCTTGCCGCCGCTTCTCGGGCGTTGGCTTGGGAATGACTGCCAGCACCGCCAGTTGCGCTTTCTCGCGCAGAATACCGTTGGGCGTGCCTGTGTCATCGCGATCGATCCTCCCCGCGTCGGGATCGCGACTGGCGATGCTGATGCTGGCCAATTGCAAGGCGAGTGTGTTGGCCACGCCGATGTGTCCGTCTACACGAGCGAGATAGACCGGATGTTTGCCGCTCACTTCATCCAGATCCCACCTCGTGGGCAGAACCTTGACCGGCCACAGAGTCTCGTCCCAGCCTTCACCGACTACCCATTCACCGGGTTCGGCCGCTTCGCACTTGGCGCGCAGGCGTTCGCGAAACTCATCGAGAGATTTTGCGCCGACCAGGTCCACATTCATTTTCTCCAGGCCAGCGCTGGCCAGGTGCATGTGGGCATCATTGAATCCGGGCATGACGAAGTGGCCACCGAGATCGATAATCTTGGTCTCCGGCCCTTTCAACTTCATGATCTCGTCACGCGTTCCCACGCCGAGGATGCGGTCGCCAACCACGGCCAGCGCCTCTGCGCGCTTGCCGGATCCGAGGGACGCCGTGGTATCGACCATGCCGGTGTAGATGTTGCCGTGGGTAAAGATCAGGTCCGCCCTGGGCTTCGGAGGGTGCTGCATCGAGGTGTCGTTCTGCGCCGACATGCTAGAGGCCACGGCCAACAGTAGCATCGGGACAACTTGCTTCATCATTCACTTACTCCCGACAATGTGAGCATTGTAAGCAGGATGCGCCTCAGGCCGAGGTCTCGTCCATTGCAGTCGAACCATTCTTGCAACGTGTGCGCGCCGCCGCCCGAGCCGCCACCTCCGATGGCAATCGCCTCGCGGCCGAGCGAAAGCGGGACGTTGGCATCGGTCGACGCCCGCTGGACCTGCGCTGTATTACCCAGTTGTGCGTCCACGGCGCGAATCACCTTCAGTAAACGCGCATCCCGCGGCAGTTCGCCTGCTGGACGATTTCCGATCTCGACCACCTCACTCTGTACCAGCCGGCTCTGCACCATGCGGCTCTGTATTGGCTGATCCGGCGCCAGTTGCGGCGTGCGGATTCCCTGTCGTGCGGTGGAGCGATTCTCGGCGGCGACGGCCTGGTCGAGCGCGACGCGCAGAGCTCGCTCCAGGCGGTCAATTTCGGCCATTGAAGTAGAGCGCAGATCGACTCGCATGCTGGCCGATTCTGGAATCGAATTGACCGATGTTCCGCCCCGAATCACGCCTACGTTGAACGTTGTTTTCGGGGTGGCGGGCACGGGCGTTTGGCTGAAGGCCTCGATCGTACGGGAGAGCACAATGATGGGATTGGGCGCGCCGAAATCAGTCCAGGAGTGTCCTCCGGGACCGCGCACGATCACTTCGAAACGGCGGCTGCCCAAGGCCTCGGCCACGATGGTATCCGCTCCGGCGCCATCGACAACGACGCTGTAGGCAATTGCGTCGCGCCAACGCGGCGTCGCGAAAACGTGACGCATGCCGCGCAGATCGCCTTCACCTTCCTCTCCAACATTGCCAATGAAGACATAGGGCAGCGCGTGCGCAATGCGGGCGCTCGCGAGCACACTGGCCACGGCCAGCATCGCCGCGATGCCCGCGCCGTTATCGGAGACTCCGGGGCCATACAGGCGGCTGCCCTGCTGCCGGATGTTCAACGGCGTGGCCGCCGGAAACACGGTATCGATGTGCGCGCTGAGGGCAACGTATCGGCTGCCGTAGCCGGGGCGAACGCCGAACACGTTGCCGACTTCGTCGAGGTGGACATCGGTGAGCCCGAGCTCGCGAAAGCGGTCAGCCAGCCAGGCGGCCCGGGTCGCTTCTCCGAAGGGAGGCGCGGCCAGGCGCGTGGCTTCCATTTGCCAGAGCGCGAACTGCGATTCCTGGGCGCGGAAGCGGTCGAATGCGGCACGCACTTGGGGCGAGCCGGCGATTCGCGCCACTTCCTCCTGCACGGGGGGATATGTTTCAGATGCTGGCGAGATGGGCTCCATCGTTGCGCCTATCTTATAACGGAAGGCGCGGACGTGAGGGGAGGTGCAAAATCGGGGTCGTTGGTCGCTGGTCGTTGGTCGTTAGTCGGTAGGTCAAAACCGGGCATAGTGGGTCGGTTTGAATGCGTTTTGAAAGGGCACGGATTAGGGCGGCGGGCAAAGAATGCCTTCTTGCCGCCGTGTGTTACCTCAGCGGCTGAAGCCGGCGTTCAAAGAAGCCCGATCTCGCAGCGGTGAACCGCTGCGCCACCTAAAGGCAGAAGCAAAATCATCAGTGCACGCCGGGCAAGGCCTCGGCGGGATTCGCTTCCAGCCTTTGCATGGCGCTTAAGATGGTGGCGATTACGTTTTCGTCGCCGACTACCGTGTTGATCATCATGTGATAGAGACCGCGCGTCGGCCACTCGGCATTGAAGTAGTGCTTGATGTAGGCCATGCGCTCCTTGTCTACGTTTTCCACCAGATCTTCGGCCTCTTCGCGGCTTTTGCCCAGCGCCAGCAGGCGGCGGATCTTTTCGTCGTGCGGAGCGTAGGTGAAGACGCTGAAAGTGTCCGCGCGATCGCGCAGAAAAAACGGGCCGCCGCGCCCGACGATCACGGCATTGCCTTCGGCCGCAATCTTGCCCATGATTTCTTCCACCATGGCCATCATGTGATCGGTATCGAAGGCGCGAGAGTTGGAAAGTGCCATGCCGCGTTCGTAACTGCCGCGCCAGAAAGCTTTCGTCAGACGATAGAGGGTGCTGTCGACGCGCTCGTCGCATAAGGCGACCGCCGATTCCTCCACCTGGGCGCGCTCGGCAATCTCGCTGGTCAGTTGCTCGTCCCACAGCTTCCAACCCAGGCGGCGGGCCAGTTCGCAGGCAATGCCTCCACCGCCGCAGCCAAATTCTCGTTCCAGAGCAATCATGCGAAACATCGCCCAACCTCCTGCGGACGCAGGCCCTAAAGGGCCTCCCGTTTGACGGACTTTACGGTATCGCTAAAGCGATACCCTGATTGCGAGCCATTAGTGGACCGCGATCTCGCCTGCCAGCTTTGCTTTCTTGATCAGAAACACAAACGGAACCAAACAAGCAATCACGACACCGAGCACCCAGAAATTATCGATGTAGGCCAGCATGGTCGATTGCCGGATCACATTGGCCTGCAGCATCGCGTAGGCATGCTGTTGCGCGGAAACGCCTCCGGAACCGGTTCCCGCGCCGCCACCCGAAAAGATGCCGGTCATTCCGCGCAGCGTCGACTGAAACTGGGGATTGGCGGCGTTCACTTTCTCCACCAGTTGCACCTGATGAAACTGGGCGCGGCGAGCGAGGCCGGTGGTGACAAAAGAGATTCCCACGCTGCCGCCAATGTTTCGGGCGAGGTTCATCAAACCGGACGCGGCGTTGTTCTTGTCGCGCGGCAAAGTGGAATAGGCGGCGGTGTTAATGGGCACGAACAGGAACGCGAGCCCCAGGGCCTGATAGACGCGCGCCATCATCACCGTGTGGAAATCGACGGCCAGGTCGAAGGTCGTCATGTGGAAGAGCGAAAACGTGAGCATGCACAATCCAAACATCAACAGATACCGCGGGGTGTATCGCGAAAGCAGAAACCCCACCAACGGCATGGCCAGCATAATGGTGAAACCGCCCGGCATCAGCGCCAAGCCGGACCGTTCGGCGGTGTAGCCGAGCATGGTCTGCATAAACAGCGGCAGCAGGAGCGTGCTGCCGAGCAAGGCAAAGCCGAGCATGAACATCAGGAAGTTGGCGGTGGCGAAGCTGCGCACGCGAAATAGATGCAGGTCGATGATGGGGTCTTTGTGATGCCATTCCCAGAAGATGACAAAGATCAGCGAGGCGGCGGAGATCACGCTTAGCCATACGATGAAGTGCGATTCGAACCAGTCGTCGCGCTGTCCTTTGTCGAGGACCACTTGCAGAGTGCCGAGGCCGAGCGCGACGAAACCGAGTCCGGTGTAGTCGATGCGAGTTTCACTGAGCTTGCGGCGCTTGAAATAGGGAGGATCCTGAATCAGCCGCGATGTCAGCAAAAGCGAAACAATCCCAACCGGGATGTTGATGAAGAAAATCCAGCGCCAGGTAAAGTTGTCGGTGATATAACCGCCAAGCGTAGGACCGATGGCCGGAGCCATCACGACGGCAATGCCATAGACGGCGAATGCCATGCCGCGCTTCGCCGGAGCAAAAGTATCGGCGAGGATGGCCTGCTCGCTCGGCTGCAAGCCGCCTCCGCCCACTCCTTGAAGAATACGAAAAAAGATCAGCATGCCGAGGTTGGGGGCCAGTCCGCACAGAAACGAACTGATCGTAAACAGCGCGACACAGCCCATATAAAAATTCTTGCGGCCGACGATCGAAGAGACCCAGCCACTCAACGGCAGCACAATGGCGTTCGAGACGAGATAGGAAGTCAGCACCCAGGTGCTCTCGTCCTGACCGGCGGAAAGACTGCCTGCGATATGCGGCAGGGCGACGTTGGCGATGCTGGTATCGAGCACCTCCATGAACGTGGCCAGGGTCACGGTCAGAGCGATGATCCACGGATTGACCGCGGGACGCCATGCGGCGGCGTCATTCATGGTGATGGAAGCAGCGCCCATTCGTTCTCAACCCTCGGCTGCGAGCCAGTTCATTGAGAGATTGAATCATTGAGAGATTGAATCATTTAAAACCAACTCTCTGACGGTTCAGTCTCTTAATGATTCGATCTCTCAATGATCATGACTCAATGATTCAATGTCTCTACTTAATCCAAACCTTCGGCACGACCGACATGCCGGGGCGGAGTTCGTGACCCTTGATCTCGCCCGGATCGAACACGATCTTCATCGGGATGCGCTGCACCACTTTGACGTAGTTGCCGGTGGCGTTTTCGGGAGGCAGCAGGCTGAAGCGTTCTCCACTGGCGCCGGCGATCGAGTCAACATGACCTTTGTAGGTTTTGCCGGTGGCATCGACTTGAATTTCTGCCGGCTGGCCGGGCTTCATCTTGCTCAGCTGGGTCTCCTTGAAGTTCGCCGTCACCCAGATGTTCTTTTCATCGAGCGGAATGATCATCATCATGACCTGGCCGGGCTGCACATTTTGACCGACTTCGACGGTGCGGTTGCTGACCGCTCCACTGACCGGCGCAATTATTTTGGTGTACTGGAGATTCAGTTCCGCCTGATCCAGTTCCGCCTTCTTCTGCTCTGTGATGGCCTGCGCCGACTGCGAGCGCGCCTGGATAACCCGCATGGTGTGCGTCCGGTTGCCGGCGTTGCGAAGATCGGCGTTGGCTTGTTCCAGTTTGCTCTGCGCCTGTTTGATTTGGGCGGCGTAAGCGTCGGCATTGGCGCGTGCGGCTTGCAGCGCGGCAGCGGCGGCTTGTGCGCTGTCTAGGGCTTGATCGTACTGCATCTGCGAAATCTCTTCCTTGTCGATCAGAAGTTTGTAGCGTTGCAGATCGTTCTGCGCTTTGGTGTTGTTGGCATCGGCTTCTGCGACCTGCGACTTGGCTGCGTCAAACTGCTGGCGGGCGGCCTCGATCGCAGCCTGCGCACCGGAGACGCCACTCTCGGCGCCGCTGACCTGGCTGGAAGTGCTTACGTCGGTGATGGGAACGTTGATGCCGGCCGCGGAGGCTTGCGCCAGCGCGTCGGCATATTCGGCGCGCGCTTTTGCCACTGCGACTTCGTAGTCGGCGGGATCGATTTCCACCAGCACGGTTCCCTGTTCCACGTATTGGTTGTCTTCGACGTTGAGCTTGATGACATGACCGCTGACGCGGGCGCTTACCGAGTTCACGTGGCCGTCAATCTGCGCGTCGTCGGTGGATTCGTAGCTGCCGAGGTAGCGCCACAGAAAGAAGGCCGCGACCGCGATCACGAGCGCGGCAAAAATGAATGCCCACTTCGCGCGCGGACTGCCTAAGAGCGCGGCTCGCCGCCGATAACGCGCTTCGCTGTCCGGCACAGGCTGGGACGGCGGCGGTTGCGACTGCGGCGGTTGCGACTGCGGCGCACGCCCCTCCGCCGGCGATTTGGGCTCGGTTACAACACTGCTGGTTGGTTCCATAGTCTACTTCTTCCCTTTCAAGTATTCGCGAATGCCCTCTTCGGCTCGTCCCAGGGCGCGGGCATAGGAAACCTTGGCCAGATTGTGCAGGTACAGGCTCGAAATCAAACTCTCATGCGCCGACGCCAGAGCCTCCTGCGCCTGCACCACCTCGAGGTTGTCGGTGACCCCGGCGGAGAATCGATCGCGCGATTGGGCAAGCGCCTGCTCGGCCAGATTGACCGAACTCTGGGCCACTTCCACCTCGTCGCTGGTGGACTTAAGGTCGAGCAGGGCGTTGCGAACGTCCTGGTCGATCTGGGCGCGGACGTCCGCCATTTGCGCTTGCGCCTGCCTCAGGCTGGCCTCGGCCTTCAGCACATCGCCGTGCACTTTGCCGCCCTGGAAGATGGGAATGTTCAACGTGCCCATGAGCAGGTAGGTAGGCAGAACGTCACCCGGCGTCGAACCGATTTCGCCCCAATTCCCCGCCACATCCACGGTAGGAAAATACCCCGCGGTAGCGGCGCTGCGTTCGAGTTGCGCGGCCAGCAGACGTTCGTGCGCCGCTTTGTAATCGGAACGGAAAGAATAGGCGCGCTGCAAGCTGGTCTCAAGATCGGGGATGGGATAAGGCTCGTAAGGAGCTTTCTCGGCAAGTTCAAATTCCTGGCCCGGCGCGAGTCCAATGACACGTGCGAGGGAAATTTTCTGCTTGGCGAAATCGGCCGTGGCGGCGATCAGTTGCTGCCGGCGAGTCTGGTATTCGACCTGAGCCCGAAGCGTGTCGATGGCCGGAGCAACGCCGGCCTGCTGTTGCGCCAACGCCTTGTCGTAGAGCGCCTTGGCCGTTTCCACTTGCGCCTGCGCGGTTTCCACGCGGGCTGCGCCGGCAATTGCCTGCAGATAGGCGTTGCCGGTCGCCAGTACGACCAAGTCGCGCGCGTCCTTGAGATTGAACCGGGAGAGGCTTTCACCAATTACAGAGGAGCGGTATTTCTGGATCGACTTCCAGTCGAAAACCCGCTGCGTGGCGGAAACACGCGCGTCAAAGTAGTCAAAGGGGCCGATGACTTTAGGAAGCGTAATACCCGGGAACAGGGAGCCGCTGAATCCCAGCGCTTGCAGGCTCTCTTTCTGCTTGACCTCCTGCACATCCGCATTGAAATTGGGCAGCAGGTCGCTGAGCTTTTGCCATTTCTCTCCCCGGGCTTCGATGGTGTTGTACTCCGACAAAAGACCGGCGAGGTTCTGGCGCAAGGCACGGTCGATCGCGTCGCTGAAAGTTAGCGGCAGAACCCCGGGAGTGGGTTTGGCTTCGGGCACGCTGCCGAACACCGGATTCTGCGCCGAGGTTGGAACCTGCGCAGGTAGAAACTGCGGGGTTTGAACCGGCGTCGTCCCGCTGGTCGAACTCGTGCTCGAACTAGAAGTAGAATTTTGAGCTAAGCACAGGCCTGAGAAGATGACGGGCGCGACCAGTAACACAATCCGCAAAGAAAATGCGCGCAGGCGCGGGTATCGACGGTTGGAACGGTTCGCGAAAGCCATGGAACCTGGGTTCTCTCCTTATCAGCGAGAAGATCAGCAAGAAGGAAATCATAAGTCTTTTGCACTCTTCTTGGCTAAGCTGAGATGCAAGTTATTGAGTCGGCGGACGATAGAGCACGGGCTTTGTACGCCGGGCAGGCGTCTTCGCACCAATGTAAGTGACCTTGGTCATCTTGTGTAACTTGAAACCAAAGTTCAATCTGGATGCGAGCCAAGCACTTCCCGGCGACGGAAGTCGGCGCGAGGGAAGTCCTACGTATGAGCGAAGACACGAAACTTGCGCCCAAAGGTTCGGACTGGACGCGGCTGCTCACCGATCCCGACCTGGTCAGCCATCTCGGACACCTGCTCCAGACCTATCGCGAGGTGCCTGCGGAACGGCGGGAAGCGGCGCTGCTACTTGCGATGCGCGAAATTAAAGACGCAGCCGTCAAAACCCGCGAAGCTGGGAAAACGGCACCGATTGCCGCTGCACCGGCGCCCACCACCGAACTGCAACATCCCGAAGCAATTGAGGAAACGCCCCCGTTCGAGGCGGATTTGCTGACGGCGCAGTTTGAGGCGGATCGCCGACGTTTTCACCGGATCAAATGCTATGTCGCGGTAGAAATTCATGTGGAGGGTGTAGGCGAGCCAGTCTGGGGCAATCTGGCAAATGTAGGCCGTGGGGGTTGCCTGGTAGAGACCGCGAGTGCCGTGCCCGCCGGCAAGGCTTTGGAGATCGGTTTGTGGGTTGCGAGCGGCAAGATCTGGGTGAAAGGCGTCATTTTGACTGGGGTCGCAACCCGCAGCGCGTCGTTTGGCGTGCGGGTGAAATTCTCCGAGGCGGAGCTGTCGGAAAAAGAACACCTGCGGGAATTTCTCAAGTTTGTCGAAAGCACCGCCCGCAAGTCGCAGAGCGGAAAAGCCTATGTGGCCCAACTAAAGACGTAGGGCTCTTCTTTCCGGCCTGTTTCCGGCCGGGCTTGCCAGCAACTTTTCTCGTGATTGGGGTTCATTCTGAATGAGGGCAATCAGTATGGAAATGCCTTTGCTTAGACGCCGTTTACCGGTGGCATTGGCGTTGCTCGTAGTGGCGGGGCTTACTACACAGTTCGCTCTCGGCCGGAAAAAAGATCATGCCGGAACGCCAACGGGGATGGATCAGCAGAAGCGCGCCCTTCACGCTCTGAATCGTTTGACGTTCGGTCCGCGGCCTGGAGAAGTAGAGCGTGTCTCAGCGATGGGCGTGGACAAGTGGATCGACCTCCAACTCCATCCCGAAACAATTGATGACTCGGCGCTCGAGGCCAGGCTGGCTCCGTTCCTAACTTTGCAGATGGGGACAACCGAAATCGTTGAGAGGTTCCCTCCCAACCAGTTGATTAAGCAGATTGCCGAGGGTAAGGCCACTTTGCCGCGTGACCCCACCCGGCGCGCCGTTTATGAAACCCAACTCCAGCGCTACGAAGACAAGCAGGCGAAAAAAGAGGCAGCAACGCTCGTGGTGAGCGACGCGCAGAATGCTCCCGCGTGTAGAGTCGGAGCTTGCCCCGTCTCCGCTGATAGCACCCCCGCCTCTGATCAGGACCAAATGCAGCGCGAAGAACGCTGGCACGCGCTGCTGAAAACGCAGGAACTTCTCGATCTTCCCGCCGACGAGCGCATGACAGCCATTCTGCAGATGTCGCCCGAAGACCGGCGGGCGCTGGCCTCGACAGTCAAGGGCGCCAAGGCGGATGCGCTGCTCGAGGGCATGAACGCCCAGCAAAAAGAAACGATGCTGGCGCTTAGAAATCCCGAGCAGGTGGTCGCCGACGAATTGATGCAAGCCAAGCTGCTGCGCGCGATCTATAGTGAGCGGCAACTCGACGAAGTGATGACCGACTTCTGGATCAACCACTTCAACGTGTTCATCAACAAAGGCGCCGACCGTTATCTGCTCACCGGCTACGAGCGCGATGCGATTCGTCCGCACGTGCTGGGAAAATTCGAAGACCTGCTGGTCGCGACCGCGAAGAGTCCGGCCATGATGTTCTATCTCGATAACTGGCTGAGCGTGGGGCCGGATTCGGACATTGCGCTGGGCATCGCCCCGCAACGGCGCGGCGACGGCTCGCCGAAGAACGGTCTTCCGCCTACAAAGGGCAAGGGCAAGCAGGCGAGCGGACTGAACGAAAATTACGGCCGCGAGTTGATGGAGTTGCACACGCTCAGCGTCAACGGCGGCTACTCGCAGAAAGATGTCACCGAGGTGGCCAAGGTTTTTACCGGATGGACGCTTGAGCCTCCGAAAAAAGGCGGCGGTTTTCGCTTCGAGCCGCGCATGCACGAGCCCGGAGACAAGATCGTCCTGGGACATCGCATCAAGGAAAACGGCGAGAACGAAGGCCTGGAAGTGCTGCGCCTGCTGGCGCACAATCCAAAGACGGCGCACTTCATTTCGCAAAAACTGGCCATGCGTTTTGTCTCGGACAATCCTCCTCCAGCGTTAGTCGATCGCATGACGCAAACCTTTCTAAAAAAAGACGGCGACATTCGCGAAGTCTTGCGCACTCTGTTCAAGTCGCCCGAGTTCTGGTCGCAGGATGCTTACCGGGCTAAAGTGAAAACGCCGCTCGAGTTTGTAGTCTCAGCCGCGCGCGCCACTGGAGCAGAGGTAGAAAATGCTCGCGCGCTCGTCGGCGCACTCAGCAACATGGGCATGACGCCCTATGGCATGATGCCGCCGACTGGCTACTCCATGAAGGCTGACACGTGGGTGAACTCGTCGGCGCTCCTGGGGCGCATGAATTTCGCGCTGAGCCTGGCCGCAGGAAAAGTTCGCGGAGTAAAACTAGCCATCAGCCTGTTGTCGAGATCCACGGCCTCAGCCCCGTCGGACGCGCAACAGGCATTGGCAGCCTTGGAAGATTCGCTTCTGTCAGGCGATCTTTCCAGGCAAACGCACGATACCATTAGCAAGCAACTGGAAGACCCCGCGATCAGCCAGCGGCGACTGGATGATCCCAAGCGTCCGCCCAATGTGGCGGCGATTGCGGGATTGATACTGGGGTCGCCGGAGTTTCAGAGAAGATAGCTGCGAGGCTCTTAGCTTTTGGCTCTTAACCCTTAGCCAGGAGCCCGGAGCTAGCAGCCAGGAGCCGTTTCTTATGTCCATCACTCGACGTATTTTTTTACGCAATGGCGCGCTGGCTGTAGTGGGAACGACCGCGCTCCCAAGTTTTCTGACGCGCGCTGCCTTTGGCGCAGCCGATCCCGGCATTCGCAACAAGCGGCTGGTCGTGATCTTCCAGCGCGGCGCGGCCGACGGGCTCAACATCGTGGTGCCTCACGCCGAGGCGAGTTACTACGCCATGCGGCCGACGATCAACATTCCGAAGAAATCCGTTCTCGATCTTGACGGGTTTTTCGGATTGCATCCGGCCATGGCGTCTTTCGAGCCCCTCTGGAAGCAGAAGCATCTTGCGATCGTGCACGCCGCCGGATCGCCCGATCCGACGCGCTCGCACTTCGATGCGCAGGACTTCATGGAATCCGGCACACCCGGTGTGAAGATTACCGACGATGGCTGGCTCAATCGCGCGCTGCATGAACTTCCCGTCGTATCTGGAAACGTCTCTGGAAGCGACAAGTCGGCATTTCGCGCCATTGCGCTCGGGCCCTCGCTGCCGCGCATTCTCTCCGGCAAGGAGCCGGCAATCGCGGTCAACAACGTGAACGATTTTTCGGTGGGCGGAAAAAATCCCAACGCCGCGCCCATGTCGAATACTTTCGAAGCCATGTACGACCACTCGGTCGACACCGTGTTGCACGGCACCGGCCAGGAAACTTTCGATGCGGTCAAGACTCTGAAGGCGTCCGATCCCTCACACTACACACCGGCGGCCAACGCAAACTATCCCAAGGGACGCTTCGGCGACAGCCTGAAGCAACTGGCGCAACTGATCAAAGCCAACCTGGGCGTGCAGGTAGCATTCGCCGACATCGGAGGCTGGGATCACCACGTCAATGAAGGCAGCACGCAGGGACAGATCGCTAACGTGCTCGGCGATTTTTCGCAATCGATCGCCGCCTTCTGGACTGATCTCGGCGATCTGGGAGAAGACACGGTGGTAGTAACTATGTCCGAATTCGGCCGCACCGCGCGCGAAAATGGCAACCGCGGCACCGACCACGGCCACGCCAACGTAATGTTCGTCCTCGGCGGCCCGGTAAGGGGCGGCAAAGTCTACGGCCGCTGGCCGGGACTCGACCAGTCGCAACTCTACGAAGGCCGCGATCTAGCACTGACAACGGACTTCCGGACGGTGCTCGGCGAAGTCGTGTCGCGATATCTTGGGAACAAAGATTTGAAGACGGTGTTCCCGGGATTCGACGAGCAGTCGGCGCAATTCGTAAGATTCCTGGGCTAGAACCGCTCGGGTAGGGGCGGACGCATTCGTCCGCCGGGCGAAGCCCGGCAGGCTAGCTCTCCGCCACAATCGCAACCGATGCCGAGCACCCGAGGCGATCTGCCCCCGCCATTATCATGGCCCGAGCAGTTTGAAAATCCTTGATGCCCCCGGCAGCCTTAACGCCGACTCGTTCGTTCAGTACCCTTCTCATCAACACCACATCCTCAACCGTTGCCCCGCCCCCGGCAAAACCGGTGGACGTCTTTACAAAAGCCGCTCCCGCTCGTTCAGCCAGCAAGCAGCCCAGGACTTTTTGATATTCATCGAGCAGGATCGTTTCGAGAATCACCTTCACCGGAATCCGCCCAGCCGCCTCGACCACGGCGCGGATGTCGGCGAACACTGCTTCGTATTCTCCAGCTTTCAGTGCGCCAACGGAGATGACCATATCAACTTCGTCCGCGCCATTCTCGATTACCGCCCTGGTTTCTGCCGCTTTTGTTTTCGAGAGATTTGCCCCTAAGGGAAACCCTACAACCGTAATGACGGAGCGCCCGGAGCCAGCCAACTGCTGTTTCGCCTCCGTGACGTATACAGGGTTCACGCAAACACCGCGGAATCCGAAGCGCTTGGCTTCTTCACAGAGGCTCACAATGATGCGGCGGGTCGCTTCCGGTTTCAGAGTAGTATGTTCGATATATTGCGCGAGGTCGTGCGGGCGCTCGGTGGTCGTCAGCCTCGATCGCTGCAGGTCGGCAATCGGTTGAATGGAAGGGATGCGAGCGCGATCAAGAGCTTCGACCGCTTTGACCAGTAACTTTTCCGCAAAGACGCAAACACTTGGTTCAGGAGCGCCCATCGTCGTGACGAACCTCGGCCCTTCAAAGCTCGATCAGCACGTCGCCGCCCTCAACCTTCACCGGGTACACCGCGACCTTCGCACCCGGCGGTCCAGCCTCGCCTGTCTTCGGATCCCACTCCCAGCCGTGCCATGGGCAAACTACTTTCCCGCCGGAGATCACGCCTTGGCCGAGCGGGCCTCCGCGATGCAGGCAGATGTTATCCATGGCGCTGATTTCGCCATTCACGTTGGCGACACAAATGGTCTTCGCGCCGCAGGGAAATTCTTTAGCTTCGTTAAGGCCGGGGAGTTCGGATTGAGCAGCTAGTTTGGTGAACATAGTTTAGTGAACATGGTTTGGTGAACATGGTTTGGTGAACATGGCAATCAGAATCTGAAGACAAAGCAATCGCAATTTCAGAATAACAGTAATTTTGCAGCTTACAGTTTTCTCCGCCACAGCGCACTGGCGGAACGCAGGGCAGCTTTAAGTTTTTCTCGCAGCGGGCGAGCATAGAGCAGGTCGAGGAAGCTCTCCATTTCTCCCATAAGCCCGCCACCGTAGTCGAACCACCAGATTTTTTTCACGCGTGGAACCAGATCATGGTCGAGATACTTCTCGCGCACCATTTCTTCCAGACCCCAGCGTCCATGCGTGCGCCCAATGCCACTCGCCTTCATGCCGCCGTGCGGAGCTTCGCTGATGCTGAAGCACGACACCGCGTCGTTCATCATCACCGTCCCAACCTCGATCTGGCGAGCCAGGCGCTCGCCGTGGGCGCGGTCGCGCGTCCAAACGCTGGCGGCCAGTCCGTATTCGGAATCGTTGGCCAGGCGCACGGCCTCGGCATCGTCGCGGAAAGGCGCAATCGGAAGCACCGGGCCGAAGGTCTCTTCCTGCATCACGCGCATGCTCTGATCCACGTCCGCCAAAACGGTGGGCGCAAAAAAAGTTGGGCCAAGCTCGCGCAACCGCGTGCCACCGGTGAGCACACGCGCCCCGCGCTGCTTCGCATCTTCTACCTGCGATTCCACGATCCGCACTTGGCGCTCGTGGATCATGGGGCCAATTTCGGTAGCCGCATCCATGCCATTGCCCACGCGCAGCTTGCGCGTCTTTTCGCTGCAGGCTTCTAAGAACATTGGGTACACACTCTGATGCACATAGCAGCGCTCGACCGACAGGCAAGTCTGGCCCGCGTTCACAAACGCTCCCCAGACGGCGCCGCTCGACGCAACATCGATGTCGGCGTCTTCCAGCACCAGCATGGGATCTTTGCCGCCGAGTTCGAGTACCAAAGGAAGCAGGCGTTCGGCGGCGCTTTGGGCAATGCGGCGGCCTGTACCAACGCTTCCAGTAAAAATCAGTTTGTCGATCTGGCTTCCGACGAGCGCCGCCCCGGTCGCGCCTTCGCCCGGGAGCACCTGGAAAATATCGTCAGGAACTCCGGCTGCGCGCAACAGCACCTGCAGTTCGAGCGCAATCAGCGGCGTCAACTCGGAGGGCTTGAGCACGACCGCATTTCCCGCAACCAAAGCCGCCAACGTCTCCGTCGCCGGAATCGAAAAGGGATAATTCCACGGCGAGATGATTCCGATGACGCCATAGGGCTCGTGCAAAATGCGTCCGGATTTGGTTTTCATCACCGGATTGCCGTGGGGCAGCTTTTCATCATGCAGGATCGCAAATGTGTTATCGATCAGGAATCGCGTCGCGTCGAGAACGACCAGAACTTCGGTGAGCAGCGCCTCCACCAAAGGCTTGCCGACTTCTTGCGTGATGCGCCGCGCGATGTCGGTCTTGCGCGTCAGAAGAATCTGCAGGAAACGGCGAAGCACTCGAACGCGATTGCGGATGCCCCAAGCATGCCAATCCTTCTGTGCCGCGTGCGCGCGCGCGACGGCGGCGCGCACTTCGGTTGGGCCGGCGCTGTCCAGTTCGCCCAGAACCTCGCCCGTCGCCGGGTTCACGGAAGCGATGCGGGAAACGGCGAATTCGGCGTTAATGGCCATCTGCGAAGAAGTGTACGCGGGACGCAACGCGTGCGCCAGAGCCTGTTTCCCCCTTATGAATTGTCATCTTGAGCGGAGCGAAGGACCTGCTGTTTTGTCGCCAAACCCAACAGCAGGTCCTTCGCTCCGCTCAGGATGACGGGCTGTTCGCGTCATATTCCACCTCGACCAGATACAGCCCGCTGGCGGGTGCGGTGGGGCCAGCGGCTGTGCGATCTCGCGCGTCGAGAATGCGGCGGAACTCTTCCCGACTCAGCGTTCCCTTCCCGACCAGCACGAATGTGCCGACCAGGTTGCGCACCATGTGATGGAGAAATCCGCTGCCGCGCACCGTATAGATCAGTTCTGCGCCTTCGCGCGTCCAGTTGGAGGAAAAGATCGTCCGAACATTCGTCATCTGAAGGTTCGTCGTCTGAAGATGAGTCGTGGCGGACTTGCCCACTCCAACATTTTCTTCCGCGGCCATACGTTCTACCCGCTCCGGGTCGACTGCCGCAAACGACGTGAAATCGTGCTCGCCCACCACCACGCCGGCGGCTGCAATCATCGCCGATTCTTCCAGCGGATATGGATAATGCCACACATACCGCGCCAGAAACGGTGGGCAGATGGCTCCGCGGTAAATGCGATAGCGATAAGTTTTGGCGCGCGCCGACTTGCGCGCGTGGAACTCGGGCGCGGCCTCGATCACCTCCAGCACGCGAATCGAAGCCGGAAGAATGTCGTTGAGCGCCCGCAGCCAGTTCTCAACTGGAATGGTGGAAGCGGTCGCAAAACTAGCCACCTGGGCCAGCGCGTGCACGCCCGCATCCGTGCGGCCGGAACCCTGCGGCAGTACGTTTTCTCCACTCAACCGTCCAATGGCTGAGGCCAGTTCGCCTTGTACTGTGGAGCGGCCGGGCTGCACCTGCCAGCCGGCAAAATCGGCGCCGTCATAGGAAAGGATCAATCTGAGATTGCGCACGTTCGTTTTCGAGTCCGACGCTCCCGGAGCGTCAAGGTCAGGATTTGCAAAGTTTTGCCGCTGCGCTTACCGAAAGTCCGGCGGGGCGTCAGCTATACTATTTCACTTACGATCAATTTATTCACGGCCTATGTCTTCAGGGCCCATGGAAATGGAAATGCAAAAGCTTGTTTTTCCCTGGCATTGCGGGAAAAGAATCGCCCTGAGCAGGTTGCAAGGAACTCTTGCCTATCGTTCTGCGTATTAACAGAGTGTTCAGCACAGGTACGAACCACTACGTCCGTTCCTCTTGAGCCGGGTCGATTGAGTCTGAGCGCTTGAGTTGTGATCCATGGAGATGATGCGAATGCAACGTTCTATAGTCTTGAATTCTTTTCAGCGAGCCGCCGCCTTTTCTCTTGCTGCCATCTTCCTTGCCGTAATCATGGCGCCTGCCGGGTGGGCGCAGGATGCCTCGGTGGTGCCGAGCGCGCCTTCGGCGCAGAAGGCTGTGCCGTCATCGTCGCAACCATTTGATGTGAAAGAGTACGCGAAACCGCGGTCGCACTTCCCCGATCCAGTTGGTCCTTACATCCCGCGTCACGTAGAGCCGCCGAATCTGACTAATACGCCGCGCATCGACCAACTCATGCAAGACGGAAAACTGTATATCTCGATGAACGACGCGGTGGCGCTGGCGCTCGAAAACAATCTCGATATCGCGATAGCCCGCTACAACCTGAATATCGCCGATACCGACGTCTGGCGCACGAAAGCTGGCGCTCCTTTTCTAGGTGTTCCGTTCGGCATTGTGCAGAACACGCCAGGCGGCAGCGTGGGTGGACTCGGAGGACAAGTTGGTTCCGGCCAAGGCGGCACCTCGGTCGCTGCAGGCGGTGCCGGCGCCGGCGTTGGGGGCATAGTCGGTTCAACTTTCGGTATCGGCCCAAACATCACCAGCTTCGACCCCATCATCACGGGCACTCTCCAATTCGACCGCGCGGAAATCAATTGCACCACGCCCTTTTGCGGCAGCAGCCAGAACACCACCACCGCGAATTTTGCCTACAACCAGGGTTTTCAGTGGGGCACGAATCTGTCGGTCGCCTTCAATAACAGCCGACAGACCTCCAACAATGAGTTCAACCAACTAAGTCCATATCTGAGTTCCAATTTTCGGGCGGTGGTGACGCAGCACCTGCTCCAGGGCTTCGGATTCGCCCCCAATAAGCGCTACATTCAGATCGCTAAAAATAACCGTGAACTTTCCGACGTGGCTTTCCGCTTGCAAACGATCACCACTGTCGACCAGATCGAAAACATGTATTGGGATCTGGTCTATGCGTACGAGAATGTGAAAGTGCAACAGGAAAACCTCGGTTTCGCGCAGAAGACGCTATCCGACACCAGGAAACAGGTTGAGATTGGAACGCTGGCGCCGATCGAAGTGGTGCGGGCACAGAGCACGGTGGCTTCCGATCGGCAGACTCTGACCCTGGCGCTGACCAATCTTCAACGTCAGCAGCTGTTAATGAAGAATGCGCTCAGCCGTACCCTCGTCGACCCCGCACTGGCCGACGCCGAGGTGATTCCAACTTCGATTATGGAAGTGCCAGCGGAAGAGCCGGTCACGCCAACGGAAGAACTGGTCAATGACGCCCTCAGCCATCGTGCTGATCTGGCGGAGGCCCGCATCAACCTCACCAATACAGACATTAGCAATAAGGCAATACGCAATGCGCTGCTGCCCACTCTGGACGCGTTCGCTTACTATCAGGGGAGTGGCGTGGGTGGAACCCAGAACCCGGGCTACGTCTGCATCACCGAACCGTCATTTTGCACGGCACCGGGTCAGCCGGGTTACGTCCCTGTGCCCCCGACCGGTTATAGCGATACGCTAAACCAGTTGGTCAATTCGACGGCTCCCGACAAGGGCATGGGCTTGCAACTTACCATTCCCCTGCGCAACCGCGTGGCGCAAGCGAATCAGGTACGTTCGGAATTCGAATACCGTCAGGCGCAATTGCACATTCAGCAGATCGAAAACCAGGTTCGCATCGAGGTGCGCAACGCGCAGTTTGGCGTGCAGGAGAATCGCGCCAGCGTGGCTTCCGCCCAGGCTGCCGTCGATCTGGCGCGCCAATCGCTAGACGCCGAACAGAAGAAATACGCGCTCGGAGCATCCACCTCAACGCTGGTGCTGCAGAACGAGGATCAGCTGACCCAAGCCGAAGTCACGCTCGTCTCGGCCAAGGCTTATTACGAAAAAGCCGAACTCGAACTCGACCGCGCGACCGGACTTTTGCTGGAGCGTGCCAACATTGAGATCGCTGACGCAGAGCGCGGCCAAGTCACGAAAGCTCCGAATGTTCCGCACGTGACGTCTCGGCCGGCCGACCAAATGCCAGCCAACGCACCAGCGCAACAATAGCGTCGCAAGTAATATCGCTTGATGGAGCGCCGGACGTTCCTCGCGAGCCTGCCCTGAGCGAAGTCGAAGGGGCATCCCCATCTTGCAGCTGTTTTTCTTTTGCGACGCGGCACCGCTCGCGTATCCTCTGAGCGTGACGCACTCAGCCATCGGCTGTGATTTGCGATGAATGTCCTTATGCTGTTTTCGCACCGCTGGCGTGGAGGCCGGGCGGGCGGCGCCGAAATCCACGCCATAGATTTGATCAAGGGCCTCGCCGCAAAAGGCCACTCCATCGTCCTGGTAACCGGCAAAATAGATGACGGATGCCGCCGCGGTCCCGCCGACGGTGTCGCTGCGCATTCTGAGTTACCCTTCCAAACCATCAACCCGTTTGACAGTCTTAAAATCCACCGCCGCCTGACGGAGATCGTCGCCGAACATCGAATCGAAATCGTCCACGCCCACCACCAGACCGGAGCCTACCTTGCCGACCGACTCTGGCGCAGGAAGCACATCCCTTATGTCGTGACTGTGCACGGTCCCTGGCACAGCGCTCTGTTCAAGAAAGCGAACTACAAGGCATTTCGCCGCCTCATCGCGGTCAGCGACTCCCTGCGGCAACTTTTGATCACGGGCTTTCTTGTTCCACCCGACCGCATACGCACAATCCAGAATGGAGTCGATCCGCGCCGGTTCGAAGGAATTAGCAGCATTGAAGCCGCGCGCATCCGCGCCGCATTCGGCGTAGGTGCCGATGAAATCGTGCTCAGCCTGATCGGCCGCATCGCGAAAGCAAAAGGACACTTTGACTTGCTCAACGCCCTCAAGTTACTTCCACCGGATCTTCCCTACCGCTGCCTGATCGTAGGCGAGGGCAGAGATCGCGTCCGCGCCCGCCTGGAACGTCTCGCCGAGTCCCTCGGCCTGAAACGGAAGGTGACGTTTTGCGGCTATCAATCTTTTTCGAACATTCCAGTCGTGCTCGCTGCCACGGATATCCTGCTGTTGCCCTCGCATCGTGAAGG
>Ga0074044_10000306_pt1 | contig 49223 bp, 45 predicted proteins | sample BogForMeECP23OM1_FD_94443 | JGI IMG/M metagenome (GOLD analysis project Ga0074044, IMG submission 94443) | Bog forest soil microbial communities from Calvert Island, British Columbia, Canada - Bog Forest MetaG ECP23OM1 | ecosystem: Environmental > Terrestrial > Soil > Wetlands ...
ACCGAAGGGCAGCCGCGGCCCAAGATGCCCGAGGAAATCGAAATCGAGCGGCTCAACGACGAACTCAAGCAGATTCTCGAGCTGCATCTGCAGCGGCTGGGTGCGCGATTGCCCGGCGCGCGGCGCCGCAAGGGATGGCGCGAGATGTTCGGCGGTGGCGAGGTCGGCTCGACTGCCGAAGCACGGTCGTACCGCCGCTGAGCTGCAAATTGAGCGACGGTTTCATCGTGAAAAAATTTGCGCTGATGGCTTTGCTCGGGACTGTAATGGTTGCGCGTACGTAATGACATCTAACGTTTTCGCGAGGTGAATCATGAATCGGCTGGCGAATCTCGGACTGGCACTTGTTGTTGCGATTGGATTGGCTGGCGTGGCGCTCGCGTCCGATAGCAGCGAGAAATCCGTCACCGGCAATCTCGAAGACTCGTACTGCTACGGCACGATGGGCGCGAAGGGCGCGGGCCACAAGACGTGCGCGATCAAGTGCGCATCCAGCGGGATTCCGGTGACGCTTATCGAAAGCGGGACCGAGAAATCCTACATCCTGTTGCCTGCCAAAGACGCGTCGCCGCTTCCCCAAAGCGTGATACAGCACATGGAAGATCAGGTGACGGTGACCGGCAAGGAATACAGCAAGAACGGCGTGGAATACCTGGTCGTTGATTCTGTGAAGTAGCCCGCGGCGAGCCAACGAAGAGCGTGCTAGAGCGGATTCTGCCGGGCGCATCGCAGCTGCAGAACTACCATCCGCTCCTGGTGCATTTTCCGATCGCGTTCATTTACGGCGCGGCGCTGCTCTATTTCCTGGCGTCGATTAGCGCGAGCGAACGGCTCAAGTGGACTGCGCTCTGGATGCTGATGCTGGGGGCGCTTGCGGCGGCGGCTGCGCTCGCGAGCGGTTTCTATGCGGCGCCGGGCCTGATGGTTTCGCAATCAGTCCGCCACGAACTGCTGCGTCATCATAAGCATCTAATGGTAGCGTCGTCTGCTGCAACGGGCGTGCTGACGGTGTGGGCGATCGCGACGCGCCCGATGCCGACACGAGGCCGCTACCTGTTTCTCGCCGGTCTCATCGCAGTGATGTGCCTGATAGCAGCCGGCGCAGACCTGGGCGGCGAGATGGTTTACGGCTACAACGCCGGCGGCTCAGCCTGCGCACAACCGATCGATTTCAGGAAGTAAAAGAGCAAGATGGCCTGATCGCGGAGCGTCAACCGCCTGGCGTCAGACGTCTTCGGAATGAGCGGTCGCGTTTCAGGTGCCATTCACGGCTCATCGCCTGTTCGCGCGACTCGTGACGCTCGGCATACAGCAGGAACCAGACGCGCCCGCGCGTCGCGCGTGCGCCGGTGCCTGCGTTGTGCCGGGCGAGGCGTCGATCGAGATCGTTGGTCCAGCCGACGTAGGTTCGATATCCGCCCCGGCCGGAGCTACCTAGAATGTAAACGAAGCATTCCATTCGCCAGCAGCCACGAGTTTCGACTATGTTCGAACCTGATTAACAACACCCGGAGAATCTTATGGGAACCGCTAACGGCCGCAAATCCATCTTTATCACTGGCGCCGCATCCGGGATGGGCCGCGAAACGGCGCGCCTGTTCCGGCAAAAAGGATGGTTCGTCGGCGCTTACGACGTGAACGCCGAGGGATTGCGCGCGCTCGAGGCTGAACTGGGCGCCGACAACTGCGTCGTGCGGCGGCTCGACGTCACCGATAAGGCGGACTACGAGCGGGCGCTCGCGGAATTCGGCGCGGCTACCGCCGGCAAGATGGACATACTTTATAACAATGCCGGGATTGGCGTTGGCGGCTTCTTCGACGAAATCCCGTTCGAGGACATCCTTCGCGTCGTGCGGGTGAACTTCATCGGTGTGCTCAACGGGATACATTCCGCGATAGGTCTTCTCAAGGCTACGCCAGGATCGCTGTGCTTCACTACGTCATCATCGTCGGCGACCTACGGGATGCCGCAAATCGCGGTGTATTCCGCCACCAAGCATGCGGTCAAGGGATTGACCGAAGCGCTTTCGATTGAGTTCCGCCGCTATGGAGTGCGCGCGGCCGACGTGCTGCCGGGTCTGATCGATACGGCGATACTCCCGCCTGGAACCGCTGAGCGCGCACCGAAGGAAGGAATGTTCCGCCTGATTCCGCCGCTCGAAGTCGCGAAGGTGGTGTGGGAGGCTTATAACTCCGACCAGCTCCACTGGTACGTGCCATCCGAGATCGGCGATCTGGACAAAGCGGCGGGAAACACGCCCGAGCTGGTCCGCGAACAGATCAGTCAGATGATGGCTTTCGCCGATGCGCAAAATCCGGCCGCGAAGAAGTAGCCAAAGCAGGACAGAAAGCCTTTCAGCGACCTGTTAGCGGCGTTGCGCTGGTATGCTCGCCCTTCGCGAATCCCGGTGATAAGAGAGGGGCGGTCGCTGAAACAGGGGTAATGCGCGATGCTTTGCACGAAGTGCGGCACCGACAACGCCGCCGGCGCGCGGTTTTGCAATCAGTGCGCGACGCCGCTCAGCCGGGTGTGCCTGAAGTGCGCCCATCTGAATGCGCCTGATGCGAAGTTCTGCGCCGATTGCGCCGAACCGCTGACTTCGGACGCATCGAAATCGACCGCGCGCACTTCTTCCACGTCGTCGGTGCGGATCGCGCCGGAGCAGACCGCCCCTGAGAATCTAGAAGGCGAACGCAAAACGGTCACGGCGTTGTTCGCCGACATCAAGGGCTCGACGGAGCTGGAGCAGGACCTCGATCCCGAAGAGGCGCGCGCGATCATCGATCCGGCACTGAAGCTGATGATCGAAGCGGTGCAGCGTTACGACGGATATGTCGTGCAGAGCACAGGCGACGGCATCTTCGCGATCTTCGGCGCGCCCGTCGCGCACGAGGACCATCCGCAGCGCGCGCTGTATGCCGCGCTCCGCATGCAGGAAGAGCTACGTCGCTATGGCGCAAAGCTCCAAGCCGAAGGCCGCGCGCCGATTGAGATCCGCGTCGGGGTGAACACGGGCGAGGTCGTGGTGCGCTCAATTACGACCGGTGCGGCGCAGGTCGAGTACACTCCGATCGGTCACACCACCAACCTCGCCTCACGGCTTCAGAGCATCGCGCGTACCGGATCGATCGTGGTGAGCGAGGCAACCCGCAAATTCGTCGAGGGATATTTCGCGCTCAAGTCGCTCGGTCCGACCAAAGTCAAAGGCGTCAGCGAACCCGTCAACGTCTCCGAAGTCACCGGACTCGGGCCGCTGCGCACGCGGCTGCAACGCTCCGCCGGTCGCGGGCTGACCAAATTTGTCGGCCGCGAGCGCGAGATGGACGCGATGAAGGCAGCCGCTGAACGTGCGATCGCGGGTCACGGGCAAATCGTCGCGGCGATGGCGGAAGCGGGCACCGGCAAGTCGCGCCTGTTCTTCGAGTTCAAGGCCAAGAACCAATCGGGTTGGATGGTGCTCGAGACGTTCTCGGTCTCGCACGGCAAGGCCAGCGCATTTCTGCCCGTCCTCGACCTGCTGCACGGTTACTTCAAGATCAGCGGCGAGGACGACGTGCGCGCGCGGCGCGAGAAGATCGGCGGCAAGGTCCTGATGCTGGACCGGGCGCAGGAAGACACGCTGCCGTATCTGTTCGCGCTGCTCGGGATCGTCGAAGGCGACGATCCACTGGCGCAGATGGATCCGCAAGTCCGCAAGCGGCGCACGCTCGACGCGATCAAGCGGATTCTGCTGCGCGAATCGCTCAATCAGCCGTTGATGATCGTGTTCGAGGACCTGCACTGGATCGACGAGGAGACCCAGGCTCTGTTGAACCTGCTCGCCGACTCGATCGGCACCGCAAAAATCCTGCTGCTGGTCAATTACCGTCCGGAATATTCGCACCAGTGGAACAGCAAGACCTACTACACGCAGCTGCGGCTCGATCCGCTCGGCAAGGAGAGTGCGAATGAGATGCTCTCCGCCCTGCTCGGCGAATCCAACCTCGCCCGTTCAGTTACGGGAGAGGAGGGCGAGCGCGCAGGGCGCGAGACTGGTGAGGGTTCTTCACTCGCTGCGCTCAAGCGGCTGATCATCGAAAAGACCGAGGGCAACCCGTTCTTCATGGAAGAGACGGTGCAGGTGCTGCTCGACGAGGGCGCTCTGGTCCGCGAGGGTTATGCCGTCAGGATTACCCGGCCGCTGGCGGAACTGAAGATCCCGCCGACCGTGCAGGGCATCCTCGCCGCACGCATCGATCGTCTGCCCGCCGATGAGAAGGACTTTCTGCAGACGCTGGCGGTGCTCGGCAAGGAGTTTCCGCTCTCGCTCGTCCGCGAGGTCATCAGAAAGCCTGACGATGAGCTGAACCGGATGCTCAACGACCTCCAGCTTGCCGAGTTCATCTACGAGCAGCCTGCGGTCGGCGATACCGAGTACACCTTCAAGCACGCGCTGACCCAGGAGGTCGCGTACAATTCGGTGCTTATTGAGCGGCGCAAGCAGCTCCACGAGCACGCCGGCGCCGCAATCGAGACGCTGTACAAAGATCAGATCGACGACTATCTCGCGGCTTTGGCGTTTCATTACGGCCGCAGCGCCAACGCATTCAAGGCAGCCGAGTATTTCGGCCGCGCGGCCGAACAGTCGATGGAGCGCTCCGCGTACGCCGCGGCTGCCGCCTGGATTGATGACGGGTTGAAGCAGATCGCCGCTATACCAGAAAGCCCGGAACGCGATCGACTCGAACTAAAGCTTCAAATCCTCAAAGGTCAAGCCAATCAGATGACCTCCAGCCTGGGATCATCGGCATCGCTCGCGGCCTTCAGCCGCGCCCGCGATCTGTGCGCACAACTGGGCGACGATTCTGAACTGTATTACGTGCTCGATGGATTGCGGTGGGCATCCTTGTTCAGATCCGAAATAAATGAAGCGCACGAATGTGCCCACGAGCAATTCGCGATTGCAAAGCGTTCCGATGATCAGGTCAAGCTTCTGGTGGCGACCGCAGCTTTAGCCGAGGTGGCGACGTGGATGGGAGATTTCGTCGCGGCTCGCAGTTATTCTGAACAGTTGGTTGCGATGTCCGCAAACGGCGAAGCTGTGCAGCGGTTGAGTGGAAGGAGTGTCGATACTCAAGTGGTCGGCCTTTCTCTGCTCGAACCTGTGCTCCTAATGATGGGCTTTCCCGACCAAGCCGCCAGCCGGCGCGAAAAAACTCTCGCCTGGATCAGCAGCCTTCCACGCGGATACGCGACCTACGTGGCTCCGCACATCGCCGGTATGGCTGCGTTCCGACGCCGGTCGCCCTCCGAGACGCTTGAACTGACGCAAAGGGCAATTGACGAAGCCACGGAGCAGGGACTGGGCTTCTCGGTCGCGGTGGCTTCCGTCATCAACGGCTGGGCGCGCAGCCGGCAAGGCGATGACGAGAGTGGCCTTGAGCAGATGCGCCGCAGTATCGAGCTGGCCGAGGCTACCGGAAGTGTATCGCCTACCTGGCTCCTGCTGCCGCTGGCCGACGAATACGCCCGATTTGGACGGACGGACGAGTGCACGGCGCTCATCGAAAAAATGCTCGAGCGCGTCGAGATGGGGCAGCGCTGGGAGGAGGCGGAAATTTATCGCGTCAAGGCAGAGATGTTGCTCGCGCAGGGCGAATCTCATACCGCTGAAGCCGAGGATTGTCTGCGCCGGGCGATCGAAGTCGCGCGTCGTCAAAGCGCGAAGTTCCTGGAATTGCGCTCGACCGTGGTCCTGGCGCGATTGCTCGATCGCACCGGCCGTCGCGACGAAGCCCGGGCGATGCTCGCCGACATCTACAACTGGTTCACCGAGGGCTTCGACACCGCGGATTTGAAGGACGCCAAGGCGCTGCTTGAGCAACTCCGCCCGTAAATCGCCGATCTGGGCGCCGGGTTGATGAAGTGTTTACGAAGGCGGATAACTTTTTGATCTAATTAAAAAGATAATCAACGAGGCAAATCCGATGGATCGGCTCAAAGGCAAAGTTGCTCTGATTTCCGGCGGCGCCCGAGGACAAGGCGCTGCTGAGGCCCGCCTTTTCGATAACGAAGGCGCCAAGATCGTGATCTGGCACGTGTCTACAACTGGTTCACCGAGGGTTTCGACACCGCCGACCTGAGAGACGCGAAGTCGCTGCTCGACGAACTGGCGAGATAACCGAGGAGGAGAAAATGGACCGCCATGATTCGCCTGCCAAGCCCCCGAACGTCAGCCTGGTGAAGCTGTTCAGGGTCTTCCTTTACATAGGAGCGACCAGTTTCGGCGGGGGCGTGATCGCCTATCTGCGGGAGCATCTGGTCAACCGTCAGAACTGGCTCGACGACGATCACTTCCTGGCAGCCCTTGAGATTGGACAAACCGTCCCCGGCCTGATCTCGACCAATGTCAGCGTGATCGTCGGCAACCGCCTGCGCGGAGTAGCCGGATCGATCACCGCGGTGGCCGGCATGACGCTGCCAGGTGCGATCGTCGTGTTCATCCTCGGGCTGCTGTACGCGCGCTTCAAAAATAATCCCGACGTGGTCGCGGTACTGTGCGGCGTGGGCGCGGCGGCGGTCGGACTCATCCTGGCGGTGACGCTGCAATTCGGCCGGCGGGAAATCAGCAAATGGCAGGACTGGATCATCCTGATGCCGGCATTCGTCCTGGTCGGGGTTTTTCACATCTCACTGGTGCCGGTGCTGGTCGTGCTCGCGCCGATCGCGATCGAGCTCAACCGGCCCAACCGGAAAGAGCTGGCCGCGTATCATGCGCAGCAGGCCGCTTATCACGCGCAACTGGCTGAGCATCACGAGGAAGTCGCCGCGCGGCACAGCGCGGCCGACGCCAGTGCGAGGACGCCGTCATGAATAAGCTGGTCAACCTGGTCAACGTGTTCGCGCTGCTGTCGCTGCTCGCGGTCGGCGGCGGAACCGCGGTGCTACCGCAGATGAAGCACGACGTCGTCGTCACCCATCAATGGCTTGGAGCCGACCAATTCACCGACATCTACAGCCTGGGGCAGCTGTCGCCGGGGCCCAACATGAACATGGTGGCGGTGATCGGCTACCACGTGTCGGGGATTCCGGGCGCGATCCTGGTGCTGCTCGCCTTTTATCTGCCGTCGTGCACGCTGGTGTTCGCGGTCGGGAAGTTCTGGGATCATTTTGAAGGCTCGCCGTGGCGCGACGCGGTGCAACGCGGGATGGCGCCGATCACGATCGGCTTGATGGCATCGGGCGTGTACGCGATCGGCCGGACAGCCACGATTAATCTCGACCATTCGATCCGCTTCAACGCAATCACGGTCGCGATCACCCTGATAGTGACCGCAATCCTGCTCATGCGTCATATCAATCCGGCGCTGCTGATCCTCGCAGGCGGGGCCGTGGGATGGTTCGCGTTGCGGATGGCCTGAAAACGCTGATGAGAGAATCGGGAATCGCCCGCATAAGGAGCAAGTCATATGGCCAGCGGACACATTTTGAAGGAAGTGAAAGACGGCGTCGCGACGGTCACGCTCAATCGCCCGGAGAAACTGAACGCGTTTTCGGGCACGATGGCCGCCGAGCTTTACGGGTCGTTCGCCGAGTACGACAAGGACGACGAGGTGCGCGTGATCGTCGTCACCGGCGCGGGCCGCGCGTTCAGCGCGGGCGCCGATCTGTCGGGAGGCGGCAACACCTTCGACGCTGACGCGCGCGCCGAGCGCCGCGGTCGGCCGGCGCTGGCGATTCGGCCGTGGAACGTGCGCAAGCCGATCATCGCCGCGATCAACGGGCCGGCGGTCGGAATGGGGATCACGCTGCCGATGCAATGGGACATCCGCGTCGCGGCCGAGAGCGCGCGAATCGGATTCGTGTTCGTGCGCCGCGGAGTTATTCCGGAGGCGCTCAGCCTGTGGACCGTCCCGCGAATGATCGGACTGGCCAAGGCCAACGAACTGCTGATGACCGGGCGGATTATCAGCGCGCGCGAGGCGCTGGAGTTCGGAATCGTGAGCCACGTGTGGCCCGACGCGGAGTTCATGGCGAAGGTGCGCGAGATGGCCCTCGATATCGCGCAGAACACGGCGCCGGTGTCGGTCGCGATAACCAAGCGGCTGATCTACGGGTTGCTCGCGGAGCCCGAGACGGAGAAGGCGCAGGCGGTGGATACCAGGGCGTTCGTGTGGGCGGGCAAGCAGCCGGACGCGTACGAGGGCGTCAGCGCATTCGTCGAGAAGCGCAAGCCCAAGTGGAAGATGAAGCCGTCGAAGGACGTTCCGGAATTCATCCCGCCGATCAGGTGAGCGAGCCGGCGATAGATGGCGGCGGCGGCGCGCGGGCCGATCGCGCGGCTTGGCGGCGCGAGTCGGCGCTGCTGGCGGCGCTGTCGATAGCCGGCGCGGCGGTCGAGTATCCGCTCGCGCTGGCAATCAAGTCGCTCGACCGATCGGAAATCGGGCGCGCGCTGCCGTTCCTCGGCATCACGATTGTGCTCGCCTCGTTGATACCGTTGGCACTTCGAATCAACGGCAATCTGGGGTTGCCCGGCGCGCCATTGATCGCGGCAAAGATCGCGGGCGAGAAACTGGATTTCTCGATTCGCAGCCTGGTGCGAGTTTCGCTCTCGTACGCGATGATCGCGGCGGCGGCAGGCGCGAGTGTGCTGGTGATTGTGACAATTCCTCTGGTTCTTTTTCAGCATGGCGGCGCCGACATAAGAATCCCGAGTCCGCCGTTGCTGACGGTGGCGCCGGGCCGTATCGCGATCGTCGGAGCGTCGGTCGCAATCGCGGCCGCGGTCAGCGAGGAGATCCAGTTTCGACTGGTGCTGTTTACGATCTTTGCATGGATCGCGTCGCTGATCTCGCGCGACTCGCGGGGCCATCCGGGCCGCGGCGCCCTTTGGATGGTGACCATAGTGCAAGGCTACCTGTTCGGAATAATTCACCTGGCGCCACTGGCCGGGACGCTGTTTCTTAGCACCTCGCAACTTCTGATCGGCGGATTGGTGATGCCGCAGACGTGGGAGGGAATGGTGTTCGGGCGTTTGTATTTGCGCCGCGGCCTGGAAGCGTCGATCATCGCACACGCGTCGATGGACGTTGCGCTGTTCGCGTTGGCGGCGATCGGGGTAATGGGATCTCATCTTGGAGCGGGATGAACGCGCGCGGCGGCCAGCCCAAAGGAGAAATCGGAAATGGCGGAAATGGGAATCTACGAAACGATGCGCACCCTGCGCGCCGTCAGGCGGTTGCGGCCCGACGCGATACCAGACGACGTGATGCATCGCGTGCTCGAAGCGGCTACCTGGGCGCCGACCGGCGGAAACGCGCAGCCATGGCGGATAGTCGTGGTGAAAGATCGCGCGCTCAAGGCGCCGATTGGCAGGCTCTACAACGAGCGCTGGATTGCGTACTCGAAGCAGTACCGCACGGCGATTCCCTCAAGCGCATCGCCGCAAGCGCGCGCGCGGGCCGAACGCACGCTGGCAGCGGGCGACTACCTGGGCGCGCATTTCGGCGAGACGCCGGCGATCGCGGTGTTCTGCTTCAATCCGAAAAACATGGCGATCACAGACGCTAAGCAGGAGCGGGTCTCAGTGGTCGGCGGCGGATCGGTTTACACCGCGGTCGAGAACCTGCTGCTCGCGTGCCGCGCCGAAGGACTGGGCTGCGTGCTGACGACGCTGCTATGCGAATGCGAGCCGGAGGTGCGCAAGCTGCTGGCGATTCCCGATCCGTGGTACACCGCTGCGGCGATTCCGATTGGCTATCCGGTCGGGCGCGGGCATGGACCGCTGATACGGCGTCCAATCGAACAGCTCGCGTACCTGGATACCTGGGGCAAGCAAATTTGGAGTCCGGAAGTGCCGACCCTTTCTTGAGCGGGGGGCATCATTTGCGCCTGGCCTCGGACTGCCAGGTCGCGAGCAATCCCGCCTCGCCGTCGGCTCTGCTCCATTCGTATTTGGCGCGCCCGCCAAACGCCTTGGCGAGTTCGTGCGCGATTCGATGCGCAAGTTTTTGCGAGGTCGTGAGTATCTCCAATGCGGCGCCGTCCCATTCGATGGAAACGATCTGCCGCTCCGGCTGCGTGAAGCCCGCCCGCTGAGCGACGTTGTGGATTCTTCTGCGGATGTCGTCGAGCTTGGCGGCCACTGCTGCGCCGCGCGCGATCACCCGGCCGTGATACTCGCCGCCCACGGCCTGCGTGCATCCCGGGCAAGTTCCCCATTGCGCACGTTCAAGCAGCCTGCCTGTCAGGGGGTGATTCCGACGCCAGGTCTCTTGCGAATACACTGCGCCGCATCGCTGGCACACAGTCGGATCGAATGGCTCCGGCGTCTTGAGCGCGACCGGCGGCTTCTGGTTGGAGCGCGCGCCGCGCCGGTCAAGACTCCGAATCAGGCCCTTCCCTTGTTTCATCGTTCGCTCCTCTTTCGATTTCGCGCTGCAAGTGCCGCGAAGGCTTCGAGTATAGTCGTGCCATGCGAAGCATGCCTATAGCAGTCGGGCTGCCCGTGCCGACAGCGCGAGCCGCCGATTCGCGCGCGTCAGCGTGTCGTTGGCGCTCCAGATCCGGGCGCGTCCAGGGTGGTGGCACTGAAGTCTGTGTTCAGGTTTTTTTCCAGATTTCCAATCGCAGTTTCCAAAAGTCCGAATATTTTCACCCGGTCTGCGGCGTTACTGATGTCCAGCGTGTCGGAGGATGATAGTCCCGTCGAGCTGAGGGCCGCGTTAACAGCCGCGGCAGCCGCAGTCGGCGGAATATAGTCATACCCTCCTGTGCCATCCACATACGCCTGCGTCTGAAATACGCTGCTGAACGCGGAGCCGAGCGAATCAAGCCTGAATACCAGATGGTTGTTGTAGGACACGGTTACACTGAGGTTGCTGGAACTGGGCGTCGAATTGTCGTACATCTGATCAAGGTAGTCATGTACCTGGTAAGGGTACTCTTGATATGTATCTCCGCCCCAGGCGTTGTTGTAGCTGTTGACAGCAGTGACGGTAGCCATAGTGGCATTCGCACCCAGGTTGCATTCGGTGAGGAATAGCGATCCGTAATAACCCTGGTTGTAAGCGACGTTTAGCACGACATCGAGGAAATTATCCGGCAGGTTTTCGAACACTCCCACGGAATCGTAGAAGTACGGTTGCCATTGAGGCGTCCAACCAAAGCTTGCCGGCGTCCACGGCTGAGTCAGGCTGGCGCCACCAATATACTGCAGGGCCCGGTAGTCGTTGAGATGAAAATAGGCGGCGAGCATTGGCCCGTAGTATTTGTCGTTGAACGAAGCCGGGGTCGTTTTGGAATATTGAATAGCCGCGCCGGCCATCGTGAAGCCGATATTTTTCTGAACGGCCACGTAGTTGATGAGCGAGAACCCGGCCGGGGCGTACGCGCCCGCTACCATGTCAACTGCGTAGTTGTTGATTTGATAGGGACCGCCCTGCCCTACACCCATCACCGCGACCTGGTCGGGAGAAAGATCGATCAAGCTGGAGCCGGACTGGTAGAACTCGGTTGCGATGTTCTCCTGCAATAGCTGACCGAAGATTGAGCCGTACAGGTAGTCCTTGTCGAACTGCATGCCGGGAGTAACCTTCTGGATCAAGTGACCATACATAACCCCGGCAATGACATTTGACATGATCAGATCGGTGTAATTGTCGCCGGCCAACGCTATCGAGTCCTGGGGACTTTCAGGGCTCACGCCGTAGTAGAAGTGAAAGTTTATAGCACCGCGGCTGACCGAGGTGGGGGTTGGGCTCGGAGTTGGAGTGGGCGATGCGCTGGTTGAGGTCGCAGTCGGCGTTGCCGTCAACTTTTGAGAAGCAGTCGGCGTTGGGGTGTGGGTTGGTGCCGGAGTGGCGGTCGGCGTCGCCGTCACCGTCGGAGTGGGACTGATAGTTGTGGTAGGACTGGTCGCTGCAGTGGCGGCCGCGGTTAGCGTCGGCGTCGGGACGACAGCGCCGGCCGGTTCGACTCCCCAGATTAGTGTTCCGTTATAGTAGAGCGTTACGGTAGAGGAACTGACGAACCACGTCGCGGCCGCGTCAAATGAGTAATCGTTGGCCTGATTGAAGGTGAGCCATCCCACGTCGTTGAAGCGGGTCTGGATCTGGCCGCTGTTTGCGCCGGCAGATATCGCAGGTGCGCCCGTTGTGAAGCTCAACTCCAGATACTTGTTCGCGAGCGGTACCGGCTTGGCCATCGCGACGAAGGTGCCGGTCAGGTTCGTGCATCCAATTTGGGCCCAATCGCAGTTGAACTGCTGGCCAACGCCGGGGTTGTCGGCGGTAAACCAATAACGCAGCGTGACGTTTGCGAGGCTGACGGCCGTCGCTCCGTTGTTGACTATTTGAAACCACGGTTCAGCCTGGTTGCTGGTAGTTTGCGGAGCTGGAGTCTCGTAGAGAACGGACAGCGTCGGAGCAGTCGCATGAGCCGTCGCGCCGAGTCCGCCCAGTTGACCGACCGCGAACACGGCAGCGACCGCGGCCGTCCGCGCAGATGTCTTCCAATTACGCTTCATGAGCTGGCCGCGCCCTCCATTAGTCCAGAAATCCTGCATGGACCCGAGATGTTGGCGTTGGAGTAGAAGTAGTGCTTCGCTTTGCCTGGTCCGCCTGAACCGCCGTTGACCTCGCACTTGCCGGTCACTTCAAGTTTGGGGGATCGGTTGGAATGTCAGTGGTTTTTTCAATTCCTTCCATTATCGCTTCTACACAACTGAGCGGTTTTGCAAACGCGAAGTTCAAGCTTGGACTTAAGTCATCGAAGCCGTGGATCGGGCGGCGATCATTCAATTCGGTGACTCGCACGGATGTTCCCGCCGCGCTGGAAGAAACTTCTGCGGCTCTTGAACCGGGTCTCTGCCTGGTGAAAGGTGGATGCCATGCCACAGGAAACGGACCGGGATCAACTGTTCCGCGCCAGAGTCCGCAGCGTTGACGCCATCATCGCCGCCGGCCTGGCGATCGAGCGGCTGACGTTGGGGCACGGGCTTTCGCCGCTGGAATCACAGTCCGCTTCCGCTTCGTGGTCGAGGAGTTGTGCAGCGAACGGCTCTCCAATGCTTTTGGTCCGCACGAACAAGCTGAGGCGCATATTGGTCTGGAGCTACGCCCGGGAGAATTGGTGGTCGTCATTGAGGATGCCGGCAGCCCGATAGGAGCGAGCGACGCGGCCGCGGGCGCCAAGGGATGGCTGGCGCAACTGATGAGCCGCGGGTTCGCGGACCGTCTGCACGCCAGCTTCGAAGGACGCGAGGGCAACCGCTGCGAGATTGCAAAATCGCTCGGCAAGTCGTTCAGGTCGCAGTTGCAGGAGTCGGCCATCGGCGGCTCCGCAACCAGGTCCGAAGTGGAAGCCGACGCAGGACCATCAAAGTCGCAGGGCCCTGCGCCATCTCTGTCGATCCGGTATCGCGATATGACTCCCGAGGACGCGCACGCGGTGGCGACCTGCTTCTATCGCACCTACGGCTTCACCGCCCCGGTCGCCGACGAGGTCATCTATCACCCGGAAAGGTGCGCCGCCCTGGTGAAAGCCGGGCTTCACCTCGGAACCGTGGCAACTCTTCCCGACGGCAGGATCGTCGGCCATATCGCCGTCGCTCGCGAGCATCCGGACGACCCGGTCGGAATCAGCGGATTCCTGGTGGTGGATCCCGAACTGCGCGGCCACGGGATCGCCGACGGCCTAAGCGATCGCAAGCGGGAACGCGCGCAGCGGGCCGGGATGGTCGGGATGCTCGGGATGGCTGTGACTGTCCATACCGCAAGCCAAAAGACCTGCTTGCGGGAAGGCGGCCACGAGGTCGGCGTTTTGCTGGCTGCTCAAGAGGACAGGGTTGTGATGCGGGGAATCGCCCCTGACGCCCGCCAGGAGCGGCACTCGGTGTTGCCCTTTTTTACAGGGTTAGTCCCCGATGCTCGCCGGCAGGCTTTTCCGCCGGACGTTTATCGTGAGATTGTCGAGCAGGTTTATGGCATGTGCGGCCTGGAGCGGGAGATAAGCCGTCCCGAAGGCTTCAACCTCGACGACCTGCCGGAACACACTTCGCTCAATGTTTCGGTGCTGGAGGGCGCGCGCTTCGCCAAGATTCGAGCCGTGACATACGGCCGCGGCTTTCTAGGCGAGATTTTCCACCTGGTCAGCGACCTCCATCGGCATCACGTCAACGTGATCCGCCTCGAGATGCCGCTTTTCGATCCGCTCACCGCTCATTTTGGCCGCGCGACCGAGGAACTCGGGTTCAGCTTTGCATCCGTGTTCCCGGCGATGCAGCCCGGCGATCTGCTGTGCGTCCAATCGCTGGATCGAATCGAGCTCGATCCCGCGGCGATTCACATTGCCTCCGACCACGGCGCGAGAATCCTTGCGGAGGTGCTCGCATCACGAGACCGTGTGCTCTCATCGGTTACCGCGCGCACACTCGAAGGCGCCAAGGTCGCGCTCAGCGCCATCCGGAAACTCTGAACGGCATCACGCTGCCGCGCGCTCCTCTTTCTTGAAGTGCGGGATCACGTGCTTCTGCATCAGCTCCATGCTTCTGAGCACCTTGCGCTGGTCAAGTCCGCCAAGCCGCGTCCAGCACAGGAGCTGCGTCATCCCGAACTGTTTGCGGATCTCCGCGATTCTCTTGATGCAATGATCGCGGTCGCCGCAGATCACCGCACCGGCTTCGAGCAATTGCTCCCACGTAATATTCGCGGCGAGGTCGCGGGTCTTGGTGTAAAGCTCGTAGGTCTTGACCGGCTCCTGCCCGGCCGGAGGTGACACGTACTTGCTGATAGTGCGGTAGTACCAGAGCACGGGATCGGCGAACTCGCGGCGCGCTTGCTCGGTCGTATCGGCGCAGTAAACCATGCATAGCGCGGCGATTTCCTTGCTGGCGGGATCGTGGCCACCGGCGCGCAGCGCGTTGCGGTACGCGTCGAGCAGGTCTTCCGCGGTCCTGCCCTGGAATCCGAACACCGGCGCGCACAGCAGGTTGAAGCCCCATTTTCCGACCATCGGGAAAGTAGCTTCGCTGAGGCTCGCGACCCATACCGGGGGATGCGGCTTCTGAAACGGCTTGGGACGGACCGGCTGGTCTTCGATATTGAAGTGAACGCCCTTGAAATTGACCCGCTCCTACGTCCAGGCCTGAAGGACGATCTCCAACGATTCGTTGAAGATCCCGCGCGACCTGGTCTGGTCGATTCCGAAGCCCTTGTACTCGCCGGGCTGATAGCCGCGGCCGACCCCGAAGTCCACGCGCCCGTCACTCATCAGATCGAGCATCGCGAAGTCCTCCGCGACACGAATCGGATGGTTGAACGGAAGCACCACAATGCCGGTGCCGAGCCGGATACGCTTGGTCACCGATGCCATCGCAGCGAGTGAGAGCGCGGGCGACGCGCAGTAACCGTATTCAGTGAAGTGATGCTCAGCCGGCCAAATCGAATCGAAGCCCAGATCCTCGGCGGCCCTCATCAGGTCGAATTGTTCCTTGACGATCTGGTACTCGCTTTTGCCGACGGGATTTTCGAACAGATGCAACATTCCGAATTTCATATCGTCCTCTCCCTCGCGATAGCGGATATTCTTGAGATTTAGCCCCAATCAGTCGGCGCTATGCGAACAACGTGCCCGGAGAATTAGCGCCAGAATGCTGCGATCAGCGCTAATACGACAAATTGGTTCTGGCGCGATTGGCTACATCTGTTTCGAACGGCATCATGGTGCCCGCGGCGCCATTAGCCGTGGGAATTGGAACTTAGTCGAGCTTTCGGTGAACCGGATAGTACTTTTCGATCATTCTCCCCGCCATCAGGCCGCCCTCGTATTCCGGTATGATCACCTCGTCAGCGCCCGAGGTCCGTATCGCCTGTGCGTAACGCTGCTGGCCGGCCCGCGTGATGATCTTTACGTTGGGATTGAGCGACCTGGCCGTCACAGTAATGTAGAGGTTATCGGCGTCGTTATCTATGACGATGCAGATCCCGTGAGCCCGGACGATGCCCGCCATCTTCAAGACATCGTGGCGCTTGGCATCGCCCTGGATGACAAGCAGTCCTTCCTTTAGAAGCTCTCGACAGATACCTTCGTTGGTCTCAATGAGTACGAAGGGAATTTTAAGTCGGCCGAGCTGATCGACGACGGTCCGGCCGACCTGGCCGTATCCACATAGGATGATGTGATCGCGGAGTCCTGCGATGCTGGCTTCGTTGATCATTAGCTTCCAGCCCTCCCTTCCTTGTTGGCTGAAAATCGTCATAAGAACCCGCTCGGCAATCCAGATCTGAAAAGCAAACACGCCGATGTACACGAACAAGGAGAAGAACTTTGTTGCGTTTCGTACCGTGCGGTAGTCTATTGAGTAAGGATGGATGATCCAGAAAAGAGCATCCTGCCAGGCCAGCCCCTCGAGTTCTCCATAAACCAGCACACACACCGCGCCAAAGAGCGTAAGCAGCGCGAGCGGCAGCCATAGCTGCCGAAGAAAGACAACGCAGAGACGGGCGAATTGCCTTCGAATAGGGCCCCCTGCTCATCGACAAGAGCCGGCGAGCGAGCAAATCGCACTTGCTGGAAGGTTTTGGAACACGCCGTCAACGCGCGGTCTTCAGATACTCCAATATTGCAGCCTCATCCTTGGGTGGCAGATTTTCCAGCGTGCGCATATGCATGATGATTTGATCCCATTGGTACGGTGCGAACTCGGCGGGATTTCGGGCGTTGTGACAGTGGTTGCAATAGACTGGCCACAACGCCTGTCCCTCGTGGAATAGCTCAAGATGCCGCTTTTGCTGCTCTGGCGTCGGGCCCATTTCGGCCGCCTGCACGCTGGCGGCGCCGATCAACAACAACAGGGCTGAAATCATTCCGGCTTTGGCAATAAGTGATTTCATTGTCGTCGCCCCTCATCGATCAGAAACCAATTGTGAGTTGGGTCATCGCCGCGACATCGTTCGTCGTTGCGCCGATGCTGCTCGCGGTCGGGGTCGTGGCCGATCCTACGAAGTTGTAGAGCGTCCCGCCTCTTTCCGGAAGCTCGAAGTCAACCTCGGACTGCCAGACAATACTCGGCGCAAACCAGTAGTCAAGCCCGAGTGCGACCTCGCGCGAATGCGGGCTGAAGATCCCCGGCGATCCGCTGAAGCCCTGGACCGGATAAGTCGTGATGTCGTTGGCGACGATGGCGCGCTGATTCACGCCGGAATAACGCACGAGGAATTCAAGCTTGTCGAACCTCGGCTCCAGAAAGTCTCCAAGGTTAGGATGCGGAATGCCATAGAGGAAGTAACCGAACATCGCATACCAGCCCTGGCGGTTCTCATGCCCGCAGCAGCCGGGATATGCAGCCGCACCCGTCAAAGAGGGCATTTGACGGTAAGTCTGCGCGTACTCGCCGCGGGTGCGGAACGGTCCGACGCGATAAGCGTAGCCTATGTCCCAGGAATTGAACCAGAACGAGTCCAGCCATTTGCCATTGTAGGTTGAGGCCATCAGTTCCAGTCGTCCCCAGTCTTCACTGATCGGAATTGGGAACAGCCTAAAGCGTCCACCGTAACCCTTGCCGTTCGTGTTTATGTTGGTTCCGGTGAGCGGGTTCAGCCTTTCGCCGATTACCGGCGCGGGAATCGCAGGCGGCGCCGATTCCGATTCGAAACTGGGTCCCGAGTCGGCCCAGATTGTATAGTCAACGTCCTGCCCGAGGCTGCCCCACTGAATCCCGCCGCGAGCCTGCAATCCCAGCGCCGCGGGCGGCGCGATCGCTTCAGCACCGTACATCAGCGGAAACGTTACGAACGGATTAACCCACGGCGGGCCCTGGTTCTCGTAAAAGTCGCCAAAAGGCGTATCGAATAGCCCGCCGACCAGCTCCAAGGGAGCCTCCCGTCCAAGCGGAAAGATCTGCATGTTGGCAAGGGTCGGACCAACCGTGGAAATTCCGCCGACGCCAGCGGTTGCGCCGATCGCGCCATAAAACTGGATCCAGTCGGCAAGCTTGAACATCGGGTTGATTTGGAATTCCAGTACCGGATCGTTGAATCCCCCGCGATGAGAGTAGTAGTAGCCGACGGAGGCGTCGCCGACCATAGTGAAGGTATGTTGGCCGAGAAAGGAGTTTATGCGATCGCCGAAACCGAAAGGCCCGAGCTGGGAAGATATGGTTTTCTGAATCTGGCCGACCTGCTTCACAGTTTGAGCGTTGGTAGTCTGCATATCAGTCTGCAGAGTGGTCTGAGTTTGCTGGAGCTGATGGTTAGACTCCTGGAGTTCTCTGACCGCGCTCTCGAGTTTTTCGATATGTTTGCGTTCGGCCTCGATTTCGTCAAGCAGGCGCCGGTACTCAGTCGCTTTCGATTTCGCGCTCGGCGGATCCGCCGAGGTTGGCTTCGAGATAGACGATTCATCCGCGCGCGTGCTTCCTGGCGGCAGCAGTGTCAACGCGATTGAAGCCAGGGTTCCCGCGATCACCAGTTGATATGTGCGTCGCATTTTCTCTCCTCCCCTCAGTAAGCGTCGCAAACGGCAAGAAAACGACCGGGGCTACTCCTCAACCTATGCAGGCTATTTCTCTACATCGATTTCGCCCTTCATTCCTTCCTTTACGTGCGTCGTGCAGAAGTATTTGTAAGTGCCGGGCACCTTGAACGTGTAGCTGAAGTCCTCGCCCGCGTTCAGGTAACCAGAGTCCCATGTCTCTGCCCCCTGCGGCACCGATGCCCAACTTGGGTCAGGCGCCTGAGAGGGATCGGTGGTCGCAGTGTGGATGGTGTCACCCTTGTTCACCCACTTTATTGTATCGCCGACTTTGACCTTCACCGGGTCGGGAACGAACTTCGCTGGTGTGTCGAACATCTTTACCTCCACGGTTCCTGCGAACGCTGGCATCGCGACACCCAGCGACAACACACCGGCAACAAGCAATCCCGTGCCGAGCAACTGCGTCTTTTTCATAGTCGTTACTTTCCTCCAGACCATCTAGGCGTTATCTGAGTAATCGGAGTCTTTCGCGGCAAAGGCGCAGCTGGACTCTTAATCGAGGGCGCCGCTTCCAAATGCAGGCTCGTGTCTCCCTGTTCCGATTTTTCGGAATAGACCCGGAACGCATATAGCGCAATTGCCCCGATAACTCCCCAGGCGAGGGCTATCATGAAGAAGGCGCTCACCAGATAAGCGCGCAAGACGCCCGGCGCCGAAGATCCAAAGCATAGGGGGCATGCGTAGGCTGCGGGCGCGCAGACCAGGACCACCGAAATCGCCAAGCTGGCTGACTTAATTGAAATAGACCAGCGCATAAATTATCGGCCAAAGAATCACTACAAATGACCAATACACAGAACACGCAACGACGCCGCGGAAGTCCAGGTCGTATCGCCCTCGCCATAAGCGTGCCGCCACCAACGAGAGCACAGCCACCGCCACCGCGAGATGAAGCGCATGGGCGCCAACGATCAGATAGAACATTCCGCCGTACAGACTCGAGGTCATCGTCAGCCCGAACCGGATGAGGCGTGCCCATTCGCTCCCCTGAATGGCAAGGAATAGAGCGCCGAGCACGATTGTTGCTCCCATCCAGCGCATGGCGCCTGCCTGGTCGTGCTGGCGCAGGGAGCGCACCACTCTCCACATTGTAAGTCCACTCATGACAAGGAGGATGGTGTTGAGTCCTGTCACTGCGACTGGAAGGCGCGGTTGGTTCGGAGGTGGCCAAAATGACGCCGCCGCGCGTGAGACCAAAAATGCGCTCAGCAGGCCCGCGAAGAGCATCACTTCGGAGCCTATGAATATCACCACGCCGAGCGTCGGATCGGCGCTCTTTGGCGACCCGGCCGGTCCCGAACCGCCGCCGGCGAACGCGGTGCCGCGCTTGAGATGAGGGACCAGAGGAAGCGGAGTTGCCGCAGCCAAGCGCTAGCTCCTAACCCTACCGATGCATGGCGACATCGGGCGTAAGCACGAACGCAAGTATGATCACCAGCGCCACCGGAAGCAGCGCCAGGGTATAGATCATCACGTCTTCTGATCGCAGGCGCATGTAATAGCGTCCGATGATGTAGGCTTCTGCTGTCGCCACGCCAAATATGACCCACAGCGCCAAGCTTCGGGCCAGGCCCAGCGCAACCGCCAAGGCGCCGATCAGCAACAGAATGACCAGCAGTCCCCAAGTCCTCAGCGAGTCCGAAGCACTGAATTCGGTTTGTTCCATCGGACACCTATCCGGCGGCGGGCGCCAAATACACCAAAGCAAAAAGGAAAACCCAAACCGTCTCGACAAAATACCAATAGAGGCACACGTATTTGAGCTTGCGCTCCAACCAACTGGCCGAAGTGCGGGGGCCCACCATAAATGTCAGCCCGAAGATGACCACGACCCCGGCCAACAGATGAAGCACATGCAGCCCGGTCATCACATAGTAGAAGCTCCAGAAAAGCGCCGCGAGGGGAGTGAAACCCTCGTGAAAATCGCCCGCATATTCTAAGGCCTTGATCGCCAGAAAGAGCACGCCGAGCAGCGCAGTGGCGGTCAGGTAACGCTTCGTGCGGCCCGAATCCTGGACGCGGGCGGCGCCTTGCGCGAGCGCGGCCGTCAGGCTGCTCGTAAACAAAACCAGCGTGTTGATTGCCCCGACACGCCAGTTGACGTGCGCGCCGTCGGGCCCCCATCCGCCATGGGAGATTGCCACCAGAATAAAGACTCCCATGAGCCCGCCGAAGAGCATTGTTTCGCCGGCGAGGAACACCCACATTCCAAGTTTGCCGATCTCAAAACTGGTCGGCACCTCGTGCGGCGCATGGGCGATCCCGATTTCGACTGCCGAGTTTGCCATAAGGTTTCGCTCAACCCTGCGCGGCGCTGGCCTCCGCCGCTGCTGCTTGCGGAGCCCAATCCTGTTCCATCCCGGGCACGCTATACTCATATGGCCCGCGTACGACCGTCGGTATGGCGTGGAAGTTCTCATGCGGTGGCGGAGAGTCCGTGGCCCATTCAAGCGTGGTGGCATGCCACGGATTCGCAGGAGCCTTCGCGCCGCGGAACATGCTCAGGAAGAAGTTCAGCAGGAATGGTATCTGCCCGGCGATTATGACCAGCAGGCCGATGGTTGCAATTACGTGCAGCGGCTGGAGCGGTTTGTAGTAGGTGTAAACGGACGACAGATAGATTCGCCGCTGGCCGCCGCCGATGCCGATCAGGAAGAGCGGAATGAATACCGTGTTGAAGCCGACCCATGTGAAAATGAAGTGGACCTTGCCCAAAGTTTCATTCATCATTCGGCCGAACATCTTCGGGAACCAATAGTAGATCCCGCCAAAGCCCGCGATGACGGCCGTCGGCACGAGCGTGTTGTGGAAATGGGCGATTACAAAATAGGTGTCGTGCAGGTAGATGTCTGAAGCGTCCGTCCCCAGCGGAATGCCGGTTACGCCGCCCAGCAAAAAATTTGCCAATGCACCAAGCGCGAACAGCATCGCCGTTGAGAACGTGATCTGGCTGCGCCACAGGGTCGCGATCATCGCAAACAGCATCACTGCGAATGGAATGGAGATCGCGATCGTAGTCACGCTGAACGGCGCCGCCAGCGTCGGGTCCATCCCGCTGACGAACATATGGTGGGCCCATACCATGAAGCTGAGGATGCCGGCCGCAATAATGGACCACACAATCAGGCGGTAACCGAAGATCGGCTTACGGCTGAATACCGGGAGGATCTCCATCACGATCCCGAGTCCCGGCACTGCGACTACGTACACCTCTGGATGGCCGAAGAACCAGAACAGGTGTTGCCAAAGCAGCGGATCCGCGCCCCTGTCCGGCAGGAAGAAGCCCGTACCCGCCATCCGGTCGAACAGCAGCATCACCACGCCGGCGATGAGCGGCCCGACGCTCAGCATGAACAACACGCTCGCCACCAGTTCCGTCCACACCAGCAGCGGCATTCGCCAGATGGTCATCCCAGGCGCGCGCATCGCGATCGCTGTAGTGAGGAAGTTGATGCCGCCCATCAGGACCGAAGCGAAGTCGATCGCTACGGCTATCAGCCAAAGGTTTCCGCCCCAATAGTTTCCCGGCAGGTAGCTTGAGGCGTCGGACAATGGAACGTAGTTGGTCCAGCCCGCGCGCGACCCGCCGCCGGGCACGAAAAACGAAAGGAGCAGGAGGACCGAACCCACGAAAATCGTCCAGAACGAGACCATGTTGAGCCGCGGAAAGGCCATGTCGCGCGCCCCGACCATCAGCGGGATGAGGAAATTACCGAAGGCTCCAAGCAGGACCGGCATGGCCACAAAGAACACCATTATCGTTCCATGCATCGTAACGAATTCGTAATACTGTGGCGCCGTCACCTTTCCCCAAAGGGGCACCGCAGTGCCGGGCCAGGCAAGCTGCCAGCGGAAGATGAACGACAGGCCCACGCCCACAAACCCCATGAACAAGCCCAGAAACAGGTACTGCTTGCCGATGACCTTGTGATCGACAGAAAATATGTATTGGCGCCAATAGCCCATCTTCTCGTGGGCCTCGGCTGCTGGTGCCGCCTCGGGTCTGGTTTCGGCCATTGCCCTACCCCTCCGTTCCGCTCGCGGACGACCGCGTAGTTGACGCGCTCTTACCCGTCCCGGCGCCGGACTTGGGCCAATGCTGTTTAACCCACTGCTGATACTCCTCGGGCGTCAGAACTTTCAGGATACCTTTCATCGCGAAGTGCGAGATCCCGCAAAGCTGAGAGCATGCGATTTCGTATTTGCCGGGACTCGTTGCCTCGAACCATACGGGAATCTCGCGGCCGGGAACGGCATCCTGTCTCAGCCGCAGCTGCGGCACGTAGAAGCTGTGGATCACGTCCTTCGACGTCATGAGCAAGCGAATCACCTGGCCCGTGGGAACGGTCAAAAAAGTCGTTTGGACCAAGTCGTTTCCGGTGCCGAACTTCCCGTCGGGGCCCGGATAAGTGAACTCCCAGCCGAACTGGAGGGTCGCCAACTTTACGGTGAGCCCCGCAGGAGGACTTTGTTCCTTGACCAGATCCCAGATCGGCCTTGCCCGAACGTCGATCGCCACATCAAGGAAGATGACGGCGACGACTGGAATCAGCACCCATGCCAACTCGCGCAGCGACTCACCGGGCACAAAGGCCGCCCGTCCGCCCTCTCGGCGACGGTACAAGATGACGAACGCCAAAAGCGTACCCTCGGCCAAAACAAATGCCGTACCGACAACATAGAGGATCAGCGTGAGCATCGAGTCGATGTTCGGTCCGAAGGTGGATACGTTCTCAGGAAGCCAGCCTAAAATCATAATGCTTACTCGCGCGGCAAACCCTGCGGTTTGGCAGGGGCAACTCCGAGGCCTGAGCACTCTCCGAGTTTCTTGCCTCGAACGGTGTTGCTCAATGGGATTCCGCTTGCAGGCGGAGTGTCGTCGTGACAGTCCAGGTTGCCGCCGATGTAATTTTGCGAGATGAGCCCCGACGCCTTGGTATAGCCAGGCACGGATATCGATCCCGCGTTGTTGTGGAACTCTAGTTTCCCGCCTACCTGGACTGCCCGGTTACAAGCACTGGGATCTCCAATCACCCAAGGTGAATCGGAGGAACTCCCCTGGATTTGAACATCTCCGCCTATCCAGATATAGCAGAGGAAATTGACCTTAAGAGCGCCGACAGGGGGCGCAGTGGGCGGGGAGCTAGTAGTGTTAACCGCAGTTATGTCCCCGCCAACCGTACTGTCCCCATACAGCCCCAGATATTTGGCGTGGTCGGCCCTCAGGTTTCCCCGGATGTGCGCAGTGCCGGCGATGAGGCCACCCTCGACCGTGACGTTCCCGGTTACCCTGGTTCCCAGCAGCGAGCAGGCTGCTCCGGTCGGGACATCTACGTCGCCCTCGACTGTGACCGCACCAAGCGAGCCGGTGCATCTGGTCGTGGGCCCGGCGTTGGCAGCCGTGGCCGAGAGGTCAACGACCACCACGAACAGAGTTGTGCCGATTGTGCCTGCGGTCAGCTTGAGCATCGAGCGGATGCCCGGACTGAACGTCGGGAGGTCTTGTGGAAGCCAGCCTAGGATCATACCGGTTCCTCTCCAGGCTCGGATGGATGGATCCACGTGACAGTATCTTGACACTCACCCATTTAGTCGGATTTTAGAAAAAAGCAAGAGGCTTGATGATTTCGGTATCGCTTTCAACTTTAACATGGGCGGCCTATCGGCAGAGCCGCGCGTGCCGATGCGGAGAAATTGGAGGAGACCACGATGAAGGATCCAACCGAAGCGACGCGCGCCGCAAACCGGGCAGCGCTGGCACAGGCGCCACTTGCGGATCAGCAGTCGTTCGAAGATGCGCGCCGCGGCTTTATCGAGGCTTTGGGTGACAAGCTGATCACGCGCGCCGACGGCCGTGTGGTGTGGACCCTCAAAGGCTACGAGTTTCTCGGCAGCGATAAAGCCCCCGATACCGTCCATCCGGGCTTGTGGCGTCACGCCCGGGTGAACACCGGCAACGGCCTGTACAAGGTTACGGATCGCGTTTACCAGCTCCGCGGCTTCGACGTATCCAACATGACGATCATCGAGGGCGACAGCGGCCTCATCGTGATCGACCCGCTGATCTCGACCGAGGTCGCCAAGGCGGCGACCGACCTGTACCTGAAGCATCGGCCGAAAAGGCCGGTAGTCGCGGTCATCTATTCTCACAGCCACATCGATCACTTCGGCGGCGTTCGCGGAGTCGTCAGCGTCGAAGACGTGGCGGCTGGAAAGGCGACCATCTGGGCGCCGGCGGGCTTCATGGCGGCGGCGGTGGGCGAAAATGTGATCGCCGGCAACGCGATGCTCCGCCGTGCCCTGTTCCAGTTCGGCGCGATGCTGCCGCGCGGCGAACGCGGCCAGGTAGATACGGGCCTGGGCAAAAGCGTCTCGCTCGGCACCGTCACGCTTATTCCGCCCACCAACCTGATCGAAAAGCCGGTCGAGAAGCACCGGATTGACGGCGTCGAGATCATCTTCGAGCTGACGCCCGATGCGGAGGCGCCGGCCGAACTGATCATGTACTACCCGCAGTTCCGCGTCCTCAACATGACCGAAATTACCACTCAGAATTTCCACAACCTGTTGCCGATGCGCGGAGCACTGGTGCGCGATTCGCTTGCATGGTCGAAGTACATCGGCGGCGCGCTGCACCGTTACGGCGCATCGAGCGACATCCTGATCGCGCAACACAACTGGCCCGTATGGAGCGGCGAGCGCGTGCGCGGGTTTTTGCGCAAGCAGCGCGACGCCTACAAGTTCGTGCACGATCAGACCGTGCGCCTGATGAATTACGGCTACGTCGGCGCCGAGATCGCCGAAATGGTCAAGTTGCCGGCAAGCCTCAACCAGGAATGGTCAACGCATTCCTTTTACGGCAGCCTCAAACACAACATCAAGGCGATCTACCAGCGCTACCTGGGCTACTATGACGGTAATCCCGCGAACCTCGACGCTCTGCCGCCGGTTGAGGCCGCGAAAAAGAACGTCGAGTACATGGGCGGCGCCGAGTCGGTGCTCACCAAGGCACGCCAGGATTATGCGCGCGCCGAGTACCGCTGGGTCGCCCAAGTAGCCTCGCAACTCGTGTTCGCCGATCCAGCCAATCGCGACGCGCGAGAGCTTGCCGCCGACGCGCTCGAGCAGTTGGGCTACCAGGCCGAATCGGCGACCGCGCGAAACGCTTATCTGCAGGGCGCGTTTGAGCTGCGCAACGGCGTGCCCAATCTCCCGGGCGGATCCGGCGCGGCGCCCGACATAATCCGGTCGCTTCCGCTCGACATGTATTTCGACTTCATGGCGGTGCGGCTGAACGGCGACAAGGCCGCCGGCAAGACGATCGTGCTCAACTGGCGGTTCATCGACACCAAGCAGGATTACGTGCTCAACCTCGAGAACAGCGCGCTAACCTGCATCCCTGACGCGCAAGCGGATAACGCCGACGCGACGCTGGCATTGACCCGCGCGACATTGGACGAGATCTCGCTGCAGAAGACCACCTTTCCATCGGCCTTGCAGGCCGGGCAGATCGCCGTCACCGGCAAGGGTGAGAAACTCGTCGAGTTGCTGGAGATGCTCGACACGTTCCCGATCCGGTTCGCGGTCGTCGAGCCGCGCCCGACGCGCTGACATTCGCAGGAGCGAATGCTTGCCAATGCCGAAAACCTGCGGCCACCATTTTCGAGCTGAACGGCGACGTGCACGCCTCAGCAGTGTCGCCGATCGCGACAGTCGCGGGCGCGAACGGATACAGGAGGCTAACGGTCCGTTAGGTCGGCGGCGCCGATCGCTTGCATATTTGCCCTCAAGAAAACGCCGCAAAGACAGTTTTCCATTTCAACCGGCACAACTTATGCGAATCAACCGTTTGGTCGGTATTGGCCGCGGCAGCCGCCAGCCAATGAAGCGTTCGACAACCCTAGAGGTATCGTTCGATGCCCGATGCAACTTTTGACGCGATCATCATCGGTGCGGGTCACAACGGGATGGCGCTCGCCGCCTATCTTGCCAAAGCAGGCTTGAGCGTCGGGGTCTTCGAGAAGCGCACCGAAGAAGGCGGCGGACTCTGCACCGAGGAACTCACGCGGCCCGGCTTCCTGCACAATGTTCACGCGAACTATCACACCCTGGTCGGAATCTGCCCGGTGTACGACGACCTGGAACTGACCACGCGGCACGGATTGCGCTACGTGCAGCCTCCGGTGCAGATGGCGAGCGCATTCAAGGACGGCTCCGCGTTGGTGGTGCATACCGACCTGAACAAGACCTGCGAATCGATCGCGCGTTTTTCGCGCAAGGACGCCGATACCTTTCGCGCCGTTTACGAAGAGGCGCGCGGCTACCGCGACCTGATCCTGCGCACGCTGATGTATTCGCCGCCGACCTCGATCAAGGACATCACCAGGGCGCTGGTCACGTGGGGCGTCGAGGAAAAGAGCAAGTACCTGAGCGTTCACTTGCGCCATCAGACGATCAACGAATTCCTCGACCACCATTTCGAGAACGATCGCGTCAAGGCTCACCTATCATTTCACGCGGCGCTCGCCGGCTACGCGACCGATCGCAGGGGGCTTGCGGTTTCGTTCCCGCTGCTGCTGAGCAAGATCGACAACTGGCACATCTGCATCGGCGGTTCGCACGCGCTCGCCCATTCGCTGTGGGAAGCGCTCGCGCAGGCCGGTGGGCGCGTTTTCCTCAATCATGGAGTCGAGAAGATCCTGATCGAGAACGGCAAGGCAGTCGGCGTCCGCCTCGAGGATGGCAGCGAAGTGCGCGCGCGGCATCTGGTCGCGAGTTCCATCAGCCTCGAGCAGACTTTCTTCCGCCTGGTCGGCCGCGAAAATCTGACACCGCCGCTGGCGGCTGAAGTCGAGCACTTTCCGCACATGGACTGGTCGTTCTTAAGCGTTCATCTGGCGATGACGGCGAAGCCGGACTATCGCGCGGCAGCGTTCGATCCCGATCTCAACCGCGCCTGGGTGGTTAACCTCGGCTACGAAAACCAGAAGCAGTTCAACGACGATTGGCGCGATGTGCGCGCCGGCAAACTCCTAAGTCCGCGGCCAAACGCCGCCGTCAACTCGCTCTACGATCCGACCGACGCGCCCGACGGCTGCTACACCGGGCTGCTCCGCCAGATGGCGCCCTACAATCTCGCCAGCGGCGGTCCGCGCGCGTGGGAAAAGGTCTCGCGCGAATATGGCCAGCGATGCATCGACGTGTGGAAGGAGGCCGCTCCCAACCTGAGCGACAGCACCTTTCTCGACTGGGCGACCTACTCGCCGCTCGACATCGCGCGGCGGATGCCAAACATGGTTCAGGCCGACTGGATCGGCGGGCTGATTGATCTGGGCAACATGCTGGACCATCGGCCCGGCCCGATTCTTTCGGAGTATCGGACGCCAATCGGGAATCTGTACATGTGCGGCGCCACGCAGCATCCGCACGGATTCGTGACCTTCGCGCCGGCTTACAACGCACTCGAGATTATCGCGCACGATCAGCATCTCGAACGCTGGTGGCAATGACTTCCACGGACTCAAAAGTGGAGGTTCGGCTCGCCGACGGCTCGACCAGCGGGCTCGCATCGATCGTCCAGCAGTTCCTCGAACAGCAGTTGGCCGGCTCAGCATCGCGCCGGCGTCGCGCCGGGCGTTTGCGCGGACGCCTTGGACTGACGGCGACTGATTATCGCGCGTCGGTCACCGTTGATTTTCGCGGCAGTCAAATCGCGGTCAGCGACGGCAGCGCGGAACCGCTCGACGCCAGCATTGCGGGACCATACCGATCGCTGACCGAGCTGCTGCAGGGCCGCAGCAATCCGCTGGTCGAGCATCTGCGTGGACGTCTCAAGGTCAAGTCGCGGCTTCGCCATCCATTTCTTCCCTTTCGAGTTCATCGGCTGATGAAGCTCGCCCGCGACGGCGCGCGTTAGAGGAGGCTTATATGGCAGATGCAGCTTACGACGCGGTGATCATCGGCGCCGGCCACAACGGGCTTTGCCTCGCCGCCTATCTGGCGCGCGCAGGCTTGAAGGTCGGGATGTTCGAGCGGCGTCACGACGAAGGCGGTGGCGCGCACACCGACGAGGCTACTCTGCCCGGCTTCTGGCACAACCTCCATGCCCAGTACATGGAGTTCATCGAGACCATGCCCTTCTACCGCGACTTCGACCTGCCCGGCTTCGGTGCGCGGATGATCAAACCCGATGCGCAAGTGGGGATTACCTTTGCCGATGGCAGGCCGCCGCTGGTCATCTATCGTCCCGAATTCGCGGACAAGACCCGCAAGAGCATCGCCCACTACTCGCGCCGCGACGCCGACACTTTCGATGCGATCCGGCGCAAAGTGCTCGACGCCAACAACTATATAGCCGCGATGCTCTATAGTCCGCCGGCCAACGAGGTACCGTCCGGCGGGCGCAGCGAAACAATCCTGGGCCGGATGATGCAGTTGTGGCTCGATATCGGCTTCAAACCACAAGAACTGAACAAGAGCCCGAAGGTGCTGATCGACGAAGTGTTCGAGTCGGCCGAGATGCGGGCAACGATGTATCGCCAGTGCGTCGAATGGGGAGCGAACCTGCACTCCGGCGACGGAATGGGATTCGTGATGGCGGTGATCTGGCTGTGCGGCAATCATTACCTGTCAATCGGCGGCACCCATACTCTCGCGCATGCGATGGCAAGTGCGGCGCTCGCGGCAGGCGCGGACCTGCGCTACAACAGCCCGGTCGTCGAGATTCTGAATTCAGGCGGACGCGCTACCGGCGTGCGGCTCAAGGACGGCCGCACAATCGAGGCGCGCAAACTGGTCGCGTCCAACGCCGATCCGAAAACCACCTTTGTCGATCTGATTGGATGGGAGAAGCTCTCCGATTTCCGCAAAGAGCGGATGGCGAACTGGCGCTTCGGCCCTGAGCACGTGCTCGGGACGCCGTCGTTCGCATTGCGCAATCCGCCGGATTACAAGTCCGCGCGGCACAACCCCGACATCAATAAGTGCTTCTACACGATCGTCGGATTCGAGGACCACCACCAGGTATCCGATTACATCCTGCAGGCCTACGGCGGGCAGATTCCAGACCGTCCCGGCGCTGGCACCTGGGTCAACTCGCTGTGGGATCCCAGCCAGGCGCCTCCCGGAATGCACTCGATGAACGGATGGTTCTTTTTCCCGCGCGCTTCGTGCCTCAGCCCGGAGGAATGGGACAGCGTGCGGCGCGACTACAACGCAAAATTTCTGGAGCTCTGGAGCACCTACGCCCCCAACATGACGCGCGACAACGTGCTCGCCGACAAGCTCTATGTCTCGCTCGACATGGAGCGGCGGATCGCGATGCCCGAGGGCGATTTCTCGCACGGCCGGCTCGGTCATTTGAATCCCGGGCTGCCGCGGGAGCACATCTACCGCAGCGAAATCGAGGGACTCTACATGTGCGGCGCGTCGGCGGGCGGCGGCGGAATCAGCGCTGCCGGAGGCTACAACGCGTACAAGGTCATCGCACACGACCTTGGTCTGCCGAAAATTTGGCAGCAGGAAGGACGGCTTTACTAGCAGGAGGATCGATAATGCCTGCGATTTACACTACCGAATGGTACGACGCGCTGAAGAAGCTCCTAAACGAAAATCCGGAAGTCGATCGCAACGCGCCGCGCGGCACTTTTCGTGTATTGGCGAAGATTGTCGGCGATGCCCGCTCGCCATATCTTCCTCCCGGCGACGTGCGCAATTTCGTGGTGGTGTTGTCCGACGGTAAGTGCATCGAATACCGGCAGCTGGAAGTCCCGCCGCCGCGCAAGGATTTCGATTTCATTTTCGAGTTACCTGCGTCGGTGTTCGAGGGAGTCGCCGCCGGGCTGATCGATTTGATCGATGCCGGACTCAAGGGCAGCATCAAGATCACCGGCGACATGAGAATCCTGATCAAGCACGCCGAATTGGTCAATGTGATCTACGGAGTTTACTCGCGAGAGATGGAAACGGTTTGGCCCAAGGGCAAGCCGGTGACGGTCCCGCCCGCAGACGCGCCGGCCGGGCACTGACCTCGCATGGCATTCAATGGTCCGGGATTGAACGCTCCGCAAAATGCGTTCGTTCTCGCCCGGAGATCTTGCCGATCGATTGCGCCCGGCCTAGCAGGCTGTTGAAGCGGGCGAAATCAAATAAGCAAGTTGCATTGAGTTTTTCAACACCCTGCTAGGGCGTCCCGATTTGCAGGCGATCGAGATTCAAGGCAAGCGGATCATCACGATCTGCGCCCAGCCAGGAATTTGGTTCAGTTGCCCGAACCTGCCAGCGTCAGTTCCACCCGCCGGTTCTGCGCCTGGCCTTCCGGCGTGTCGTTAGAGGCCACCGGGTCCGCATCGCCGAGCCCCTGCGCAGAGACTAAGGCGGGGTTGACTCCCCGAGCAATCATAAACTGCATCACGTTGTCGGCCCGCTTCTGCGACAGTATCAGGTTGCTGGAGATACCCTGGCGTCTGAGTCCCGGGCCGATCGGTACATTGTCAGTGTACCCGGTCACCACAATCCTGGTTTGCTGCATTGGAGCCAGGATCGGTACCATTTTGGCGATTGTCTGTTGTGCTGTAGCCGGCATTTGCCATTCGCCCGAGGGAAACAGCAGCTGATCGTTGACCGTCACTTTGATGGCATTTTGCAGTCGCTCGATATGCATCTGTTTAGCGCCGATCTCCGACGACATCGTCTGGTTGAGCTGGTCATATCGCCCCTGCAGCGCATCGTATTTCTGCTGCTGTGCCTCATACTTTTGCTGCGAGACGCAACCCGCCAACACCAGCATGACTGCGAACGTGATCGGGGCGATCTGGCCGAATTTCAATTCAGACATCTTGTAGTCTCCTTTCGCCGATGCGCTTGGGCCCGCCTAAAACCGGATAAGGCTTTCACCTGACACCGGAATCTCACAGTTGATCTCCTGCTTCTGATCCCGTCAGCGGGACCGTCGTGCGGCAATCCCGCATGTTCGATCGTCATCCATACCACCGCGTCCGGGTCAGGATACACGATGCACACATCGGCGTCATCTGATTCGGGACCGCGACGGCGCAGAGCCTAGTTAAAACCCGATCCGCTCGTGAAAGCTACCGCTTGCGGCTACGCGCTCAACTCCTCCAGAAGCGACTTCGCGTCCTTCAAGTCGGCGGTGTCGAAGCCCTCGGTGAACCAGTCGTAGATGTCGGCGAGCATCGCGCGCGCCTCGTCGCGCTTGCCCTGCTTGGCGAGCAGGCGCGCGAGGCTCGCCGTCGCGCGCAACTCAAATGACCTGGACTCCTGCCCGCGAGCAACCTGGATCGCCTGGCGCAAGCAATCCTCGGCCTCGCGCTCACTGCCGGGTTTCGCCTCCAGCAGCAGTTCGCCTTTAGTGCGCCTCAGCTCCGGAAGCCAATAGGGCGGGAAGGCGTGCTCTTTCGCTTGCAGAAGCGCGAGTGCTTCATCCGACCGCCTTAACTTCTGGTATGCTTCGATGACGACAAAGTCGAAATCCGCCGACGAACCTACGGCGCGACCGGCAGTCAGAGCCTCCTGAACCTCGCGAAGCCCTTCCTCTACCCGGCCCTTCTGGATCACGCACCATCCGCGCCAGTAGTTGCCGATGGAGCTCCAGAGCCTGAACCCGCGCTCATCTGCCAGCGCACTCAGCGCATTCGCGATTTCCTCGACGGCGTCGACCTCGCGGCGCCACTCATGGATGATGCAGGCGCCCGCATACGCGGAGCACAACGGATACGGCCTTCCGAGCTTCTGCGCCAGCGCCAGCGATTCGCGGCTGCGGCGCAGTGCCTGGTCCGGAAAACCAAGGTACCAGAGACTATGACTTAGTGCGTAGAGCGCCTCGGTGCGGGGGTCCTCAACCGGAAAGAAAGTGCGCTCAGGAATCGCCGGAATCAGCGCGACGGCCCGGTCGGATTGCACACGAGCTTCAATGAGTTGGCCATGAAACTGCAGGCTCTGCCCGAGCACACTGTGCGCAAACAGCAGCCGTTGGGGATTGGGCTCGCGCTTGACCGCTTCGACGAGCTGCTTCGAAGTGTCGAGGTCGTTCTGCCATTGACCCTTGAAGAAGTAGAAGAACCTGAGCCCCAGCAGCGCCGGGACGAGCCGCCGCGTGTCTCCGAGCCGCGTACAGAGGTCGCGGGCGCGCGCCAGCGCCGCGCCCACTTCGTCGTCGGCGGGACCCCGGGCGGCGGCCGCGGCCTCGGCGAACGTCAGTTGCAGGGTCGCTTCCTGGCGCAGGCGCTTTTCGTCTTCGGGCAGGCTCTTCAATAGCTGGAGCGCGGCGCTCAGATAGACAATCGCTTCGCTGTAGACCATGCGCCGATGGGCCTGCTGGCCCGCCAGGCTCAGGAATTCCAGCGCCTTTTGAACGTTGGCGCTGCGACCGTAGTGATGGGCCAGCTCGACGAGATGGTCATCCAGCCGCTCGCGGTAGAGCGATTCGATCGCCGCTGCGGTTCGCTCATGCAGAGTCTTGCGCCGCTCGATCAGGACCGAGTTGTACGCGACCTCGAGGGTCAGCGCGTGCTTGAAGCTGTATTCGACGTCGCCCACCGCAGGCTGCTCATAGATGAACTCGGCGAGCTGCAGATCATTCAGCATCCGGTTGATTTCGTCGTCCGGTTCCTTGATGACCTGCCGTACCAGCGAGAGCGAAAACTCCTTGCCCATCACGGCGAGCGCCTGCAGCAGGTCCTTCTTGTCGGCGGACAGGCGGTCGATGCGCGCGGCGAGGATGGCTTGCACGCTGGGCGGGATCTTGAGCTCGTTCAGCGACCGGGTAATCTTCACCGCGCCATTGCGCTTAAGCGCCCCTTCGTCGAACAGCACCAGCACCGTCTCTTCCATGAAGAACGGATTGCCTTGGGTGCGCTCGATGATCAGGCGCTTGAGCGGCCGCACTTCGGGCCCGTCGCCGAACAGCGAGGTCAGCATCTCGTCGGCACCCTCCTTGCCCAGCGGGTCGAGCCGCAACTGCGTGTAGTAGGTCTTGGACCCCCACTGATGCGAGTACTCGGGGCGGTAGTTCACCGGCAGCAGGATGCGCGCCGTGCCGATCGAATCGGCGAGCAGGTTCAGCAGCGCCTGGGTCTCCTCGTCGATCCAGTGCAGGTCCTCGAAGATCACCATCAGCGGCTGGTTGAGGCTCTCGCGCAGCAGGATGCGTTTGATCGCCTCCAGCGTGCGCCGCTTGCGGATCTGCGCATCCATTCCTGCCAGCGGATTCTCGCCGTCCACGATTCCGAGCAGCGCAAACAAGTACGGGAGCGTGTCCTCCAACGAGCGATCCAGGGTGAGCACATTGCCCGTGACCTTGGCGCGCCGCGAGCGCTGGTCATCCTCGCTCGCGATTTTGAAATAGCCATGCAGGAGATCGATCACGGGAAAGTAGGCGCTGGCTTTGCCGTGCGAGACCGAAAACGTCTCCAAAACCATCCGGCCCGACTGCGAAACCGCCTTGAACTCGAAAAACAGCCGTGATTTGCCGACTCCCGCCTCGGCCATCGCCGCGACGATCTGCCCGCGTCCAGCCTTGGCTTGCTCCGCCGCCGCCTTCATCGCCTCCATCTCGCGAGTGCGCCCCACGAACTTCGTGTAACCGCGACTCGCCGAGCGTTGCAGCCGCGTGCGCAGCGGCCCGAGTCCGGTCACCTCGTAAACGTTGATGGGATCCGCGATGCCTTTGACTCGCGACGCGCCCAGCGGCTTCAGCGCGAAGTATCCTTCCACCAACCTGCGCGTGGCCTCCGCGATTACCGTCGCGCCCGGGTCGGCCAAAGTTTGCATCCGAGAGGCAAGATTGGTGGTGTGGCCAATCGGCGTGTACTCGACCTGACCCGCACCGGTGGTAATCGAACGCACCACCACTTCACCGGTGTTCGCACCGACTCGAATCTGAATCGGCGCCCGACCGTCGGCGCGCAGTTTCTCTGCGTACCGGCGGATTTCCTCCTGCATCCGCAGCGCCGCGTAAAGCGCGCGTTGCGGATGGTCCTCATGCGCGACCGGCGCGCCGAACAGCGCGAAGATGCCATCGCCGGTGCTCTGCACGATATAGCCGTCATAGCGGCGCGCCGCGTCGATCATCAGCTTCAGCGCGGGGTCGATGATCGCGCGCGCCTCTTCGGGGTCGAGGTCCTGCTCGAGCTCCGTCGAGCCCTTGATGTCGGCGAACAGCGCCGTCACCGTCTTGCGCTCGCCCTCGGGAATTTCGCCGCCAGGCTGCCCGGCATTTATCCTGATACCCGTTGTGTCGTCGCTTAAGGATTTTTTCGGCTCGGCGGCTGAACTGAACGAGGTGCCGCATTCTTGGCAAAACTTTGCGTTGGCAGGGTTGGCCAACCCGCATTTTGGGCACCGGCCCTTAAACGATTCACCACATTCGATGCAAAACTTTGCGCCTGCGGCATTCTCGGCACTGCACTTGGAGCATGTCACTCGCCCTTACCTCCCAATTCCTCGAGCAGCGCCTTCGCGTCCTTCAGGTCGGCGGTGTCGAAGCCCTCGGTGAACCAGTTGTAGATCTCGGACAGCATCGTGCGCGCCTCGTCGCGCTTGCCCTGCTTGTCGAGGAGCCGCGCGAGGCTCACATTTGTTTCCAGTCGGCCGACTGTTCGAAAGCCTCCGCCGCACGATAGATCGTCGGCTCGTCGAAGTGTCTGCCGGTCAGCATCAGTCCGACCGGGAGCCCGTCGATCATGCCGCACGGGATCGACATCGACGGGTGATGGGTAATATCGAACGGCGCGGTGTTGGTGATCATCTCCACAGCGCGCGCGACGTATTCTTCCCGGCCGGCGTTTGGCTTTGGCAACGGCGTCGCCTTCATCGGAGTGGTGGGCATCAGCAGCAGGTCGTACCTAGCCAAAACTTCGTCATAGGCCGCGCGAAGCCTGCGCACGATGTTGATCGCCTTGCCGTAGTAACGCGACCCGTAATTCTCCCGCACATAGGTGCCGAGCATCAGGAACATCTTGGTCGTTTCTGAAAGCTCATTGGCCCGCTGCCGCCAGCCGCGATGAAAATCCATCAGCGAGGTCGAGTAGAGATCGTCGCGACTCACCCCGAACCCGTCGCCGTACATCATGGTTTGGGTGAGACCCTCGACGCCGATCGGAGTCCAGAGCGCGAGGCCCGCAAGATGCATCAGGATCGAAACTTCCTCGCCTCGCGCACCCAGCGAGGCAAGGTGCTTTGCGGCAGCGCGCACTTTCTCGTCGACGGCGCGCTCGGAATTGGGATGGCCGAAGCCTTCCTTGACGATCGCGATCTTGAGGTCCTTTGCGCCGCGCCCCAGCGCCTGCGAGTAGGGCCGCACCTGCGGCGCCTTGATTCGAGAATCGTAGCCGTCGTCGCCCGCGATGACTTCCAGCAGCAGCGCGTTGTCGGCGACGCTGGCTGTCATCGGGCCGGTATGGTCGATAAAGATCTCAATCGGCATGATTCCGGTGTAAGGGACGAGTCCCCAGGTCGGTTTCATTCCGTACACGCCACAGAACGACGACGGCATGCGAATGGAGCCGCCCTGGTCGCCGCCGATCGCCATGTCAACTTCCCCGGCCGCCACCAGTGCGGCGCTGCCGGAGGAGGAGCCGCCCGCCGAGTAGCCCATCTTGCGCGGGTTGTGTACGGCTCCGGTGGCGTTGGTATGGCTTCCGCCGGAGAGGCAGAAACTCTCGCAATGGGCCTTGCCGACGATCTCCCCGCCCGCGTCCAGGATGCGGGTGACGACGGTGGCGTCGAAGTTGGGTACGTAACCCTCCAGCGTCGCCGCGCCGCACATCATCGGCACGCCCGCGAGCATGATATTGTCCTTGAGCACTACGGTCCTGCCTTTCAGCTTTCCCTCGCGCGCGCCCGTGACGGACGATTTGTAATACCAGGCGTTGTATTTGTTCTCCTCGGGACCGGGACGATAGCCCGCTGTGCGCGGATATTTGACCCGCGGCACTTCGTCCGGCATCGCATCCACGACGTTGTAGGCGTCCACGTAAGTCGTCAGCAGCGCGCGAAACGACTCCGCGCTGGCGTCATCGAGCGACAGTCCGCACTCGCGCGCCACCGCGCGCAGTTGTTCCCGAGTCGGCATCTGAACGGACATGCGAGTTCCTCCCTCAAAGCTCAGAACTTGTACAACAGGATGCCAACTCCAGTCGATTGCACGATGTAACCGTCGTAGCGGCGCGCCGCGTCGATCATCAGCTTCAGCGCGGGGTCGATGATCGCGCGCGCTCCTTCGGTCGAGGTCCTGCTCAAGCTCAGTCGAGCCCTTGATCTCCGCGAACAGCGCCGTGACCATCTTGCGCTCGCAGGACGAACCTCACTTCCGCCGGTCGCGCCGGAGTTGCGCCATCATCGTGAACAACTCGACGATGTTCGACTCGACTCTACCTGCGGAAAACTCCCGATACAGCGATGCCACATTCACGACGATCCGTTCCCCGTCGCCCCAGGACGAATAATCGGCTAGCGAGATGTCTCGCGCCGCCTCCAGCACCGTCATGCCCGCGTCATAGCGGCGTCGAGCCTCCCGCTCGATGTATTCGAAATAGCCCTTCAGCGCAGCCACTCCTTTCTTGTCGGTGATCGGCCCGTGGCCGGGAACGATGACATCGACGTCGGAGTCGATGATGAGCTGGCACGCCGCGATCCAGTTGCGCACTGGACCGGCCCAGATAATTGGATGGCCTTCGATGAACAGGATGTCGCCGGTGTACATCACTCGATCCTCGATCGCATGCGCAAGCACGTCGCCGCGCGTGTGCGCCGGACCGACTTCGATGAGCCGAAGGGTCTTGCTGCCGACGCGCACGTCCAAGCGACGCTCAAAGGTCCGCGTCGGCATCGCGAGGTTAATGTCCTCGAAGTCGAACGGCGCGAAAATCTCGGCAAAGAATTTTCCCGCCTCGCCGATCGAGCTCGCATTGCGCTTCATATCGGCGAGCCGGCCGGCGCCGCCGTCGTGGGCCATCTCTTCGGCGCATGCTTTCGACGCGATGATCTCAGCACCGTTGACGAGCTCGTTACCGAAACAATGATCGCCGTTGGAGTGCGTGTTCACCAGCGTGCCGATGCGCGCCGCGGCTTTCGGTTCCGCACCACGCATCGTGTCAAGCATCTCGCGGGTGAGCTTCAGATCGAACAGCGTATCGACCAGAATGGACTCGCCGCCATCGGCGACGAGGCCCGCGTTGCTCCAGCCCCATCCGCCATCGGGTTGCAGGTATGCGTAGCAGCCGTTGCCAAGGTCGTGCAGGCCCTTTGTGTAATTCCATTTGCGCGTGTTCATTGGAGACTCCCTGTTGTGCTCGCGGTCTATCGTCCCAATTCCTCGAGCAGCGCCTTCGCGTCCTTCAGATCGGCAGTGTCGAAGCCCTCGGTGAACCAGTTGTAGATTTCGACGAGCATCGCGCGCGCCTCGTCGCGCTTGCCTTGCTTGTCGAGCAGGCGTGCGAGGCTCGTCGTCGCGCGCAGCTCCCATGACTTCGCGCTCTGGCGGCGGGCGACTTCGATCGCGGTGCGAAAGGATTGCTCCGCTTGCGCAGCATTCGAGGCGTCCTGCATCATCAGCAGCTCGCCCTTTACTCGATGCGCTTCAGCTTCATTGAACCGTGGGCCGGTCCGCTCGATTACCCGCAATGACTTGTCGATGGTGCGAAGACCCTCCTCGAACCGTCCCATCAGGCCCAGAACGGTGGCAATCTGGTATGAGGACACCTGATCCTCCTTTACCCCATACCCCATCATTATTCCGGCTTGCATCCGCGCGATGCCGCCCTTGAGAGCGCCGGCCATCGCGTCCGCCCACCCGAGGCTGCTTTCACTTAGGCCGGCGATAACACGATTGCCGACCTCGCTCGCTGCTGCCAGCGCTGCTTCTGCCCGCTCTCTTACATGGTCAAGTTCGCGGCGGAGTTCATAAAGAGCGGCTGCCCAGTAGTGTACCTATAACAGGATAAACTTTGAGCCGGATTCGTGGGCCATCACGGTCGCGACACTTGCTCGCTCCAGTGCGCGGTCAGCGTGGCCTAGGAACCAAAGATTGTATGCCGACTGCATGCGGTAGTGACCTTGGGAGATCATCAGCCCGCCGTGCCATGCCGGCTTCTCTATGGATTCCCACAGCGCCCACGCCCGGTCGTAGCCCTGGGCGGCTGGCTCGAAGTCGCCTGAAAACATTCTAGTTTGCGCCAAGAGGGTCGCCGCTAGGGCGATGTGTTCCGCGCTGCCGTGTTCCTCCGCCAGGGCAACCATCTCGGCTGCGATTTCGCACGCTTTGGTGTCACGCCCCAGGTGGGCAACAAAGACATGATGAAGTGCCGACCATCTTTTTTCCCAATTGACTCCTTGCCTCTGGCAAAGCTCCAGCGCGCGCGCCGACGATTGCATGGACTCGGACGAGCCGTAACCCCTGACGATACCCAGTGCCACTCCACATGAATTACGCAAGTCCAACTCCAGCTCTGCGCGCCGGTCGTCGTCAGGCAGCTTCTGCAACTGCTGGAGCCCGGTCTCGAACTGCGCGACTGCTTCAACGAAAGAATCGCGATCCACAGACTGCCGAACCGCACGCAGGCAATACTCCACCCCCTTTAGCGGGTTCCCGCTGCGCGCGTAGTGATGCGCCAGCTCGGTGAGGTGATCGTAGAGGCTGTCAGCGTACATCGATTCCAGCGCCGCGCCGATACGTCCGTGCAGCATTCGGCGCCGCTCGTTGAGCACCGAGCCATAGGCGACATCATGAGTCAGCGCGTGCTTGAAGATGTACTCGATATCGCCCGATGCGGGCTGCTCGTAGATGAACTCGCCGAGCTGCAGTTCGGATAGCATCGGTTCCAGCTCCGGTCCGGGCTTCGTAGCCACTTTGCGCACCAGACCGAGTTTGAACTCGGTGCCGATGACCGCCAGCGTCTGCAGCAGGTCCTTGTGATCCGGCGCCAGCCGGTCGACGCGCGCGGCGAGAATCGCCTGCACCGTCGGCGGAATCTTCAACTCACCCAACGGCTTGGTGAGCCGGACCGCCGCGCCGTCACGCACCAGCGCGCCTTCGTCGAGCAGCACCTGCGCCGTCTCTTCCATGAAGAATGGATTGCCCTCGGTCTTTTCAGTGATGAGTTTCTTGAGCGCTGCCAGTTGCGCGCTGTCGCCGAGCAGCGCCGACAGCATCTCGTCGGCGCTCTCCTTGCCCAGCGGATCGAGGCGCAACTGCGTGTAGTAAGTCTTGCTGTTCCACTGATGCGAGTACTCGGGCCGATAGTTGACCAGCAGCAGAATCTTCGCGGTGCCGATTGAGTCAGCGAGCAGATTGAGCAACGCCTGGGTGGCCTCGTCGATCCAATGAAGGTCCTCGAAGATGATCATCAGCGGCTGGTTGAGCGACTCACGCAACAGGATGCGCTTGATCGCATCGAGCGATCGGCGCTTGCGTATCTGCGGATCCATCTCGGCGATCGGGCTGTTCTCGTCGCTCAGACCGAGCAGCGCGTAGAGGTAGGGAAGCGCATCCTCCAGCGAGCGATCGAGCGTGACGATCTTGCCGTTGATCTTCTCGCGCCGGGTGCGCTCGTCATCCTCGGAACTGATTTTGAAATAGCTCCACAGCAGATCGATCACCGGCAGGAAGGCCGACGCCTTGCCGTATGACACGGAGAATGCCTCCAGCACCATCCAGCCCGATTGCGAGACCGCTTTGAACTCGAAAAGCAGGCGCGACTTGCCGACCCCGGCCTCGGCGATCGCGGCCACGATCTGCCCGCGTCCAGCCCTGGCCTGCTCCGCCGCGCGCTTGAGCGCATCCATCTCGGCCTGGCGCCCCACGAACTTCGACAACCCGCGCCCCGCCGATCGTTGCAGTCGTGTTCGCAGCGGCCCCAGCCCCGTCACTTCGTAAACGTTCACCGGCTCGCTGACGCCCTTGACCTTGGTCGGCCCGAGCGGCTTAAGCGCAAAATATCCCTCGACGAATTTGCGAGTCGCTTCGCTGATTGCGATCGAGCCGGTCGGTGCGAGCGCCTGCATCCGCGATGCGAGATTATTCGTGTGCCCGATCGGGGTGTACTCAGTATGCCCCTCGCCGGTCGTGATCGAACGCACCACGACTTCGCCGGTGTTCACACCGACGCGCGCTTCGAGCGGCAGGTTGCCGCTCTCGCGCAATCTCGCCGAGTAGCGTTTCAGCTCCTCCTGCATCCGCAGCGCAGCGTACAACGCGCGTTGCGGATGATCCTCGTGCGCGACGGGCGCCCCGAACAGCGCGAAGATGCCATCGCCGGTACTCTGCACGATGTAGCCGTCGTAGCGGCGCACCGCGTCGATCATCAGCTTGAGCGCAGGATCGACAATCGCCCGCGCTTCTTCAGGATCGAGATCCTGCTCGAGCTCGGTCGAGCCCTTGATATCCGAGAACAGCGCGGTGACCGTCTTGCGCTCGCCCTCGATTGCAGACGCTTCGGCCTGCTCGGCCGCGACGCGAATCGCCGGAGTCGAAACCGTTACTGCCGGGGATCTACCTGACCCCTCAGGAATGTTTAGTGGCGCGGAGCATTCGCCGCAGAACTTGAACGACGGAGGATTATCGAATCCGCACTGAGCGCAACGGCGCTTAAGCGCCGCCGCGCAGTTACCACAGAATTTCATCCTCTGCGGATTGTCAGCGCCGCAGCTTGAGCATTCCATCGCGCTTGAATCTAGCGGGCCGACGCGTGCTCGCCTAGCGGGCTCAGCGAGTTTTTCCAAACGCAACGGATGAGAAAGGATACAAGTAATACAGAGCTTCCGATTGGCCCCAAAGACGGTAACTTTCCAATGGTCCACGAAGTGATCGCGTCAATACGAGTCGGCTAATGGATCATTGGAGACTGTTCCAAGCCCCACGTGGATCGGACAATCGGTTAGAAGGCAACGATTCGGGGGCGGTACCGGTCTCGGCAGCATCCATGATTGACCGGCACGGGCCAGGTCACTCGGATCCCTTCGCGGATGAGGACCGTGAAGTTTCGCTAGAAGCGGCGAGCTCGATTGCTGAATCGTGCCTAAATGTAGGGATCATTTGCGGGGGCCCGAAAAACGCAAACAGTCCACCTTGAGTCACTCATTCTTGATGTGTGAAAGTCCTCGAAATCCAAGAGTTTTCTCTGCTCGTGGGGGTCAGAGGCACGGTTCCGGATAGGGGTCGAAAATGACTGCAAGCTCCAGCGTCAATCTTTAGGCAAAGTGGTCTGACGACGACGAGGTCGTTGTCAACCCGAGCGAGTCCTCGATCACGTCGAAGTGCACGCGGCCTGCGACATTTCCGAGGTAGCGCCTCTTCGAAAGACGCGGCTCAGCCTCGTTTATTCCTTTCCTTTTTAGCGATCAGGTTGCGTCGGTGATGTCCACGGTATTCTTTCAGCTTTTCGGGATTCCTGAAGCGCCGCACCCGCACCAGGTTCGCGCATCGTTTTTCACATGCGACCTGATCGTGGCGTTTGGCGATGAACAATCGCACGCAGACTGGACATTCCCGGATCCGACGCGCGTCGCAGCCTACCAACGCGGGACGCAGACAGGTCTCGAGAAGATCGGGCGCCGGCTCGATGATATGGTCCGCTCTGACGCGGATTTGGATCGGCACCTTGTCGCTCAGCACTATCGAAACATAGCCGGGCGGCTGGCCCACATGGTTTCTGAGCGCCAGCGTGGTCAGCACTGAGTTTATCGAGCCGGCTATCTGGAAAGCTTTGTCAACTCCTGCGATGTCATAGGTGCCGGCGCGTAAGCGCAGCGTCGCCACGGCGTCTTTTCTCTGCGGTGGGAAATGCCGGCGCAGGCGGGCAGCGAGGACTGCTAACGTCCGCGCGCGTTCGCGCTTGTCGAGTGGTTCGGGCCAGCGCCACAGCTTACGGGCGCTTCTGATTCTGGTTGGCGCCAGCTGCTTGCGCGCGAACCGTCCAATTGGCGGCACCAGCACCACTTCGTCAGTATATTTGCGGGGAAGGTTGGCAAAGCGCAACAGAGTAATAAGGTCATCGTATCGTGGCGCTAACCGCAATCCCCTGTAATGCTTTGAAGGCACGTTTATCGCTTCATCATTCTTCGGAGTACTGTCCTTCCTCTGCCATGATCGGATCCCAGCGTCGACGCCAGGCTTCGATTTTCACCTTCGAAGTTCCCTCAACGAAGATCACGGCTGCACGAAGAAGTTCCGTGGTCTAGCTCCCAAGCTGATCCATCAGCGCCTTGGCGTCCTTCAGATCGGCGGTGTCGAAGCCCTCGGTGAACCAGTTATAGATGTCGGCGAGCATCTCGCGCGCTTCGTCGTGCCTGCCTGGTTTCCCGAGCAGCCGTTAAAGCGGTCACGGAGCACGCTTCGCCCCCTTGTGAGGCTCATACCGCAACCGATCGAGCGGGCATCTCGAGCCGCGTCTGTTCGAGATCCAGCGGCCGACAGCCGAGAATCGCGAGCGAGCAAATGATGTACATCACGACGAACGAAGAGATCGGGATGCTATAGCTGCCGGTCAGGTCAAAAATCCTGCCCGTGACGATTGGACTGAGCGCCGCACCAAAGGTGAAAAACACCCCGGTGATGCCCATTACCGAGCCGAGGCGCCTGATGCCGAGCGACTCAATCATGACCAACGGATTCTGCACCGCGAATGCGCCGGCGGCGAAACCGCCCGCGAGAATGTTCACCGCGAGTGCGAGGGGGTGTGACGCGCCCAACAACCCCAGCATTCCGAGCGCAGACAGAATGAACGTCGCAGTCATCGCCGGTCGCGCGCCCAATCGATCCGCCAACGGCCCGCCGAGAAGGGTTCCGGCGGTGGTTGCAAGCAGAAAGAGACTCACGACGGAAGCTGCGAATGTCGCCGTGTACCCGACGCCGGTCAGGTAAGCGATGAAATGCGGCGCTATCCCGATGCTGAGGCCCGCGAAAAGCTGGGCCGCCGAGATCAGCCAAAAGGAGCGGGCTTTTACCGCCTGGGCGAGTTCGAGGCCGGGCAGTTCGACTGGAGGCGCGGAGCTGGGCGTGACTGTCCGCGATTCACCTCGGACCTCTACCAAGGCGTGCGTTTCCGAGGAATCCCTCGTGCGGACGAAGAGCAGGATGAGTAGAACCACCACGAAGAGGATCGGCGCAGCGAGGGTCGCATAACCGATGCGCCAACCGCCAGCCGAGATCGCGTAGTTCGCGACCATCGTCATCGTGGCACCGCCGAGGGTCATGCCGGAGAATGCGATTCCCATTGCAAGACCGCGCCGCTGCTCGAACCAATTCGCGATTACCAACGAGCATGGGATGACAGTTGAGGCTCCCACGCAGATTCCGAACAGACCATTGATTACCAGAAATTCCCTAAACGAAGTGGCGCGGCTTAACGCGAACCACAACAGACCGGTGATGACCGCGCCGGCCGTCATCATCTTCTTGGGGTTGACTCGATCCGCGAGCCATCCGATGAGCGGGCCGGCCGCGCCGCCGGTGACCCACCCGATCGAGAACGCGACCGAGAGCCGCGCACGTGTCCATCCGAACGACTTGAGAATCGGCACGAAGAACACCGCGCCGCAGTTGATAGCACCCCAGATGAAGAACATCGTGACGAAAATCGCGCCGACGACGATCCATCCCTGCCGTTCTCGATTCGTCATCCTGTTCTCACCAGCGCGACGTCACGCGACCCCCAATACTAGCCCGCCGGCGCCTGAAATCACCAACTGCATTCGGATCCGGCTAGGCGTTCAGCTCGTCGAGCAGTGCCTTTGCGTCTTTGACGTCGGCGGTGTCGAAGCCCTCCGTGAACCAGTCCTAGATGTCGGCGAGCATCGCGCGGGCCTCGTCGCGACGGGCCGGTGTCGCGCAGCTGCCGTGCGAGGCTCGCGGCGGTCCGCAGCTGCCACGAGGGGCGCGGTTGCGCGGGGCGGGGCGCCCGTGCGATGCATCGCATATTCCGCAATCACGGAGGCACGATCATGCTCCAGGAATTCCGCCGAATCGTCACCGGACACGACGTCGAGGGAAGATCGATTATCGTGAGCGACGGGCCGCCGGCCCCGCTCGCAGAATACTGGGTCACTGACGGCGCCCCCGCCGACAACTCGACTCCGGGCGACGCCGCCAACCGTCCACGAAAGCTCGAGCCGCCGCCCAACGGCAGCAAGTTCCGCTTTTTCATTGTCGAGCCCGAGGACCCGAGTATCCCGGCCGCGCAGCGCGAGGAGATGGCGGCCCGGCGCTTCGAGGCGATGGGAGCGTCACATTACCGCGTCGACACTCGGCGCCATCCGGCGATGCACAAGACGAGCACGGTCGATTACATAATCCTGCTCTCGGGCCAGGTAACGATGCTACTCGACAAGGCCGAGGTCGACCTGAAGCCGTTCGACGTCGTGATCCAGCGCGGGACCAACCATGCGTGGGTGAACAAAGGCAAGGAGCCGGCGCTGCTGGTGGCGGTGCTGATCGACGCGAAGCCCGTGTAGGCTTTTCGCGAAGGATCTAATAAACCCAACTTAAGATGCGTTGCTCAAAATGCGGCGCCGAAAATCCTGACGGCGCCAAGTTCTGTATCGAATGTGCGTCGCGGTTCGCGCGACGATGCAGCTCGTGCGGCAAAGAAAATCCACCGCGCGCAAAGTTCTGTCTTGAGTGCTCGAAGCCGATCGACCCCCCTCCCGTCGATACCAGAGAAACCTTAAAATCTCTTGTGCGCGTTTCAACGGTCGCTAACGGCGCGCAGCTCGAAGGCGAGCGCAAGACGGTGACCGCGCTGTTTGCCGATATCAAAGGCTCGACCGAGCTCGAGCAGGACCTCGATCCTGAAGAAGCGCGCGCGATCATCGATCCCGCGCTCAAGCTGATGATCGTACGGGATCACCTTCCTTCGCGCGCCCATCCAGACGATGCCGAACGCGAGCACGAGGCTCAGGAGCATCAAGCCTGCGGACGTGATCTGCCAGTTACGTTTTTCGAGAACGAGATCGCCATAACGCTCGTCCCATTCGCGTCGCGCTCGAAGATAGAACTCGTTTTCCATCTGGCGCTCCGGTCCGTCGGGTTGGTATCGGTGATAGCCGGAGCATCAGCAACCCGTGAGCCATTTCCCTGAAACTCCTTGACCCTGAAAGGCGGCGGCGTGATATCTGATACGGAGAGATTCTGCCCGAGCCATCAAAAGCAGGACGGGGACTCGTGAGTTCAGCTGTGCAGAAATCAATCGTCCGGGCTCAACCCACGGTAAGTGAAGGATTCACAAGACTGCGTTACAGAAGTGTTTTCTGCCAAATCAACAATTCGCCACAGACAGCACAGGTGCCATCCGTGCCTGACGCACGATCGGATCGATTCGCCGATAGACTTAGCCAGCACGTGCGGAACCGATCGAACCCAACGCGGACCAGCAGACTCCGAAGGCTTGTTCTTGCTCGGTCCGAGCGCCGCTCGAGCGAACGAAGGCTCAATGCCAAGTTCGAATCGAAGCGCGTAGCAAGGTCTGCAAACCGCGGTAGCTCCACATCGACGACGTGATTCGTCCAGATTTTGATCAATTGAAACGTGAGGTCGCCGGCTGGAAGGTGTGGGCTTGGCGTCGAAAACTGATCCCATATCAAGTCACCTAACGACGTTGCGGAGGCGATAGACTCCGGAATTGTCAGTAACGCAAATGTGATCACATGAAACGCCAGCACACTCGCGACCAAGACTTGCTCGCAGGCACTTATGATCAAACGGCGTAGTTTTTCGATTAAGCGATCCACCGCCTTCTCCACGAAAAACGAGGCTGCGATGAGTTGCGTTGCGTTCGCCGGTAATCAGAGAACCGCCGTTTCCGGCGGTCCTCCATACCGGGTTGCGCCTATCGGATCGGGGGAAACGAGTTGAAGAGGTAGGCGGGCGAGATCATTGCAAAAGAGGTGCGGAGCAGTTGGTCGAGCGCGCGCCACCCTTGGGATGCTTGCGCTTCAGATGCATTACCCTCCTCGTGCTTTTCCTCGATCGCCGTCTCCTTTCCCGACGCCGGTCCAAGCGGTTTTGCGAGTGAATGACCATGAGCGAGCAGCGTCCGATCGGAAACCCGATCGCCCTGGACCAGTTCCGTTACGCTGATCGCCAACGCCTCGCCTGTCGCAGTAGCCATCTTCGTGGCACCTCCTTGAGTCGGTCTCTCTACTTCCAAGGCGTTAGGGCGCGCTGAACTATCGGTTCGGAAGGAACGACTCCTGGTTCAAGTCGCTTGAACCGGGAGCGTTTGAGATAAAAAAATGCTAAAAATCCTGGAGATTACGGACGAACAGGGGGCGAGCGCCCTACCGGATTCAATCCATTTCGGCGGAGGCGGATTTGCCGTAGGTGAGCGAGCGGCTGACTCAAAACCCGAAAAGCGAACCATGGATAAGTTGTTGGAAGCAGCGTGGTCCTCTGGACGAGATCGAGGAGGACACGAAGGTGGCGAAGAAGGGACGTTCGGAGGAGCAGATCCTGCGGGCATTGCGGCAGGCGGAGGGCGGCACCAGGGTGGCCGACATCTGCCGCGAGCACGGGATCAGCTAGGCGACGTATTACATCTGGAAGAAGAAGTATTCGGGACTGGGTTTGAGCGGACTACGTGAGCTCAGGCAGTTGCGCGAGGAGAACTCCAAGCTCAAGCATCTGGTCGCGGATCTTTCGCTGGACCGGCACATCTTGCAGGAGATCGTCCAAAAAAAGCTGTAAGGCCTCGCCATCGACGCGAGCTGGGGCGTTGGACGCAGGCCGTCTTCGCACTTAGTACGCGTCGGGTGTCGGGCTGATGATGCTCAATCGGGCGACGATGAACTACCAGAGCCGAAGAGATCCGCAGCACGCGTTGCGAACGCGGATGCGGGAGCTAGCCGCGAGCCGTGTGCGTTTCGGCTACCGACGGCTGACGGTGATGCTCAGACGCGAGGGTTGGGTGGTCAATGCCAAGCGGATTTACCGGCTCTATAGCGAGGACGGACTTGCGGTGCGGACCAAGGTGCGCAAGAAGATCGCGCGGCGCGCACGTGTGCCGGCCCTTACTGCCACACCGCCTAACGAAAGGTGGTCGATGGACTTCGTCGCCGCCCGTCTGATTGATGGGCGCTGGTTCCGGGTGCTGACCGTGGTCGATCAGTTCACCCGCGAATGCGTGCTGCTGCTAGCGGACAGCTCGCTGACTGGTCACAAGGTGGCGTTGGCGCTATCGCAGGTAATCGCCGAACGGGGTGCGCCGATGTCGATCACGGTCGATAATAGGACCGAGTTCGCAAGCAAAACGATGGACGCGTGGGCGTATCAGTACGGCGTGCAACTCAACTTCATCCGGCCGGGTCGGCCGGTGGAAAACTGCTACATCGAATCGTTTAACGGTCGGTTGAGGGATGAGTGCTTGAACGTCGAGGTATTCTTTGCGCTCATCGACGTGCGTGACAAGCTCGAGCGTTGGCGGCGGGACTACAACCAGGTGCGACCGCACAGCGCATTGCGTGATAGCGCGCCGGCGGTCTTCGCGGCGCAATGGACGGTGACCGCGGCGCCCGGCCCTGAACCAGTTCCGGACCGGACGAGAAAGCCCGCAGCGGGCAAGTCACTGGAGATACTCACTTGAGTCTGTTGAGTGCAAAAACCGCCGGCCAGACCGGCCTTAACCGGACCACGTAGGCCGTTTTCTCTACTTCAACTTGGTATGCTTTTGCGGGGCAGGTCACAACCGACGGACTCTACTTATGAGCTGATGGGCATCGGGGAGCAGGCCACGGCCACCCCGCGTCACAACGCAGAGCACCAGTTCGGTGCAGGATGTTCTGTTCGACAGTGCCTTCGCCTGACGCGATGCTTGGCTTGCGTGTCAAGGCCGACAGAAAGTACATCAGTTGCCGGAAGGAAAATGCACCAGTTTAAGGAGCGGTGGAAATCGTGGTTTGGTTTCTGGCAGGGGGAGTGCGAGGACTCCCCACCCGCGATCAAGAGGCTCATGCAACTTTCTCTGAAAGGTTACTGACCTGCGGCGGTCGTGCCATTGAGCAATCGAAGAGGGTTCGATTCGTGAGCATGGCGATCAGGGTACTCAGTAGTCGATCGGCGACAGCGCGCAGGGCACGGCCATGAGTATGACCACGCTGGCGCTGCGCGGTGTAGTAGGTTTTGCTCGGCAGGTCACGCATTGCTGCCACGCGCGCGCAGTGATACAGCGCATGGCGAAGGCGGCCGTTGCAGGCGTAGCGCATTAGGACAGTGCGGTGCTTGCCACTTTGTTTGGTGATGGGCGCGATACCCGCATGGGCGCGCAGGGCATCGTAATTTCGTTCGGTAAGAGCAGCGCAGGCCTCGGCGATTATTGTGGCGGCTACGATTCTCCCGACTCCCGGCAGCGAGCGGAGAATCGCAACGTCGCTGTGCTCCCCTGGCCTGTCGTCTTCCTCATCCGCTTGAAGCTCGTCGAGCAGAGCTTCGAGGCGGGCACCACAACGCTGGCGCTGGCTATGGACCAGGCGCAGGCGCGGCAAGAGCAGGGCAATGTGTTCGGTGGCCGCCTCGACTACCCCGGGCGCAACCTGCAGCGCCGGCACCCGCAGTGCGGAAACGACATCATCCGTACTAAGGCGGCGAATGCGGTGTGCGCGCAGCAGCCGCTCGACGCGCTTGGGTCGCAAGCGCTGCGCAACGCTGGGCGATGGTGCGAGCTCGAGCAGAGTCCACAACCAGGGCTCGTCGGCCGCCGGA
>Ga0074044_10000307_pt1 | contig 49084 bp, 39 predicted proteins | sample BogForMeECP23OM1_FD_94443 | JGI IMG/M metagenome (GOLD analysis project Ga0074044, IMG submission 94443) | Bog forest soil microbial communities from Calvert Island, British Columbia, Canada - Bog Forest MetaG ECP23OM1 | ecosystem: Environmental > Terrestrial > Soil > Wetlands ...
TAATTGTCGCCCAGCGGACCGTGAAGCCCGCCAGGGGTAGGAGTCGAACCACCGGTGCCGTCTTGATATTGATAGGCGTAGATGCTGGCACCGTTGTAGGTCATGCCAACTCTAAGGGACAGACGTCCGTGGTCATACGTTGGGCTAATGTTAAAGGTGTTCGGCGCTTGTCGCAGGAGCCTGGGACTATCCGAGCGCCCCGGCAAACCGCTCGCTTGAGAGTTTGTGTAGCTGTAGTTGGCGGAAAGGCCTAAACCGCTCAGGGCTCCTGGGAGCGACGTGAAATTCTGGAGGTAAGCACATTCAAAGCCGGCCAGCCACCCGCTTCCTGCATTGACCGGTTGCGAAACAATCCAGGTTCCAACCGGGTACAAGGAATTGGCTGGGTCCGGAGTGTAGTTCTCTTTTTGGAAGGATTGCGTAACGATCGGTTCATACAACTGTTTGTAGAAGAAGCCTCCCTGAATCATGCCGAAAGGCTTCAGATAATGTTCCATCAAGACATCGTAATTGTTGGCCGTTTCCGCTTTGAGAGCCGGATTACCTAGACTGGCCAGAAGCGGCGTCTGGTTGAGAGTTACGCTGAGCGCCTGAGCGATGTCCTGAGGGTCAGGGCGGGAAAGCGCGCGGCTATAAACGACTCGGAGATCGGTGTCGTGACCGAGATCAAAGCGGACAGAAGCGCTCGGGAGAACCTTGAGATACGACCCATTCATTAAGGTGTTCCCGAGGAAGTTGTTGTTGCTGTCAAAGGCGGGCGTTGCTGTATCAAGGTTGGTCCCCTCGAGGCGAACGCCAGCCACAAAGCGCACTCTGTTGAAATCGATGGTGTCCATCACGAACCCGGCAGAGACCTTTTCCACGTAATCAAAATTGCCGACATTCACGCCTGTGGTTCCGGCGACGAGCGAGAAAGCTGACGGATTCGCGTTCAAATAGTTGATAACCTTGCCCCAATTGGTCGTCGGCCCAACTTTGTAGTCGCCCGAGTAGTAGTCATTATTCTGGAAGGCGCCGAGAAACTGAGTCATGGGGATCGATCCGTTGGGTGTGTACTCCGGAGTATAGGAATCATCGAACTTGTGGGCATTGCGGAATTTCCCGCCAATTTCAATCGTGGAGAGATGCGAACCGACGTGGTAGCGCTTCGCGTAGGCCGCCGTAAACTGCAGGTTCAGCTGCGGCGATTTACCGAATGAGGTAGTTATGTCCGCAAGATCATAATTCGCCGGCGAATAGGCTTCCGTGAAGCAGCTGGGCGTCCATTGCGGCAGGTAGACGTGAGTGGTAAGCGATGGGCTGAACTGACAAGTGCTTCCGTTTGGATAGAGATTGTTGTACGTCGCGTTGGTTGCGAAATCCGCGCCTTCGTTGCCACCGGACTTGAGTTGCTCGGAACGAGAGACGGAGGCATCCCAAGAAAACCAACTGGTCGCGAAAACGTGTTTGCCTCCAACGACCAGGCTGCCGATGTTGAACACAGGTACGCGATTGGATTCGCTGAAAGCTGGCACGCCCGCACCGCAGGTTTCCAGTGCTTGAGGGTTAGTCGGGTCACCAGGAGTCGGCAACGTGCAGCCGTTGGAGCCGAGCAGAGCAATTCCATTTGGATATTGGCCGGGATTGAGCGAATTGAAGAGAGGCGTGTTGTCCGTGAGTGTATAGACCCATTTATCGCCGTAGTCGCGAAAGCTGGAGTAAATTCCGCGAACGTAGATGTCCGAACCGTCTCCTAGCTTGTAGTCAGAACTTCCTGTCAGCCCCCAACGACCGCGCTTGTAGAGGTATTGGCGCATATCCTGAGTATCGAAATAACGCGTTGTAGAGCCAGTGGGAAATGTTGCGACGTCCGGAACGGGCTCAATATCATCTATGCCGCGGCCATTAAAATCATAGGAGCCCCCAATCAGGGCTCCCCAGCGCTTGTCCTGGCCGAAGCGCTCACCGACCGTTCCGGAGGTTTGCCAAATGTGGCGGCCGCCGTCGATCGGAGTCGTGCCGCCGCCTCCGCTGAACGAAAGCGTGGGGCGCTCCCCCGCAGTCTTGGTGACGATATTCACGGAACCTCCGATGCCATCGCCATCCATATTCGCTTGCAGAGTCTTGCTGACTTCGACGGATTCCACGAGGTCGGCGGGCATGGCGTCGAACTTGATTTCACGCACACCAGGCTCCGGCGAAGGAATATTGACGCCGTCAATCGTGGCATTCGTGAGGCGCGGCTCGAGACTGCGGATCTGAATGTACTTGCCCTCGCCTTCGTCGCGCTCAAGCGTAACGCTGGGCAGGCGGCCCACCGCGTCGGCTATATTGGCGTTGGGCAGCGACGTCATGACTTCATTCGTCATCACTTGAAGAATGTTGTCGGCGGTGCGTTCTCGATTGATGGCTTCGGCCTCCCCGGAGACAGCTTGGGCAGTCACAAGAATCTGCTCGTTTTGGGAGGACACTTGCATCGTCACGTCGAGAGAGGTGGTCTGCCCCGCCGTGATGCTGACGGCTTTCGTAAAAAGCGAGAAGCCAACGTAGGTAACAGTGATCGTGTAGCTGCCAGGTGCAATTGTGTTGATGAGATACGAGCCTTGTTGGTTGGACACTGCAATCCGGTCTGTGGGTTGCAATTTGATCTCGGCGCCCTGCAAAAGGCCACCTGACGAATCGGTGATGTGGCCCGCTATGGAACCCGTTTCGTTCTGCGCAATGGCATCGGTCGCAGGGAAAGCCATGCCAATCAAAATCAACACAAAAATACCAATCCTGTTTCTGGTAAGTCTGGACTTCATGGATGGACCCCTCATTTCTATTCTCAACAAGAACCCTGACCTGGGGCGATTCCCGGGGCGTCGCTCGGACGCCTGAGTTCTTTAAAGATTTCCTCTATTTAACGGGGGGGATGGTAATCTTCCATGACGCAACTTGAAACGTTAGTTAAATTGACGCTGAAGTTTTTTCAGATAAGCCGAACGGATCGCTAAAACCGCAAGTGGCGAGAGTTCTAAACCGCACTGGCCGGGAGTTTAATTTGAAAGACGGATCCGGCGCCGACCTTGCTTTCCGCAGCGATTGTGCCGCCATGCATCTCCGCGATCCAACGCGCAATAGCAAGCCCCAGCCCCGCACCCCCCGTGTTTTTGGAGCGAACGCGATCGACGCGGTAAAATCTGTCAAAAATATTGTTTAGTTCCGTTTCGGGAATACCTACACCTGAATCCCGAACCGTAATCTGTGCATGAGCTCCCGATTGAGACAAAGCGATTTCGCAGTGCCCCCCGCTTGAGCTGTACTTCACCGCGTTATCCAATAGGATCAGCAGCAACCGGTCGATTGCGATAGCGTCGGCTTTGACCCAAACGGGCTCCTTCGGAGTCGTCGCGGTGATATCCAGAGCTTTCTCCAAGCCCAGCAAGGCCGCGCGCTCCCGGGCTTTTTGTACGTGGGCGGCGAGGTCCAGAGGGCGCATCTCCATCCCGGCTGCACCCGCGTCCGCTCGCGCAAGGGTCAACAAGTTTTCAAGCAATTCGGACGTGTCCACGGAAGTTTCGAGGATTGTGGATAAGGCCCGCCGATACTCTTCTTGGGCCCGGGGCTTCCGCAGAGTAATTTCAGCAGTGGCGCGAATCACCGCCACTGGTGTCCGCAAATCGTGCGAAGCATCGGCCGTGAATTGCGTGATACTTTTGAAGGACGCCTCGATTCGTGCGAGCATCGCATTGAGAGTTTCCGTCAGGCGCCGGAGTTCGTCGCGAGCCTTCGGCACGTCCAACCGGCTGGACAGGTTCTGCGCACCAATCCGGCCAGCTGTCTCAATGATCCGGTTGACGGGTGCGAGAGCCCTCCCGCTTAGCCAGTAACCCAGAAGCGAGGCCAGCAACACCAGCAGCGGCAGAATTTCCGTTTCGATGAGTCGGAAGTGATCGAGCGCCTGATCAAAAGGCTCCGTCGGCACCGCGGCATGTATTTCGTAGGATTCGCCACCAACTCTGACCCGTTGGAGCGCGATGCGATACTGGGAAGAATCTAGATTCGTTGTTACAAATGAAACGAGACCAGCGCTGGCTGGCGGGAAAGGCGTACGAATTTGCACGAACTGCGGAGACCGGTAAATCCAATTTCCGCTTTCGCCGGCCACCTCGAAGAGCGCGCCATTCGCCCAAAGCCCCGCAAGCTCGCTTAGCTCCTTACGGACTTTCGTTTCTCCCCGGAGAGAGTTACTGTCCAGAAGACGTTGAATGGTTTCCAGATTGGTCCGCGAAGCATTGTCGGCAGTAGTTTCGATACTTCGGCGGAATCCGACATCGCTCACCCAAAAGAAGGCCGCGAACGATAAAGCCAGTACCACGAAGTACAGCACCGTGAGACGCGCTCGAATCGGCAAATTCATGAAGCCGAATGGCCTCCGACCGAGTAGCCGAACCCACGGTGAGTCTGAATCAATTTCTTGGAGGCGCCGTCATCCATCTTTTTTCTTAGAAGGCGGACGAAAGCCTCGACAGTATTTTCTGCCACGTCACGGCGATTGCCCCAGACCGCGTCCAATATCGCGCATCGCGACAACACGCGGCCCGGATTTCTTAACAGCAGTTCGAGCAACCGGAACTCCGTGACCGACAGATAAATCTCCCGTCCACCGCGGAAGGCACGATAGGAATTTACGTCGAGAACGAGATCCTCGAATTCCAGAACGTTCTTGGGCTTTGCGGCTGTGCGTCGTTCCAGCGCGCGGATCCGCGCGAGCAATTCCACAAACGAAAATGGTTTCGTAAGATAGTCGTCGGCTCCAGCATCGAGACCTATGACGATATCGGGCAACGCGTCGCGCGCCGTGAGCATTAGCACGGGAACGGAATTACGGCGAAGCCGCAACTGGCGCGCCACTTCCAATCCGTTCATGCCGGGTAGCATTACATCGAGAAGAATCAGGTCAAAAGCAGTATCGCCGGCCAGTCGAAGAGCCGCCCGCCCGTCCGTGGCCCGGTCAACCTCATAGGACTCTTCCCGAAGTCCACGGATCAAGACTTCGGCCATAACCTTATCGTCTTCCACGACCAGGATGTTCATGCGAAGCTCTCGCCGGGAGTCTAAGCTCCATTCCATGAATATTCGGTGAATCCCGTGTTACGACATGATTTCCGGCTCGCACGGCCTTCTGGCTCCGAGAAGCGCGAACAAATCGGATCCACGAGCGATATTTCGACAACGTGCCCTTGAAACTCAGTCCGGTAGTACGACCTCAGCGGTCGAGACCAATCCCTTAGCCAGTGATTCAACCACTGGCAAAAGGACCAACCGGGTGTACAATGCCGCCCGTTGGGGTCCCTGGGCCGCCATCGAGTCTCGGAAGGCAGCCGCGAGCCTCCCCAATCAAAAGATGCAAACGGAGCCACATACGAGGATGGCTTCGGCCGAATAATTCTACTCATCCCCCGGGGGGTTACGTATCGATTCCACAGCACCGGGCGAAGCAGACAGCTGCTCCACCCGGTCGTTCTATGAATGGACCCATTCGGAAATTTGGCGATTGAGGATTGCGAGCATGGCTCTGCCTTCGGACAAACATTTCACGGCACGCATTATCGAGCGGAAAGATTTGTCGGAAGACTTGTGGTTGATCCGCGTTGATCCTGGTGGCCCATTTCCCTTTAAGGCCGGACAGTACGCTACTCTCGGCGTGAATCACGAAGACAAGCGCATCGAGCGAGCCTACTCCATTGTCTCCTCCCCGTACGAAGAAGATCTCGAGTTTTTCATCGAACTCGTTCCGCAGGGCGCCCTTACGCCGCACCTCTACAAACTCAAGGTCGGCGACACCACGCTCTGCCGTAAAATTTCGAAGGGCCGCTTTACCCTCGATCTGAAAAGTGGCCGCACCAACCACCTTTTGCTCGCCACCGTTACCGGCATCGCACCCTTTGTAAGCTATGTCCGCACTTTGTACAAGGATTGGAAGGCCGGCGACAGCCCCATGCCCGGCGAACACAAATTCTTTTGCCTGCAGGGCGGAAGCCGCTCGTGGGAATTCGGTTATCGCGAAGAGCTCGAACGCATCGCCGCGGAAGTTCCCTGGTTTAAATATGTCGCCACGATCAGCCGTCCCTGGGAAGACGCAGCTTGGAAAGGCCAAACTGGCCGAGTCGATGACCTCGTTCGCATGTACGTCGATGAGTGGGGCTTGCGGCCCGAATCCACAACCGGATATCTTTGCGGCCACCCCAGCATGTGCGAAAACGGGCAAGGCATTCTGACGCGCGCGGGCTGGCAAAAGGGTTCCCTGTTCGAAGAAGTTTATTTCATCCCTGGCAAAGAGGTCGGAGCGGGATAAGCCAACTCTGATTCGAGCTCTAATTTGTTTGCGAGCCTCGCGGTTCGAATCCGTTGTAGAATGCCGCGCGGACGGGCCAGCTGGATTCGTGGGCGAGTTCAGAAGTAGCGGAGAGAGTACCGGAGGAAGTTTCATGATTGTCGGAGTGCCACGAGAAACCTTTCCTGGAGAACGCCGTGTGGCAATGGTCCCGGCGGTGATTCCGAGCCTCACGAAAGCGGGGCTGGAAGTTGTCGTCGAAGCCGGCGCGGGAAGAGAAGCCGGCTATCTGGACGCGGACTACGCGAGCAAGGGCGGTAAGATCCTCCCCACGCGCGCGGAGGTTTTCGCCGCCGCCGACATCGTCGTTCAAGTGCTCTGCTACGGTTCGAATGACCGCACGGGCAAAGCCGACGTTCCGCTCTATCGCCCCAACCAAGCGCTCATCGGATTCCTGCGTCCCCTCGGCTCGCTCGAAACCATCCAGGAAATCGCCTCGAAAGGCGTCAGCGCTTTTTCTATTGAATTAATGCCTCGCACTACGCGCGCGCAGAGCATGGACGCCCTTTCCTCCATGGCTACCATCAGCGGCTACAAAGCAGTCATCATTGCCGCGGACACTCTACCCAAGCTTTTTCCGATGCTCACCACTGCGGCGGGCACGATCACTCCCGCCCGCGTTTTTATCATTGGGTGCGGCGTTGCCGGATTGCAAGCCATCGCCACAGCTCGAAGGCTCGGAGCAGTGGTTTCGGCGTACGATTTGCGTCCCGCCGTGAAAGAGCAAGTCCAAAGCCTCGGCGGACGCTTCGTGGAGATCGCCGTTGAAGCGAAAGATGCGCAAGACGCTCGCGGGTACGCCACAGCGCAAGGCGAAGAGTTCTACAAGAAGCAACGCGAGCTTCTCGGAAAAGTAGTCGCGGAAAGCGACGTCGTCATCACTGCTGCGGTCATTCCAGGAAAAAAATCGCCTATTCTGGTAACCAAAGAAATGGTAGCAGGCATGGCCCCGGGATCGGTCATCGTCGATCTAGCCGCCGAACGTGGCGGAAACTGCGAGCTGACGCGCGCCGAGGAAGAGGTCGTTGAGAATGGAGTGACCATCATCGGCTCGATCAACCTGGCCAGCACAGTTCCCTATCACGCCAGCCAAATGTACGCCAAAAACGTGGCTACGTTTCTCCTGTACATGATCAAAGAAGGGAAGCTCCAAATTAATCCACAGGATGAAATCGTGCGCGAGACTTTGCTGACCCAGGGTGGAGAAATTGTGAGCGCCAGGCTGCGCGAAATTTACAAGCTGCCGGCGCTGGCTGCAAAATCTTAAGGAGGCATGGATGCCCGCGGATTTTATTTCGAGTCTGTTTGTGTTCATTCTATCTGCGTTTTTAGGTATCGAGCTCATTAAACGCGTTTCCCCGCTGCTGCACACTCCTCTGATGTCGCTGACCAACGCACTCGACGCCATCGTCGTCGTCGCGGCCATTATCATCGCCGGCCGCCACGAGACGCGCCTTGCGACCATCCTGGGACTGATTGCTGTCGCGGCTTCCTTTAGCAACATGGTCGGCGGCTTCGTCATTACCGACCGCATGCTCAGCATGTTCAAGACCGGCAAGGCGGCGAAAAAGCCATGAGCCCAGCCGACACGCAGCAACTCATCGATTTCACTTACATCGCGGCGGCCATCGGATTCATTCTCGCGATCAAGTGGCTGGGTTCACCGGTCACGGCCAAGCGTGGCGTTATTATCGGGGAACTCGCTTCGGCCATTGCCGTCATCGCCACGCTCTGCGACCCGCAGGTCAGCCAGCTCAAGTGGATCATCATCACGCTCATCGTTGGCGCCGCCGTCGGCGTCCCCCTCGGCATGGTGAAGATGACCGCGGTTCCTCAGCGGACCGCTCTGAGCCATGCCTTTGGCGCGCTTTCCGCTGCGCTCATCGGCATCGCCGAATATTACATCGCCGCTCCCGCCGTTCCCAGATTCCAGATGGCGGAAATCGGTCTCGAAGTGATCATCGGGTCGCTCACCTTCACCGGCAGCTTGATCGCCGCCGGCAAGTTGCAGGAGATCCTGCCGCAGCGCCCCATAACCTATAAAGGACAGAACTACGTCAGCTTGACGGTTCTTGCCGCCGCGCTCGGACTGGTCGTGGCCCTCGTCCTCCATCCCGAGATGACATTTCTCTTTCCGATCATGATCGGTGTCGCCCTGATATTCGGAATTATGCTTGTCACGCCCATCGGCGGCGCGGACATGCCCACCGTCATCTCCCTCTTGAACTCCTATGCCGGCTTCTCCGCTTCCCTTTTGGGCTTTGTACTCAACAACAAAGTTTTGATCGTTGCCGGCGCTCTCGATGGCGCTTCCGGCTTCATCCTCTCCGTCATCATGTGTAAGGCCATGAACCGTTCCTTCACAAACGTGTTGTTTGGAGCGTTTGGGCAGGTGCAGGCCTCCGCTGCAGGCGCCAAAGAAGAGCGCGCGGTCAAAAGCGCCAGCCCAGAAGACGCGGCCGCCATTCTCGGCGCCGCGAACACCGTTGTAATCGTTCCGGGATACGGCATGGCCGTCGCGCAAGCGCAGCACAAAGTCCGCGAGCTCTACGACATTCTCACCAAAAAAGGCATCGACGTAAAATTCGGCATTCACCCTGTCGCCGGACGCATGCCGGGCCACATGAACGTCCTGCTCGCTGAAGCCGACATCCCTTATGACCGCTTAAAGGAGATGGACGAGATCAACGGGGACCTCCCGCAAACCGATGTTGCGCTGGTCATCGGCGCAAATGACGTCACCAATCCCGCCGCCCGCACCGATCAAAGCAGCCCCATCTTCGGCATGCCCATCATCGACGTGGACAAAGCCCGCACGGTCATGGTCATTAAACGCAGCATGGCCGCAGGCTTCGCGGGAATCGACAATCCTTTGTATTATCTCGACAACACCATGATGCTCTTCGGCGACGCCAAGAAGTTCGTGAGCGACATCGTCCGCGATCTCAGCGGTGGCGGCGGCCACTAGTTGCCGTTCTCTAATTCCTCGGACTCGTAAATTTAGAGCGAATGGCTGTGCCGCGTCTATTCCATACCGGGCACTTTCGAAGGTCTGAAAAGGGAAAACCGTGCATTGTTGCGGCTGGAGATAGACGTCCGAACAGGCCACAACCTGGCGCAGCAGGAAATGCGGCCTCTTTTGGGCGCAGTTGCAGGCGCTCACAATTCCGCTGCTCTTGAATAGATTAGATCGTTCCTGGAGGGAACTTCCGAACTACCCGCTCTGCCGAAAACGCCAAAAACTATCGTCGCCCGTTAAAATCCACTAAATTCCATTGCTGCCGTTATTGCCAGCCGCCGCCTTCCAGACATAAAAATTCTTTTCGTCGGCAAGCGTTTCAATGTCCAGTCCCGCGGAAGTCGATGCGCGATGAACCGCCGAGCGCAGGTTTGCCAGTCCAATCCCGTTTACCTCGGCTAGCGGAATTTCGAGCGCCGAGCCGGACTTCACACTTTCCAACTCTCCTAGAATTCCTTCCACCAGATCGTGGTGCTTTCCCCGGCGCCCCTTCCTCAAACTGGAAAGATCGACCCGCCGGTACTTCATCGTGGGCAGCTTGTTTCCCGCCTGCTGTCTACTGGCCATGGAGCCTCCTCCATTTCGCGGCATACGCTACCACGTTGACGATTCTAGGTCAACTCTAGCTTTGTTGTACCTCCGTTCTTTCCTATGCGCTATCCATACGATACGTCTATGTTTGCATCCGTTAGTGCCGCGTCCGCTCAATCCTTACTACTATCTACGCTATCCATAGCTTCGATAAAGGAACTCAATATTGTCACCTTTCTTTAGTTGTCCTTATATGCTTTCTGCGTGCGGCGCGAACTCGTATGGGTGAAAACTCCCGACTTTCAAGGCTGGGCCTGCTCGCAATGCGCTTGGCGCTTTGACCCCTCCGATGCCATCGATGGAAACACGATTGACGAAATGAAGCTGCACTACGAGCGCGAGCGCGACCGGGCATTTGCTTCCCATTCGTGCCCAGAACACGCCAAACGCAAAATTCTAAAAGAACGATAAACTAGTCCGCTGGCGCGTGCTCGCGGCGAGCCCGCGTACTGGAAAGCGGGGATACACTCCGGAGGGCGGTTGGGACTACAATGTCCAGCGAATTCCTGTGGAGGGATTATGCGTGCCAATAGCGTGGAAGTTTCCTGGGATAGCGGGAAATCGGACTGGGTGGTTCGCATTGCGAGTGGTGAGGAAGTGATCCGCCGTCATTGCAAAGCGCCAAAAGATGCGGACGAAAAAACTCTCCGCGCAAAGGCCGAAGAGACGGTAAAGGACGAAGGATACGAAGCAGACGCCTCGGCAGTGAGCATTAAGCGGTAGCTGCCTGCAGCGCGGGCCCCGAGACGGCTAAGGCACTCCTGCCTCTGTGCTTCTTAATGCTTGCGACTCGACCTAAAGCCAAGTGTGTCCGCTCAACCGATACGCCAAGCCGCAGCCGGGACGGGTCCATTGGACTTATGTTTCTGGAGTGTTAAAATCTGAGACGAACGCACATGCCACCAAAAACACTCTACGAAAAAATCTGGGATTCGCACGTCGTACACGAGGAAGCAGGAAAGCCCGCGCTCATTTATATCGACCGGCACCTCATCCACGAAGGTACCTCGCCGCAAGCTTTCGCGGGCCTGAGCGCGGAGGGGCGCAAAGTGCGCCGCCCCGATCTGACCTTCGCGGTAATGGACCATTCCGTTCCGACCACCGAGAAAGACCGCGTCCTGCCTATCGTTGATGCCGACGCGCGGCTCCAGTTTGAAGCCCTCGAAAAAAATTGCCGCGAGACCGGCGTTCGACTTTTCGACATGAACAGCCGCAACCAGGGCATCGTGCACATCATTGGGCCGGAGCTGGGCGTGACGCAGCCGGGGCAGACGATTGTATGCGGCGACAGCCATACTTCGACGCACGGAGCTTTCGGCACGCTGGCTTTCGGCATCGGGACGAGCGAAGTGGAGCACGTGCTGGCCACTCAGTGTCTGGTGCAGTCGCGCAGCAAGACGCTGCACATTCTGGTCCACGGCAAGCGGCCGCGTGGCGTGACAGCGAAGGACATTATTCTGGCCATTATCGGAAAGATCGGGATCAGCGGCGGCACGGGCCACGTTGCGGAATATGGCGGCGAAGCCATCCGCGATTTGAGCATGGACGGCCGCATGACCGTCTGCAACATGACGATTGAAGGCGGAGCGCGCGCAGGAATGATCGCGCCCGATGACACGACATTCGCCTATATGGAAGGGCGCCCGTTTGTGCCGCAAGGCAAAGCATTCGAGGAAGCGGTCGCGCGATGGAAACCGCTCAAGAGCGACGACGGCGCAAAGTTTGACATGACCGTCGAGCTGCAGGCGAAGGATCTCGCGCCGCAAGTGACTTGGGGCACAAATCCAGGCATGGTGACAAGCGTTACGGGCCGCGTGCCAGAACCGGGCTCTTTCGATGATCCCAACGATCAGAAAGCCACCGAGAGCGCGCTGAAATACATGGGACTGAAAGCAGGTACGCCGATCGTGGATATTCCAGTGGACCGCGTATTCATCGGCTCCTGCACGAATTCGCGACTGGATGACCTTCGCGCAGCCGCACATCTGGTCGCCGGCAAACACGTGGCGCGCAGCATCAAACAAGCGCTGATTGTGCCCGGCTCGCGTGGCATCAAAGCGCAAGCCGAAAAAGAAGGCCTGGACAAAATTTTCCGCGAAGCCGGCTTCGAGTGGCGCGACGCAGGCTGCAGCATGTGCATCGGCATGAACGCCGATGTTCTCCCGCCCCACGAGCGCAGCGCCAGCACGTCAAACCGCAATTTTGAGGGCCGCCAGGGCAAGGACAGCCGCACACACCTCGTAAGTCCGGTCATGGCCGCCGCCGCCGCGATCGCTGGTCACTTTGTGGATGTACGATCTCTCGACGTGTCGTCCGTCGAATAGGCCTTATGAGCTTGACGGGGAGCAAGAAGAGATTTAGCTAATGGCCGTATCTGAAGAAAGACGACGCGTATTAGGACAGAATGTGTTGTTCTGGCTGATCATGGCCGCCCTGACTGTAGCGGTCGTTTACATAGTTAGGTCGGACCATTGGGGCTGGCAAAGAGAAGTTTATTTCTCTCTGAGGGTGTTAGTTTTGATTGTCGTTTACAACGGCATTGTTTGGGCAATCAGGGTGAGACGATCACGAGTTAAATAAAGCGCATCTACTGAGAACGCTAAGGACCGACGAATGGAACCGTTTAACACGCACACGGGCATGGTCATGCCGCTGGACAAAGTTAATGTGGACACCGACCAGATGGTGCCGAAGCAATTCTTGAAAGCGCTGACACGCAAAGGCTTTGGACGGATCCTGTTTTACGACTGGCGCTACTTACCGGGCGAAAAGCCAAATCCCGAATTCGTGCTGAATTTCCCGCGCTACGAAGGCTCCTCGATCTTGCTGGCACGCCACAACTTCGGCTGCGGATCGAGCCGCGAGCACGCGCCCTGGGGCGTGAAAGACTACGGCTTCCGCGTGATCATCGCGCCAAGCTACGCCGACATTTTCTACAACAATTGCTTCAAGAACGGCATTCTGCCTGCCTCGCTGAGCGAGGAGCAGGTCGAGGAACTCTTCCAGCGCACGGAAAAAGAAGAAGGCTATATGTTGACAGTGAACCTGCCGAATCAAACCATCGCCGATCGTCATGGCTTGATGTTCCGCTTCGATCTGGCGCCGTCACGCAAGGAAGTTCTGCTCAAAGGACTGGACGACATCGGCACGTCGCTCCAGCACGAGCCAGATATCACCGCCTACGAAAAAGCACACGGCGCCACAGCCACAATGTACGAAGCGGTCGACGTAAAGAACTACGCCAGCGGCCACTGACGGCGAGATGGCCGCGGACGCCGCGCAAGAAACCTAAGACGGGCACGACGTGTCGTGCTCCTACGCCGCGCTTCCTGCGTTGGCGGCATGTTCTCCCGTGGGCTCCGGCGATTCCGGGGCCGCTGGCGGGCCGAGCATCTCAGCGATCAAAATACCTGCCAGGACAAAGCCCGCGCCCAGCAAAGCCCGGCTGCCCAGCCTCTCTCGCAATAAAATGTAGGATGTAATCGAAGCAAAGACCGGCTCAAGCGTGAATAGAATCGCCGCGTGGCTCGAACTGGTATACTGCTGCGCCCAGAGCTGAACCGAGAAGGCCACCGCCGTTGCCAGCACTGCGCATATCGCAATGCCTATAAGCGACTTCCCCTGCCAGCCAAAACGCGCGGCCTGCCAGCCCGCCAATGAGGTGAGACCGGTGGCGACCCACGCCAGAGCGCCGCAGGCCGCAACCTGGAGCACGCTGAGCGCAGCAACCGAGTGCCGCCGAGTGTAATCCCCCACCAGAATGATATGCATGGCATAGAAGCCCGCGGCGACGAGCGTCAGCAAGTCGCCACGGTTGAGGTGGGAGAGTCCTTCGGCGGGAACCGTGAGGAAATAGAGACCGAAGACCGCGGCGGATACTCCGCCATACACCCAAAGAGTGAGCCGATGTCCCCAGAAGATCCCAAGAAGGACCGGAACCAGGACGACGCTGGAGCCGGTGACAAATCCCGACTTGGCGGGGGTGGTGTACTGCAATCCGGCGGTCTGAAAGGCGTAGCCTGCGAACATAAAGAGCCCGAGTGCCGCGCCGGCGAGCAATTCTTCCCTTTTCAGTGCGCGAAAAATTCGCGGACGGAAGGCCGCCATCAAGAGTGCCGCGAGCGTGAATCGAGCCGCGAGGAAAACAAAGACCGAAGAGTAGTCGAGGGAGTTTTTGACGACGACAAACGTCGCGCCCCAGAGCAGGCTGCAGAAGGCCAGCGACAGATCGGCGCGCAAACGTTTGGTCATGAGCAGCGACGCCTCAGTGAGGCTGGCGGATCAGTTTAGTTCCAGTCGAGGTAGCTGACAATGAGCCTGAAACGCGGCCAGAAAAGCAAAACGGGGAAGGCCGCGATGGCCTTCCCCGTTTTGTACGGCGAGCTTACGAGAGCTCGCCCGAAGGGATTAGAATTGGAACCGCAAGCCGAACTGCATCGCGCGCGGGTTGTTGCCCTGTTGGGTGGTCTGACCGAAGTAATTGGCCCCGTAGAAGGGGTTGAGACCGCCGTCGTAGAACACTACGTGGTTGAAAACGTTGGTGACAGTGTATTCGAACTGAAGCTGGTAACGCTCGAGTAGGCGTATGTTCTTAACCACCCTCAGGTCGACGTTCCAATACGGCAGACCCACGATTGGCGAGCCGTTGCCGCCCGTGCCGGTATCGAGGCCAAGGATCGGGTCGCGAGTTGTCGCTAGGAGGGCTGCCGGGTTGGCGAAGATGTTGTAGCAACCCGCGCCGCAATTGGCGTGTAGTGAAGAACCATAGGGATGGGCACCGGTGAAGATGCACTGTTCGTTGCTAAAGAAGTTGGCACCGTCGGCCTCTCCAAAGGATTGCCCATCGCTCTGGGTATTGCAATAGACCGGCGAACCGCTGCCGGCGGCGAAGATGGGAGCCATCGACCAGCCACCTGCGATTCTCCCTAGGAAGCCCTGCTGGCTCTTGAACCAGGGATCGTCGATCAGAGCGTAGACGTTGTACACGAACTTGCGGTTGTAGTACTGAACGCCGTACATGTTGTTGAGGTTGTACGGATCGTTGGTCGTGTACTCGCTGCTGGCTTGTACCACAGCACCCGTACCCAAAGCCTTGCTGAAGGTGAAGTTTTGCGTGAGCGTGATGTGGTGCCAGTTATTCGCTTTTAGGGAGAAAAACGCGCCGTTATAGTTGCCATGGCCGACGCTGGCATTGACTGCAATGCCGGAAGTGATCTGCCCGTTAGCACCGCAAGAGATAGTTCCCCCGCCACAATCCAGCGGACCACCAACTATGGGCGTGTTAAGCATGCTGCGCGGGAAATTGAACCCGCCGTTGTCGAGATCGCTCCACAAACTCCAAACGCTTTGCGTGAGCAAGTTGCCGGTACCGACGCCTTCGTTATAAACGACGGCAGCCGTGCAACTCGTGAAGCCATTGCAGTAGCCCGTGCCCTTAAGTGCAGTCTCGAAGAAGGGCTGGGGTGTAAATGAATTGGCATACGCGATCTGGTTTGCTGTGCCTGTGGGAATCGCCGCACCGCAAGCAGCGAAGGAGGTCGCACAACCTAGCTGGGTTTCGACGGCGGCATAGGCTTTTTGGAATTGCTGCCCGCCGAGAGTCATCATGTACGGCACGGAGTTGATGTTGATGGGCTGAAATTCATGCTCAATCCTGCGCCCGATGTACCCAACTTCCAACACAATCTTGGGAGTTAGTTGACGCTGAATGGTCAGGTCGAAGGAATCCACAGAGTTTGGACGGAAGTTCGGGTCCAAAACATCACCCGTGGCCGCCGAAGTGTTGTTGACGCCGGTGATCGTCGGCTGGGGAAGCGTAGGAGTCGCAGCGGGAATGGGAGCGGTATTACCGTCAACTCCGATGCGGAAGCCGTTGGCGACAGTGGGGCTGGTGGAGCCGCACTGAGGACCTGCAGACACCGGAGCGATAGCGCCGGGCATGAAGTTATTGGAGCATTCCACTGCTTGGATAAGCCCTACGCCGAGCAGCGGGACAAGGACCAGGTCGACGCCATTCAGACGACCGTAGACTCGGCTGTACCCGCCGCGGACGACGGTCTTGTTGCCGCCAAAAATGTGGCCAAGGAGTCCATCGGTATAGCTGGGGTTCCAGGCCGCAGCCAGGCGGGGGCTGAAGGAGCCGTAGTACGGATTGTAAGGATATTTCTGGCCGGAGCCGGTGTTAGCGACCAAAGCGAATCCGAGTTCAGGATTAAAGACCTGGCCTTGAAGAGCCGCGGCTTCTCGTTGCTTGAGGTAAGACTCAACTTCGAGTTGCTGGCCCGCGGGATCTACGAGTTCGATCTGCTTGCCCTGGGCTTCCGTGGGTGGCATTTCAAGAGTCCAGCCCAAACCGTAGGTGAAGGTAAAGGAGGGTTTGATGTGCCATGAGTCGCTCCAATACACGTTGTAATACGGAATGGTGCTCTGGTCATACGCATGGGTGAGCGGAGGATTTATGGCTAGATCAGATCCAGTTCGTGTATAAGCGACTTGGGCCTGCGTAATAAGACCCAGGACTGAGGCACTGTCGCGTCCCCACTGGGTTGCGTTTACACCAGCTGGCAGTGTGCTAGAGAAGTCAACTCCATTTGTACCGGCCGCATTGCCCATCAGGTAGGTGGGTTGGTAATTGATGCCGCCACCATTGTCGGAGCGCTCGTGCCAATCCCAGTTGCGCTGATAGGCGCCGCCCCATGTGAACAGGTGACTGCCCTTCAACATGGTCCAATCATCGCGAAGGAAGTTGTCGTGGCCATCCCAGAAGCGAGTGCGGACGGACTGGGTATTGACGTTATATGGCCCCATGCAGGCGCAGCTTTCGCCGAACGGCTCAAGAGCTCCACTCAGTTCGGTGCTCTGCGGAACACCGCCTGGATCTGACCAGGACCAGTAGTTACGGAGGAAACTATAGTGGAGGTCGTTGGTGGTGTTCGAAGTCACGTTTATGGTGAGCCCAGCCACGAAATACCACGGCTGTTGAGGACGCACAGAGAGGGCAACAGGTGAGCCTGGCGTATCCCCAGAGAAGGCGCCGCCAATATCGACCTGGTTGCTAGTGCTCCGAACGAGCTTGTAGTAGCGGTAGCTGGTGTTCAAATGAAATTTGGAGCCGAAGTCATGGTCCATGCGAGCTACGCCAAAGTTCGAGGTATACGGGAGCGAGTAGTTGGCTTGGAAGGCCGCTTCGTTGAGTCCGTCGCAGTATTGACTGCCTGCGAAATTACCGCAGGGATTGCCAGTCGTTATGTTCGGCAATGGCACCTTGGCCCACAACGCCTGCATTGTGGGGTTTACGCCCAGTAGGCGGGGATCGCACAATGCAGTTCCGCTCGGGCCGCAATTGCTGCCAACTCCACCTGGCGTCGAGGCCGCTGTGCTGTTCAGGTTGAAAACCGTGTTTACAGGAGCGGGAGCACCCGTCCCGCCAGCCGCGCAGGCGGCATCGCACACGGGCAGGGTCAGAATGCCTGCGCGCATGTTGGCGGTGGGCACGATCCATTGACCGGTTGCGGAGTCATTCCAGCGGAAGCCTTCGTAATTCGCGAAGAAAAAGGTTTTGCCGCCGAGAACGTCCTTGGAAATAATCGGTCCGCCGCCGGAAGCGCCGAAGCGGTTGTAGTGGAAGATTGGGTTCGGTTGGTCGTTGGCGTTGTTCTGCCACGTGTTTGCGTTCAGATTGTTATCAAAATAATATTCATAAGCCGTGCCGTGCCAGGTGCTGGTGCCGCGCTTGGTGACGACCTGAACCTCCGCGCCTGCGGAGCTGTTGAAGTCGGCGGTCTGGTTGGCAGTATTGACTTTGTATTCTTCGACGCTATCAATCGGGGTCGGCATCACACCGGTCGGGCTTCCCGTCTGCTGGTTCGAGACGATACCGCCGGTCGGATCACCGGCGAAGCTGGGCGTGTAAATCGACATGCTGCCGTCCATGTCGTTGGAGTTTTGGCCGCCATCGAGCATGAAGGTGCTCTGGTCAGTGACCGCGCCGGCCACGCTGCCATCAGGGGCCACGCCAGGCTGCAGAGTAACGAACGTCGCGGCATCGCGCTGAATCGTCGGCAACTGCTGCAAAGTCTCGCCGCCGATCGTGTTGCCCACTGTCGCGTTCAAAGTCTGCAGTTCCGCGCCGGTGGTGACCGTCACTTCCACAGTCTCTGCAACAGAACCAATTTCGAGCGTGATGTTCAGCGTCAGAGACGCGCCGACCTGCACTTCCTGGTCGACAAGTTTCGACACGCGAAAACCGGTCTTATTCACGGAGATGCTGTACTTGCCAGGCACAACGTTCGCGAAGAAATATCTCCCTGTATCGTTTGTCAAATCCGTTCGCACGATACCCGTCGAGCTATCAGTCAAGCTGACTTTCCCGCCGACCACCGCACCACCAGACGGGTCCGTAACCGTTCCGGCGACCGTGCCGGTGCTTGCGGACTGTGCAAACAAAGAGGATGGTGTCACAGCAAAGAAACAGAGCAACGCAGCTAGGAGCAGAGCCACTCGCTTACTTGACATTCAACTACCTCCTGGATGGGCTTTCGCAGCCCTATACATCTCGAGCAGGTAAACCAACCACTTCCAAAAATCCGAACTTTACTTTGATTTGGGCAACCACCACAAAAGAAACCGTATTCCAAAGACATTTGCAAGCCAGGTACCATTGCTTGACAAAAAGTTAAGCTGAGTGCTCTCTATAAATTATATAAAATTGAGATCACTCTTCCCTGCATCGATCTACGTCACGCCATATTTCGCTACAGGGTTTCATAGGAGCTAAGCAGCCACTAGGCGCGCGAAAAATATATTCGAGAAAAAAGCTCCGCGCCGGCAGCATTTGCAGCTACCACACTCCTATTCGGATTTACCTGGCAACAGCAACCCCACCACAGGGTTGTTGGGCGCTTATATATTGCCGCAGGAATACTTTGTCAACCGGAATGTGACGAATGACGGATATAAAATTTAGATACAGCTAATGAAAGAGGAGGAGGGCGGGTAGATGCGGAACTATACTTACCAGTACTAGACTGACCGGGCCTTGCAATTATTTGCAGCTCTGGAATTTTGCGGATGAGTCCTTGGCGCGAGCCGCGACCACTAATTCATGGAAGTTCCTTCTTGCGAATAGACCGTGCGGCCGCCCACCACCGTTAGAAGAACCGTGGTCTTCGTATACTGCTGTGGTGGAATTTTTGTGAGATCGTTTGAAAGAACGATGAAGTCCGCATATTCGCCGACTTTGAGTTCACCCTTCTTCCCTTCCTCGAACTGCGCGTAAGCAGAGCCTGAAGTGTAGGCGCGAATGCAGTCCTCGAGCGAAATCTTCTCCTGAGGCTCCCACCCGCCCGCGGGACCGCCTTCCGGCAGCTCGCGCGTCACGCAGGCATAGAGGCCTCGCATCGGGTTGATAGGCTCGACGTCGTAATCGGTGCCGAAGGCAAGGCGGGCTCCGCTCTTGAGCAGAGAAGCCCAGGCATATGCTCCTTTGGCGCGGTCGGGACCAATGCGCGAGCCGGCCCAGCGCATGTCGGTGGTTTCGTGTGAAGGCTGCATCGAAGCAATCACTTTAACCTGCGCGAAGCGGGGCAAATCTTCCGGAGCCAGGACTTGTGCATGTTCCACGCGGTCGCGGCGGTCGCGCGGGCCGTTGGCTTTAGCGACGGCTTCAAAAACGTCGAGAGCTACACGGTTGGCGCGGTCACCGATGGCGTGAAAATTAATCTGGAAGCCTGCTTTGTCCCGTTCGATAGCCATGACGCGAAGTTTGTCAGGATCATTCGTTAGGATCCCGCTCGTCGTGGGATCATCCGAATACGGCGCGAGCATGGCCGCGGTGCGCGAACCAAGCGCACCGTCCGTAAAGCCCTTGAGCGCCCCGGTCTTTAGCCACGGATCGCTCGTACCGCCTTGCGCGCGCATGTTCAGCAATTGATCCAACGGCTCGAGAAAGGGTAGCCACTCCGTGATTCGCAAGGTGAGCTTGCCTTCTTCTTTTAGTTGCACATACACGAGAAAATCCGACCAATCAGAAAAATCTTGCGCCGAGGTCACGCCGTTTTTGGCGGCATCGGCTAAGACCATCTGGATGCCGCGGCGGCGCTGGTCGGATTTCAGGTCGGGAATCCTGGCGGACACCAGACTCATCGCGGAGTCTTCCTCAAGCATTCCGGTGGCGGCGCCGTCGGCGTCGCGTTCGATCATGCCGCCGGACGGATTGGGAGTGTCCTGCTTAATCTCCCCGTGCTGTAATGCGAGTGTGTTGGCGACGGCCACATGACCAGAGACATGGACTAGAAAGACGGGGTTCTTGGGCGCGACGGCGTCGAGTTCTTGTTTGTTGGGGAATTTTTTGTCCGCCCAGAGCGTGTGATCCCAGCCGCTGCCCGTGATCCATTCGCCCTCTTTGTGTTGCGCAACAGCATCAGCTATGCGCTTCTGAAGCTCCTCGATGCTGGCGACGCCATTCAGACGCACGGAGAGCATGTCCGCGCCCGCGCTGCCGAGGTGCACGTGGGCATCGTTAAAGCCAGGCATGACGAACTTCCCTCGCAGCTGAATGGTTTCAACGCTTGGATCGTTTCCGCCGCATTCGAGTAGGACGTAATCGATCTTGCCAACGCAGCGAATCTTGCCGTCACGAATGGCCATGGCATCGGCCCACGGAAGCGCGGGATCATTGGTATAAATCCGGCCGTGGAGATAAACCACGATGTGCGACTCGCTCTGAGCTGCTTGTGCCCTTGCGCGCATCACAAATAATCCAGCGCAACAGCTGAAAAGCACAATTCCAGCCAGATAGACCACACTTGTTCGGCGAATCTTCATCTCGTTTTCTCCGGCGACACGTCTGCCGTTCCAAGCAGCGTGAGCAGGGCTCGTTTCAATCCCATTTCGCGGCCCGCTGGGTCATACCATTCCTGGAGCGAGTGCGCGCCACCGCCGCTGCCTCCGGCGCCAATCGAAATCGCGTCGATGCCCATGGAGAGTGGGATGTTTGCATCGGTGGAAGAACGCTCGATCCGTGATTCGTTTTCCACCATAGCATCCGCCGAGCGCAATGCAGCGAGAAGTGGCGACTCTGCCGCTAATTCGCCACCGGGGCGGCTTCCCAGGAGTTCGACCTTCCATTCGAGTTTGCCCTTCGAACGGTCTCGCGACGATTCCATTTCGTCGCGAACGCCGGCTGCCATGCATTCGCGCAACGCGGCTTCGAGCCGCGCCAGTTCGCCCTCGCTTTCCGAGCGCACGTCTACTTTGAGGCGCGCTTCGTAGGGAATGGAGTTTACGGAAGTGCCGCCGTCGATTTGTCCAAGATTAAATGTGGTGCGCGGCGACGCAGGAACTTTGGTGTTGATGAATCGCACGGAACCGCGAACCAGCGCATTGATCGGATTGGGCATGCCGAAGTCCGACCAACTGTGGCCGCCGGGGCCCGTGATGACCACCTCGAGGCGCCGCGAGGCAAGCGCGATCGTCGTCACATGATCGGTGCCCGCGCCATCGAGAACGATCACCGCTTTGAGCCGGCTGTGGTACGTATCGACAAGCGCGCGCATTCCGCGGAGATTGCCTTCGCCTTCTTCGCCGACGTTGGCAACGAACAGGATGGTGCGCACGGGTTTGATTTGCGATTCGTGAATCGCCCGGGCGATGGCTGCCAGTGCCGCCAGGCCCGTGCCATTGTCGGAGATTCCGGGCGCGAGTATGCGGCTGCCTTCGTGCCGGACTTTTACGTCCGTTCCCGCCGGGAAAACAGTATCGAGATGCGCGGAGAGCACCACGATTTCTTTTTCGTTCGTGCCGCGCAGCTCTCCGACTACGTTGCCGGTAGAATCGATCTGGACGTTCAGGCCGGCCGCCGATAGCAATGCCTTGAAGGCGGCGGCGCGCGGTCCCTCTTGAAAAGGCGGTGCGGGAATTTCCGTGAGACGCGCTTGCTGCTCATTAATCCAATTTAGATTCGGCGCGAACCACGCCAGCGCGGCGCGCACTTGCGCGTTTTCGCCAAGCTGGCCTGCGGAAGCGGAGCGCGTCGAGTGTCTGGCGAGAGAAGAGCGAACCGGCATAGCGAAGAGGATAACCCAAACAAGGACTCGTTTCACTGCCCTGCTCCGCGCTGTTGTGCTGTTCAATGCCGTGTGGCCTCGGAGCAGAGTGCGGAAATCTCCGCGTCGGTCAGTACCCGATCCGATTGTTTTGCCGCATCGAAGATGCGATTGACGAGGGCGTCCTCGGGTGGAATTTTGTGGCGCTCTAGCCAGAAGAGCACATTGGATTTGCCGCTCATAGGCCCGATTTCGATCACTTGTTCGAGGCCAAAGAGATGCGAGGGCACGCCGCTGTAGACGGAGTTGGCAAGCGACTCGTTTCCCTTGTGAAACGCTTTTATGATCGCCGCGGCGTGCACGCCCGTGGCTGTGCGGAAAGCGTCGCGGCCGATGACAGGATAGTTCGGCGGAATAACTGTGTGCGTGGCTTCGGCAACTTTTTCGCAGTACTCCCGGAGCCGCGAGAGGTCCTGGTGGATGACGCCCATCAGGCGTAAGTTCACCAGCATCAGCTCCATCGGTGTGTTGCCGACGCGTTCACCCAGAGAGTTTGCCGCGGCGTGGACCTGGTCGGCGCCGGCGGCAATCGCTGCGAGAGAGTTCGCAATGGCCAGGCCGCGATCATTGTGCCCGTGCCAGTCCACGCGAATTTTTTCGCCGCTGGGCTTCACCACCTCTTCGATGACGAATTTCACAAGATTGTATGCACCATTGGGAATGGCGTGGCCGACGGTGTCGCAGAGCACGATGGCGCGCGCGCCGCTGCGAATCGCCGTGGAATAAAGACGTTTAACGGTATCCGGATCGGTGCGAATCGTATCTTCCGTTACGTACATTGACGGAAGGCCGTGCTTGACCGCGAACTTCACCGCTTTTTCCGTAGTACGTTCGAGGTGATCGACGGTCCAATCTTCGACAAGTCGCCGGATGGGGCTCGATCCCAAAAAAGTGGCCGCTTCGATCGCCATCCCCACGCGCTGCGAAATCTCCGCGATGGGCCGAATGTCCGCCTCGATCGTTCGCGCGGCGCAATTGGGCTTGATCTTCATGCGCTTGATGGCGATTTCGCGAGCCAGCGCTTCGGTGTGCTCGACGGCACGAGCCCCGGCCCCTGGCAGGCCGATGTTGAGTGAGTCGATGCCCAGCGCTTCCATCAAATGCAGGATTTCGATTTTTTCTTCGATGCTCGGATCGTGGACGCTCGGATTTTGCAGACCGTCACGAAGCGTTTCGTCGTTGAGCAGAACTTGCGTGCCGGGAGCGATAAGCGGGGCAGCGGCCGCATTCCAGTCATAAATCCATTCGTTTTGCTGCATCAGACTCGCTCTCTTTCGCCGCTTGCTCTTCGAACTCTCCGCGCTCCTACAGGCGCGGAGACTAAAAACCGTGGTCGCGAAACATCGTTTTCAAAGCGCTACGGGCGTTTCGAAATTTTGCGGCGATTCCCCCGCCAAATTCAAATTTCAGAAACCCGTCGGCGGCCCGCTCCAAATCCGCTCCATAACGATACCACCACGGCTTTTCGTGCCCCGGCAAACGGTCCACATCGATGTATTTGGTTTGCACCATTTCGAGCAAGCCCGCCTTGCCGTGCGTGCGGCCCCACCCGCTGGCGCCGCAGCCACCGTGAGGTGCTTCCGCGATGCCGAAGTAACTGATCGCGTCATTAACCATCACTGCGCCGGCGCGCAGCCGCGCGGCGATAGCTTGGCCCCGTTTCGCGTCGCTCGTCCATACGCTTGCAGCAAGCGCGAACTCAGAATCATTCGCGAGTACGACGGCTTCCTCGGCGTTTTTGACGGATTGAACGGCGAGAATCGGGCCAAACGTTTCCTCTTGAAAAAGTTTCATCGTGGAATCTACGCCTGCGATGACGGTTGGCCCAAAGAAGTTAGGACCAAGCTCCGGGCGAGGCTTCCCGCCGTAGAGCACACGAGCACCTCGCGCAACCGCGTCGGCAACCAAATCGCTCATGCGCTGCACATGCTGCGGACGAATCAGGGGTCCGACGTCAGTCGCCGGATCGCATCCCGGACCGAGGCGCAGCTTTTTTGTTTTCTCGACGCACAGTGCGAGAAATTTTTCCTCGATGACCTCTTCCACAAAAAGCCGTTCGACGGAAAGGCACACTTGTCCGCAATTCGTGTAACTGCCCCAAACGGCGGCGCTCGCCGCAACATCAAGGTTCGCATCCGCCAGGACAAGCATCGCGTCCTTGCCGCCCAGTTCAAGCACGCTCGGAATCAATTTCTTTGCGCAGGCCTCCGCAACGCGCCGGCCCGTGGCCACACTCCCAGTGAACATGATTTTGTCGGGCCCGGCTTCGATCAGCGCCTGCCCGACTTCGCCACCGCCTTGAATGATAGTCACTAGACTCTTGGGGAACCCCGCATCCGCGAAGAGTCTCTCCATCAGCGCGCCGCAATGTGGAGTGAAATCGCTCGTCTTGCAAACAACCGCGTTACCCGCGGCCACGGCCGGTAGGATTTGGCTCAGCGGAATGGCCAGAGGGTAGTTCCACGAACTAATGATGCCGATAACCCCGAGGGCTTCGTAATCAATCCGCCCAGACTTGGCTTTCGCGGCGCTGCTATGGTGCGGCACGCGTTCGGACCGCAAAAGCCGCGCGCCATTTTTCGAGAAGTACTGCGCGGTGTCGAGCGCAACAAAAAGGTCCGCGAAAAGCGCTTCAACGCGCGGCTTGCCAGTCTCCGCCACAACCGCATCAGCCAGCGCATCGCGCGAAGCCATCACCCGGTCGCGCAACACGCGCAGTTGCGCGCAGCGCTTCTCGACGGGCACCGACCACCACGCAGCTTGCGCAGCACGCGCACGCAACATTATCTTAGGCAGCGCGCTAGGCAACGTCTTCTCGAACTGGGCAAGAATCTTGCCCGTAGCAGGGTCTATCGACGGAATCGTATCGACAGGGATGGCTGTGGCCGCCATAAGCAAATTCTAGCCGAAATTCATTCGAAAGAGTTCGCAACAAAAGACGAAGAAAAGAAAGCATTTCTTGAACGAAAGGATACAAAGATTTCTTACCAAATGCATTGCACCGCGTACTTGCGAAACAAACTATCGCGCGTGACCATTGCGGCGTTTTCTACTTGTGCTTGCGCAATCAGCACGCGGTCAAATGGATCCTTGTGACTTCCCGGAAGTGTTCCGGCCTTCACGGCGTGCTCAATCGAGATCGGCAGCTCGACAAAACCTTCCTGCTGGAGTCTTCCTTGAAAGTCCTTAACCAGCTCCGGCATCCGAAATTTCCCGGCTTGCTGTTTGATTGCGATTTCCCATGCTGAAGCGGCGGATACGAGTACGGTGCTCTCCGGATTCGCAATGGCCAAACGCGCTGCTGGAGACAATTTCGCTCCTCCCTCCAGCCACCAAATGAGAGCGTGCGTGTCCAGAAGAATCCGGGTCACTCAATGCCCCACTCGACCAACTCTTCTTTGGTCAGAGGATCAAACGCGTCTGGTGCATACCAGATTTTTCCTTTGAGGCTTCCCGGAACACGTTTCTTCCTCCGCGCCGGAAAAGGGATGATTTTCGCAACGGGTTCCTTGCCCCGCGCAATAACCACCTCTTCCCCGTTCTCCACTTTGCGAAGCAGTTTCGAGAGGTTCGTCTTGGCTTGGTGGACGGTATACATGGTTAGCTAAGTATATTAGCTAATGCCCGGAATCTCAAGCGCCTCTTCGTCCGCGGCCCGCACTAGCCACTACTGTCCGGCTTTCGGAGCAAACAACGACAAATTCTCAGCCTTCCAGCGCATGGCAGCTCTTATGCGATTCAGGCCGCTTGGGTGGTCGAAGAAAACCCATTCCTCGACGGGGCCGGGGCTCATCTTGCGATACTCGCCCAAATGGATCGCAGCTCGTGCGAAGCCATCCGGTTGGCGGCTGGCGTTCAGACCGTACATATCCGCTTCATACTCGTTCGTGCGAATGTGCGTGTTGAGAAACGGTGTGTACACGAATGCAAACACAGAACCGAGCAACAAAACCAGAGGCAGTACTGCCGTATCCCCAACGCCGCGAATCTGCCAGCGCTCACCCCAACGAGCCAAAGCGCCTTCCAGAGAATAGCGGAGGAGAGCAAAGAAAATAAAAAGAACGACCGAAAAATACAGCAGGTCCTTCGCGATGTGATGAAGGACGAAGTGGCCCATTTCGTGGCCCATGACGGATTGAATCTCTTCGGGCGAGCCGCGGCGCAGCAGATTGTCATTCAGCGTGATGCGCATGGTGCTGCCGAATCCGCTGACGTTCGCGCTCATTCGCGTGGTTTGGCGCGAAGCATCCATCTCATAGACTTTGTCAGCAGCAATGCCATTCGCGTGTGCGAGGCTGAGGATGGGTTTCGTAACGCGCGGGTCGTCAAGGATCGTGAATTTGTTAAAGATGGGAAAGACAAAAACGGGGCCGATCATGACCAGGAAAACCAAAAAGCACATGGAGACGATGGCTCCCCAGATCCACCAGGTGCGCGGAACGCGGCGAACGACACCGACGAGCACCATCATGGCGACGCCGCCGATGACCATATTCACCAGCAGCATTTCAAACTGCTCGCCCATCCAGGGACCAAACGTCTGTGTCGCGAGGCCATACTGGCGCTCCCGGAAATAACCCTCGTAAATCGCGAGAGGAGCGCCGAGGATCGTTGTAACGATGAGGAATTGTACCCAGTAGATCAGCGTCTGCAACGGTTTGAACCGCGTGATGCGCTCAGCGAGATTGCGCATCATCGCGGACCAGCGGAAATGCAATAGCACCAGATATAGGAGAGCACCGTAAAGAAAGTCCCAGAGGATCAACCAGTAGCCACCCTCAAAGTATTCGTCGGATTTAGCTCGCGCACTTACAGGTATTTCGGCGAGGTACGCGTCGGTCGCCGCCTCAACGCTGAATTGACTTGAAGGCTGCGCCGCTGGCGGAATCGGAATTTCATCCGGCATAGCCGTGGCGGGTTTTGCACCGGGGCCGGGCGATTGCTGCCCTTGCGAGCCGCTCGCGCCTGGGAACAATGCCAGCGCGAGACAAGCCAGAATCAGAATCCTGCGACGGTTCATGATTTTTCCTCAACAAAATGATTGCTTCGAGCGTGCGCAGTTCCCATACGGACAGGACGCCGAAAAAGTTTCTCAGTGAACAAAAATTCTGAGGGAACAATCACTAGACGGCCAATCACGCCGGATATTTCCACGAGGCCTACAGAGCTATCGCGGAGGAACGCTAGGGCTCGCCGACGCGCCACGCCTCGTCGTGCATCACTTGCACCATACACAACCCTTGCGGAGGCACCGTTGGCCCGGACTTGGAGCGGTCCCGCAGTTGATAGAGGCGCAGAATATCGTCGGGCACCAGCTTTCCCCGTCCAACATCCAAAAGCGTCCCAACCATCTTGCGCACCATAAAGCGCATGAACGAACGGCCGCGCACGGTGTAAACCAGCTCTTCGCCATCGTCGCTACGCGCGAGTTCGCTCGCGTAGATTTCGCGCACCGTCGACCGCTCTTTGTCGTCGTCCTCGGAACCCGTGGACGCCGCAAACGCAGCGAAATCATGCGGGCCCACATAGCGAGACGCCGCAACGCGCATGGCGTCTTCATCCAACGGAAAGGGGTAATGCAATACGTAGCGCCACACCGCAGGCGGAACGACTTTGCCGCGATACAAACGATAGCGATAAATTTTTCCAAGCGCCGACCAGCGCGCATGAAAATCCGGTCCCACTTCTTCGGCACCGACGATACGAATGGCCGGTGGCAGCAGCGCGTTCAATGCGCGCTGGAACTCGCCGGCGGACAAACCCGATTGCGTCCGGAAGCTAGCCACTTGCCCAAGCGCGTGCACTCCCGCGTCGGTGCGCCCCGCGCCATTCACCATTACATTTTCCTGTGTGAGCCGCTGCAGCACGTTGGAAATCTCGCCCTGAATCGTAGGCTTATCAGACGACTGAATCTGCCAGCCGTGAAAGTCAGTCCCGTCGTAAGCAATCGTGATCTTGAAGTGGCGCATGAAAAGAAAGGGTTTTACCTACAGCGATCGTTTTTCAGAAGAGTCATCCAGTTTGGCAAGTATCTGGGGTGGTTCACCGAGCCGAACGTGCGAAGCGGCTTCCTGGCTTTACGGCCGCCCCGCCTTCGCGGCACAACGGACAATCCTCGGGCTCGTACTTGGCTATGGGAAGGTCCAGCAACGCCTGGGTCTCGACACCCAGCTCAAGCGTGCCGCCACTTCGGTCAATTAATGCCCCGGCAGCAACCACACGCCCGCCCGCTTCTTCGACGACTTGGATGGTTTCCTGCGTCGAGCCGCCAGTCGTCCACACGTCTTCGATCACCAAAATGTGCTCGTCCGGCTGCAGAGAAAATCCGCGCCTAAGGGTCATCGTGCCGCTCGCGTCTCGCTCTGTGAAAATAGCCGGTACTCCCCTTCCCACGGACCCCTTCGGCTCCGGCAAAGCTCGCGCGACTTCCTGCCCGATAATCACGCCCCCCAGCGCTGGCGAAACCACGGCGTGGATCACAGCGTCGGAAAAAAGCGCGGCCAGTGCCTGCCCAAGCTTTTCGGCGAACCGCGGGTACTGCAGAACGAGCGCGCATTGCACGTAAGTCCCGCTATGCAAGCCGCTGGAAAGCTCAAAGTGGCCATGCCGGATAGCTCCGGCGGATTCAAACATACGCAGCAGTTCTTCTCGTAAGAGCATCGTTTTCGGCCAACCGCAAACTACCTCTAAACATCGATTCGTGAGCAGCCTAGCCGCGGTGCGCCGCGTTGTCAAGGAATGGAGCGCCTGTTAAACTACCGGTCAAGTTTTGGGACTGTGCCGGGACTTTCCGGTGGCTTTCTGGCCCAAAACTGTAATGGATTCCTCTGAATAGACCTATCTCTCAGCCGCTCTGCCGAAGTTTTCCATCCTTGCGGCAGAAACCTGCCAACGGAGTGTAACAACGCCTATTCGGAGCACGTTCCACACTGTCAGTGTGAATCGCATCGGTTTGAATCAAATACGTCCCTCAGGGACAGAATCTCGAGGAATAAAAATCGTCATGACGACTCTATGGGGGCGCGTCAAAAATCTCTTTTTGGTGACAAACAAAAGAGAGTCCGGTTTGGTCAAGCGCGGGACGCGGCAAACTATGCTCGCTGCTAGGTCTGTTCTTGCCACCTGGATGGCCGCGCTTCTCGTCGCGGGTCCGCTTTCGCCCGCTTTTGCGCAGAGCGCGGGGCAGAATCCACCATCGAACGCTGCCCCCACGCCCTCCGCTGCGCCCGCGTCGCAAGGCTCGCCCATCGCTCCGGTAAGCTCTTTGGGTCTTGGGAAGTACAATTACACGAACGGACCCCATGCCTTTCCTAGTCTCCTCAAGCCGTATCAACAGATTCAGATCGGTCAGCCGGTCCTAACCAATTCACCGCGACTCGATCAACTGATTCACGACGGCAAGCTCGAGCTAACCCTGCAGGACACGATCGAACTCGCCCTCGAAAACAGCATGGATATCGCCGTCCAACGCTATTATCCGTGGATATCGGACGCGTCGATTCTCAAAGCCAAAGCGGGCGGCTTGGGCTATTCAACACCGGGCAGTTCGCTTAGTTCATCGACGGCAAACCTTCCCAGCCCCTCTTACGACCCGACACTCACAAGCACAGTTGCCATCAGCTCTGCCTCAACGCCCGTCAACAATCCGTTCATCGCCGGCACCGGCGCTGCTGGCGTCCTGGATCTGATCACCCATACCACGGAGTTCAATACCCAGTACACGCAAAGCTTCGATACCGGTACAAACCTATTCGCGAGTTGGGACAACACACGAAGCAGTTCGAACTCCGCGGAAAACTTTTTTAACCCTGCCGTTCAATCGACTTTGTCGATCGGCTTCACCCAAGCGCTCTTGAACGGCTTCGGAATCGCCGTCAACACTCGCAACATCCGCATCGCAAAAAATAACCGCAAGATCGCGGACTGGGCTTTCGCGCAGCAAGCCATCACCACGATTACGGCCACCATCACAGCGTACTGGGAACTCGTCTACGCGCGGGCAAACGTCAAAGTCAACGAGCAGGCCGTCACCGTTTCTCAGAAGCTCTACAATGACAACAAGAAGCAGCTCGATGCAGGCACCATGGCCCCACTGGACGTAACCCGCGCCCAATCCGAACTGGCCACCGACCGCCAGAATCTCATCGTGGCGCAAACCGTCCAGCTACAAGACGAGCAGATCCTGAAAAATGCCATCACCAAGAATCCGCTGGCCCCCAATGTAGTCAACGTCGAGGTCATTACCGTCGATCAGCCGAAGCAGATTCCCGCGATCGAAAATCCCTCTTTTGAGGATTCCATCCAGGAAGCTTTCGCAAAGCGCCCGGAGCTTCAGGAGCAACTCTACAATTTGAAAAACGCAGGTATCGATATTCAGGCCACGCGCAACGCTCTGCTGCCCAGTCTCACGTTAGGCGCGCAATACACCTCCGTCGGATTGGCAGGTAATTCGCCGATTCCTGGCGCAACAACCTATACAAACAGCAACGTGCCCATCGTGGATGCGAACGGCATTCCCGTGACTGTGGACATCGGCGGAGTCCCAACTCCGATTTTTGAGCCTATTGTGAACACGGCGGTCGCCGGCACGAATCAGCAAGGGTTCACCAACGCGCAGAGCCAAATCTTCCACAATCGTTTTCCCGAGTATTCCGCACAGTTGACCTTGAACTTGCCCCTGCGTAATCGTTCCGCACAAGCAGACAGCGCTCGCGCCATCCTCACGCAGCGCCAGCAGGAGAGCGTACTGCAGCAATTGAAAAATGCCGCTCTTCTGGATGTTCGCAATACCTACATCGCGCTCACGCAAGACCGCGCGCAAGTGGATGCCGCTAGCGAAGCGCGCCAACTTCAGCAGGAGACGTTCGACGCCGAACAGAAGAAATATCGTCTGGGCGCGTCAACGGTCTACAACGTCATCTTGACGCAGCGCGACCTCATCACTGCGCAAGGCACCGAACTCCGAGCACTGGCCAATCTCGAGGAGGCTAAAGCCAACTACGAACGCGCGCTCGGACGCACTCTGGACGTGAATCACGTCAGCATCGCCGACGCCAAATTCGGTGAAATCGAGCGAGAGACGCTGATCCCCGGGACGCTTCACGGAAAGGTGATCGGTACGGAAGACCTCTTCCGGGACGGCGGCACGCGCTAACTTTACATCGAAGCCGTGTCGGGGGTTGTTCCGGCGCGGCTTCGTCCTTTCTTTTCTTTTTAGGCCGTTTGCTCCTCACTCCAATGATCACCTTACCCATCACGTCAATTCCGCATGTACTCACTGGTCAGCGAATTCTTTGCAGTGAGCAACTGCTTCGGCGTGCCTTCGAACATGACCTTGCCGCCTTTCGTGCCGCCTTCGGGGCCCATGTCGATGACCCAGTCTGCGTTTTTGATCACGCTTGTGCTGTGTTCGATCACAATAACCGTGTTGCCGGCATCCACGAGGCGGTTCATGATCTCCAGCAGGTGACTGATATCCGACATGTGTAAACCGGTTGTGGGCTCATCCAGCACATAGATGCTGCCTTCTTTGTGCAGTTCACTCGCCAGTTTGATGCGTTGGCATTCGCCGCCGGAGAGTGTGCTCAAAGGCTGACCCAGCGTCAGGTAATCGAGGCCCACGTCGCTCATGGCCTGCAGCTTGCTGGTGATCTTGTCGATCTGGAAGTATTCAAGCGCTTGCCTGACGGTCATTTCCAGAACGTCGTTGATCGATTTTCCGTTGAGCTTGTGTTCCAGCACTTCCTCTTTAAATCGTTTGCCCTCGCAGATTTCACAGGGAGACTTGACCTCGCCCATTGCAGGAATCTCCGTGTAGATCACGCCCAGTCCCTGGCAGTTCTCGCACGCGCCTTCCGAATTGAAGCTGAACAGGGAAGGGCTCACCCTGTTCGCGGCCGCGAAAGCTTTTCGCACTTCGTCCATGATGCCCGTGTAGGTGCCGGGATTGGAACGGCTCGAAATACCGACAGGGGATTGGTCGATCACAATACAGTCCGTGTGTTGACGTAGAAAGGTCTGATGAATCAGCGAGCTCTTTCCCGAACCCGCCACACCTGTGATCACCGTGAGTACGCCCTTGGGGATGTCGACGCTCACGTTCTGCAAGTTGTTGGCTTTTGCATTCTTGATCGGCAGCTTTCCACTTGGGGAACGAAAATCGCTTTTGATCGAGACCGACTGTTTCATATGTTTTCCGGTCAGCGTGTCCGCGCTCAACAGGTTCTTGAACGGACCTTCGTACATGATCTGGCCGCCCTGAGTTCCCGCATGTGGCCCCAAGTCCACGACATGGTCAGCCACTTTAATGACATCAGGATCATGCTCTACCACCAGCACGGTATTTCCTCGATCGCGCAGTTGTTGAAGCAGTTCGTTCAAGCGATGCACATCACGCGGGTGCAGACCTACGCTGGGCTCGTCGAACACGTACATCACGTCCACGAGGCTGCTGCTCAGGTGCTTAACGATTTTTACTCGCTGCGATTCGCCGCCGGAGAGCGTGTCTGTTTCACGATTTAACGTTAGATATTCGAGGCCGATATGCACGAGATACTGCAGGCGCTGAATCAGTGTTTTCAAAAGGGGCGCGGCTTTCGGTTCCTTGATCGTCTTGATCACGCCGATCAACTGACTCACTTCCATCGAGGCCAGCTCCGCGATGTTGTACCCGTCGATCTTGCACTTCAGCACTTCCTGGCTTAAGCGCGCGCCCTTGCACACCGTGCACGGCCCCATCGTGATCCAAGGCGTCACAAGCTTTTGTGTGCGTTCCGACATGGTCTTCACGTCGCGCGTGATGTACTTGGCGGTGAATCTGCTGATGATGCCTTCGCACGATATATTGATGGTCTTGCCGCCGACCTTTGTTTTTACTTTGTAGGGTTTGGCGTATAGGAGCAGTTCCATTTCCTTATCGCTGAACTTCGAAACTTTCTTATCCATGTCGAATAGTTTCGATTGGCCAAGGAAATTCCAGTACCAACTGCCGACGGCGTATTCGTGGAACAGGATCGCGCCTTCGTTCAGTGTTTTGGATTTATCGAGAAATAGATCCAGGTCCACGCCCACCTTGCGGCCGAGCCCATTGCAGTTCGGGCACATGCCCTTTGGGTCGTTGAACGAAAACACATTCACATGTCCCACGTGCGGTTTGCCGATCTGGGAATACAGCCGGCGCAGCACCGGGTAGATGTCGGTGATCGTGCCCACCGTCGAATGCGACCCGCCGCCGAGCCGTTTCTGGTCCACGACGATCGGCATGCTCAGATTCTCAATGGCATCGGCGTCCGGCTGGGAGTAGCGCGGCAGGAAAGTCCGGATGAACATGCTGAAATTCTCGTTCATCTGCCGTTGTGCTTCGGTGGCGACGGTATCGAAGACGATCGACGATTTGCCGGAACCCGACACGCCGGTGAAGATCGTGATCTTTCGTTTGGGGATACGCAGCGAGATGTTCTTGAGATTGTTCTCGCGCGCACCGCGAATCTCGATGTATTCCTGAGACATGGTCCCCTCTACGCTTTGTTATTTTGATTCCGACGGAGCAGGCTGCTTCTATCGTACTTGGCGCTGGAACTTTGTGAAAGACGCAACGTTCCGGTCGTCAGGGGCACCCCGCCATTCGCGGGTGTGATAATGTACGGCCATGAAGTTGACAGCCGTTTTTGAACCCGCTAAAGAGGGTGACTATACTTGTTTTGTGGAAGAGTTTCCCGCCGCGATTTCGCAAGGCGAAACCATCGAAGAAGCCAAAGCGAATCTTGCGGACGCGTTCAAGCTGGCGCTGCAATGCCAACGCGACCTTGCCGAATAAGGCCGACACCCAAGTAGAAAAGCGCCACCAGGGGCACCCGACGGACTAGACTAATGGTGGGGCTCAGCCGCCGAAGACAGTCGGCTGGAGCAATCTGTCCAGCAAGAAATCATAGTTGCCACAACCCGTGATGCACACCTCCCTGGATGTAGATCGCGAACGTACCCTTTCCTGGAACCTCCAGCGGGGGATGCGCAACCAAAGCGCCCTGCTTTGCTGCCGCACCTAACGCTGCTTCGATGTCGTCAACGAGCCAGTACGGTCGAACAACGGGCTGCTCCGTATCCCGCAAGGGACCGCGGACGCCAATGCTGCCCCCATCCGGCAGCGGAGCCGTCCGCGCCCCTCCAAGAAGCGGATCGGGGGATCCAAACTTGATGCCGTGCGCAGCCTCATAGGCAGCGCGCACAGCATCTACATCCGAAGCGACAATCTCTAGATAGTGAACCTTCATCCCAAACTCTCTCGTTTTTACGTTTTAACTCACTTTCAGGCCAACCTGGATAAAACCGGTCCCTGTCGGCCCAAGACGACAGTGCCGTGCCGAGGGCCGTTGTGAAACAGTGACGTGGCAACGCCCCAGCATACACTAGCGTGACGTGCGTCAGAAGCTGGGAGCAAGGCATGCGCCGACCGCAGAGTGCTGCACTCCGCCTCCTCAACATTGCCAAGAAGAAACCCGCAGCCCTCCTCGAATTTGTAGCTTGACCCTCACGAGACGCGCCTGGATCGAGGGGCTGCCACCCGCTATGATGCGGAACAAAACTGTAGGAGTCCCGTATTCGCTGGCATGAGCGTATCCCTTCTATGGTTGTATCTCCTTCTTCTTGCGATGTTTCCAGCGGCAAGCCCTAAGGGCCAGACCGCGCAACCTTCCGGTGAACCGTCGAGCACTGCAACCGCCAAGCCGAAAGACAAGCACTCTTTCGCGTCAACGGTAGATGCAGTAACGCCTAGCCTCCTGCGGGAATATGCGGTACCTGGGGCTACAGTCGCGCTGATTCAGAAAGGCAGAGTCGTCTGGATGCACGGCTATGGTTTTGCTAACGTTGCCAGTGGGACACGCGTCACGGCCGAAACAGTCTTCAACGTCGGCTCGATTTCGAAGTCACCCGCGGCGTGGGCGGTCATGCAGCTCGTGGACCAAGGCAAGGTGGATCTGGACCGCCCTGTTGATTCTTACCTCAAGCGATGGCACCTGCCTGCTTCTTCGTTCGACAACAGTCAAGTCACCGTGCGGCGGCTGCTCAGCCACACTTCCGGCATTTCGGATCATGATTTTCATGGGTGGGATCCAGAGAGCCCTCTTACACCGATTGAGGATTCGCTTTCCGGCAAAACCGGTACGGGAGAAGTGCGAGTCGTGGCTGCACCTGGCTCTGGTTTCCACTACTCCGGAGCGAACTACGCCATTCTGCAGCTCCTAATTGAAGAAGTCTCTGGCCAACGATTTCAGGACTACATGAGAGCGAACATCTTTGGGCCTCTTCAGATGTCGAACAGTCAGTATGGGCTGCCGCCGAAATTTCAGCAGGTGATGGCCACACCATACGATGGTCTCGGAAGCGCGGTCCCGATTCTGCGTTACAACGAGCTGTCCGCCGCCGGACTTACCACGACGCTGCGCGATCTGGCAAAATTCGCCGCGGCAGGAATGCGAGGTCCCGCAGGTGAGGCAGCGGGGCGGGGAGTGGTGAAGGAACAGAGTATTGCTCAGATGCAATCCCCTGCGCCGAATTCGCAATGGGCTGACCACGACCCGTTTGGACCCAAACCACAATACGGATTCGGTTACACGGTACGCCCAGCCCAGTTTGTTGGGAAGGTTGGAATCGGACACGGAGGATCGAATCGCGGATGGGAGAGCTTCTATCAGATTGTGCCGTCCACGGGTGACGGCATCGTGATTATGACCAACAGCTCCAATGGAGGTGCATTCATTGCGTCTTTGCTTTGTTCGTGGAGAAGGTGGGGCGCGGGAAACACTCAGGTTGAGTGTCCGAATATCGACATTCGCGCGGTTCTGTACGGGAGCTATCGTTCGAAGGGTGTGAAAGAGGCCATCGCGCGGTACCGCGAACTCCGTCAGAACGCGCCGGACAAGTATGATTTTGGCGTCTTGCAGCTAAACTCGATGGGCTATGAGCTGCTGCGCAAGGGCGACACGAAAGGCGCTGTGGAGATATTTCGCCTCAACGTGGAGCAGTTCCCTACGGATGCAAATGTGTACGACTCACTCGGCGAAGCGTATTTGAAGCAAGGCGACATGACGCTGGCCGTTGAAAACTACAAGAAGTCACTCGATCTCAATCCCCAAAATGAAAATGCCCGTGACGTCCTCAAAAAACTGGAAGTTTCCAGCCAGTGAGGCGGGTGGCAGCGCCTTTACTCTGGGTGGCCTACCGTTTGCGCTTTTGTTTCCTGCAATCGGCGGGGCACTCCGCTCTCGTCTTTCTCCTCACTACTCGCCGCCCGCTATTTTCTTTCGCGCAGAAGGGCAGCCATGACGCGGGGACTACGGCGGCCATGGAGAACGGCGAGGACAACGAGAGGTTTTTCATCCGGCGCTTAAGTGATGAGAAAATCTTTCACGGGATGAAAACGAAAGGGGCGAGAAGAGCGGAGAGATTTCTCTCTTCGCAAGCCGACACGTTTGCTAGCGCAAACGTGAAGGGAAAAGGCGTCGGCTTGCTCCGTTCGAAATGACGGGGTGGTGGGGTGCGCGCAGCCGCGGGATTGTCAGCAGCGAGATATTCCCAAATCTCGGTGAGATCCGCGAGCGCGGCCGGATGCAATACAAATCCGCTCATGCACGACGGCGGTCCTGGCTCATCTGGCGTAGACGCGCAAAGCCTTCTTCGCCATCGATAGGCGCAACTCGACCGCTCTTGATGTCATCGAAGCGGTCATCTAGCATACTGTGTATGTCGCTCAATTCCGCAAGGTAACCCGCCATAGCATCCTCGACGAGATCCTCCGGCGCGCGGCCCGTAGTCGCAGCAAGTTGCTGAAGGCGCAATTCCGTTTCCGGCTTGAGATGCACCACCATAGCCCTCAGTCTAGAGACGCGCGCTGGAACTGTCAAAGCGATAAATTCAATCTACCGGCGGGCCCGCCTATCGTTTCATCTCTTTTTAGTTTTACGTGCTTCCGCTCGGGTGCGGGCGGGCGCTTTCCTCTTCAATTTGATCTGATTGTAGTCAATGGCGGCGCGTATGAGATTTTTCAGGGCAGGCGCGTTGATCTTGTCGCCTTCGAAAAGATCGATGGCTCGCCATTTGTTGCCTCCGAGGCCGGCGTTGAAAAGCTTGTCAGGATCCGGGAGGCTCGCGCCGTTGGAAAAGGTGAGCTTCACTTTATCCTTGTGCGCGTTGCCGACCGCGATCATTCCATCGCGAGACCACACCGGGCTTCCCATCCATTTCCATTCCTCGATGATCTCCCGGTCGGCCTCAAGGATGGTTTTGCGGACGCTGGCAAACGTTTTGCCACGCCAGTCTCTGAGTGATTCAATCAGTAGGTCGATGCGTTCCGATGGATTCATTGGGTTTTATGCCTCTCATTCTTGCACGTGGCGTTCAGCGTGGGCTATATTCCAGTCCACGGAGTGCTCGCTATGTTGAACAGTTCTGCTCCCTTTTTTATCGTCGACGATTTGGGCGCGACGCTTGCATTCTATCAATCCAAGATGGGGTTCGACGTTCTTCATAAAGGTGGTGGTGACGGAGACGGCGACGACTTCTGGGCCATCCTGGTGCGCGACCGGGCCATGCTCTTCTTCAAGGCCATTACACCCGAGGTCCATCCACAGCCGAATTCTTCGCGTCACGAATGGGCGCGCTGGGACGCTTACATCGGCACGGATGATCCCGACTCGCTGCACGCAGAGTTCGTAGGCCGGGAGGTGCCCATGCATCGAGAACTGGCCGACACGGGCGATGGACTCAGAGCCTTCGAGATCACCGACAACAGCGGATACGTGCTGTGTTTCGGGCGCCCCATTGACAAGTAGCTCTAGCATCGTAACGCCATCACCTCAGTGCTCGGCGTAAACTGCAATCCTGCCACGTTATCCGCCGAATCGATGATCAGAGGCTCGCGTACGAACCTGTGCCGCGTACGGGCCGTTTTGAAAAAAGCCGTCGAACGACATGGCCTTTCCACATCCACAGCCCCGAAAGGAGCAGGACAGGAAGAATGACATACCGAACAGAGAAGGCGTAGTTTGGAGTGTCCGCAGGCGAATCATAAATGTAACCGAGAATCGGAATGCCAAAGATAATGTGAATCCATCGAAAAATCGAACGTTTCGTTGCTTCTTTCATGACTAATTTTTCCTCCATTTCTGAAATAACTACTTCGGGGTCTCGTTTCGGAAATTCAAGGCTTCTGAGCCGCCTGAGACGGCCAGTTGGGCGCCTCCATACCGAACTGCTTGGCATACTCGGCGACCAAACGGTGCCAGCCGCTGGATTTCATGGCGTCAGTGCCGGACAGACGGCCGATGGGAGCTCCGCTGAGAAGGCGATCCAGAACATCGAAAGCAATGTGCCAGCCTGCGGCACCCCAGGAGATGAAGCGGCGGTCGATGCTGGCCCAGAGCGTGAGGCGCGTGCCGGTGCCAACGGCTTCGAGTTCCCATCGCGTGTCGTTGTACTCGAGCACTCTGGGAGCTTCGGCGCGCGTTACGGTTGTTTCCAACGGCCGCCCCGTGCCCACCCAGGTGAGCTTCACCGTCCCCATCTTGTCCAGGTTCCCATCGGCGTCAAAGGGCGCCCACTCGTGCAGATGCGCGGGGTCGGTGAGCGCCCGCCAGACTTTTTCCGGCGGGTGGCGCAGGTCTCTGACGAGAATGAGCGTCCACTTCTCTCCGTGCTGTTTTTGCACCTGCGCCCCGCTGGCCGGACCTGGTGTGTACTGCTCAAGATTGGTCATCATCGTCTCCTTGTCCTACGCGCCGCTTCAGCTGGGGCTTTTTTTTGGAGTGCGGTAGCTTGCTACCGCTTTTCTTCCGCGCTAGCGTCCGTGATGGCGCCGAACTTTCGCCCTTACCACCCCGCTAGCTGCGTAACCTGAATCAAATTCCCGCACGTATCCTTAACCATCGCAATCGTCGCGTACTTCACATCCGTTGGCGGCATCGTGAATTCCGCGCCCGTCGCCTTGATGCGCTCGTACTCGCGCTTCACATCGTCGGTGAAGAAATTCGCCGCCGGCTGGTTCTGCTGAAAAATCGCCTGCTGATACGCCTTCGCTGCCGGATTATCATTCAACGCCAATTGCAGTTGCGTGCCATCCGGCTCTTCTGCCGAACCGACCGTCAGCCAACGATACGGCCCCTGGCTGAAGTCCGCCTTCTTCGCAAAGCCCAACACTTCGGTATAGAAGCGTAGCGCTTTGTCCTGGTCGTCCACGTACACGCTGGTCAGTTTGATTTTCATTTCATTTCTCCTTTGTTATTTCCGCGGTTTGTGCCGCGGCGATTTCTCTTTGCCTTCTTTTTCGCGGGTGTTGCCATCTTTGGTGTTGCCTCATCCATGAGGTCGAGGTGGCGTTCGAGAGCATCCACGTGGGCCGACCAGAACTGGCGGAACTGAGCCAGCCAGGCATCCACCTCCTGAAGCGGCCCTGGCTTCAGCCGGTAGAGACGGCGTTGTGCGTCCACGGTAGCCTCCACGAAACCGGCATCGCGCAGCACTCGCAGGTGCTTTGACACTGTCGGCTGCGTCATACGAAGTTGGCGCTCGATCTCTCCAACCGACTGTTCCGACGAGACCAGCAGGCCCAATATCGCGCGGCGGTTCGGCTCCGCAATGATTTCGAACGATTCCATGTCCTTTATATACTCCAATACGCATATACGTGTCAAGGTATATTTTAAAAAAAGAGAGGGCGACGGTTTCCGTCGGCGTGCGAGGTTTCCTCCGCTATGTTCTGATGGTCTTCGGGATCATCCCGGATTTAGCCTTCGGCTTCGTTGGAATCCCAGGAGTTGCGCCAATTCCTTGTCTTCGCTCCCCCTTGTCCATTATCCTCGATGTACCTGACGCGGTCGCGTTTCTGGTTCACGGCACAGGGTTTATTGCTCCGCGTGCCCCCAAATCCAGCCCGCAAATGAAACAAAATCCATGGTTCGAGCGTTTTACAGTGTTAGGTCAAAATACAAACGTCCCGCTGGGACAGAATCTCGAGGGGTAAAGATCACTATGAAGACACTGAGGGCGACCTTGAAGCGGTCCATCTTAGGGGCTAATGCCCGCAGGACAGCTTCGCAATGGGCCCGATCGCTGTTTGCTATCGTTTTGGCGGGGCTTCTCGCCGGGGGGCCACTTTCGCCGGTTTTCGCGCAGACTCCAGCTCAGAACCCGCCGTCGAACCCGGTCCCGACGGCGACAACTGCACCAGATAGTTCTTCGATCGCCCCGGTCTCTTCCTTGGGGCTGGCGACTCATAATTACACGCATGGTCCTAGCGCCTTTCCCAATATTCTCAAGCCGTACGAGCCGATCCATGTCGATCCGCCTATGCTCATCAATTCGCCGCGGCTCGATCAGCTCATCCACGACGGCAAGCTGGAGATCACTCTCCAGGACGCCGTCGAGCTTGCGCTGGAGAACAGCATGGACATCGCCGTGCAGCGCTACTACCCGTGGATGGCCGACGCTGGCATTCTCTTTGCTAACTCCGGAACCCCGGGCGGCTTCGGCACACCGGGAGCTACCATCTCCGCGTCCTCGGCAGCCATCAATCCGTTTGCCCTCACCATCACGACCTTTGATCCGATCATCCAAAGCAGCGCGGGAGTGGTCAGTATTTCTACGCCGGTGAATAACCCTTTTACGACAGGTACCGGGTCAACAGAATTCACCTCGATCCTTACCCACTCGGCGCAATATCAGAACTCCTATTCGCAAACGTTTGAGACGGGAACAAACTTCAGCGTCGCTTGGAACAATACGCGCAGCAGCTCCACCGCGGCGGCCAACTTGTTGAACCCCTACGTGCAGTCGACGTTCTCTGTTTCCATCACCCAGCCTCTCTTGAACGGCTTTGGGCTGTCCATGGGCACGCGCAACATCCGCATCGCAAAGAACAATCGCAAGGTCGCCGATTGGGCTTTCACGGCACAGGCTATCACCACCATTACGAACACTATCACCGACTACTGGGAGCTCGTCTACGCCCGGGAAAACGTCAGAGTGAATCAACAAGCCGTGACCGTTGCCGAAAAGCTCTACGAAGACAACAAAAAGCAGCTCGAAATCGGCAGCTTGGCCCCGCTCGACGTGACTCGATCAGAATCGGAATTGGCTACGGACACTCAGAACCTCATCTTCGCGCAGACCGTGCAGCTCCAGGATGAGCAAATCCTTAAAAACGCCATCTCCAAGGATCCGCTGGCCCCAAACATCATCAACGTGCAAATCATTCCCACGGATCTGCCCAAACAACCGGCGCCCATTGAAGCGGCTTCGTTCGAAGAGGCTCTCAAAGAGGCTTTTTCGAAGCGGCCGGAACTTCAGGAAGAAGCCTTGAACTTGCTGAATGCGGAAATCGATGTGAAAGCGAACCGCAATGCCCTTCTTCCGACACTTTCCATTGGTGGTTTCTACGAGTCCCAAGGCTTGGCGGGCAATTCCGCGATCCTCGGCCAATCCACGACCGTGGGCAACATCAACGCGCCCATTGTTGACGCAGCCGGTGCCCCGGTTCTCATCAATGGCGCCCCTATTTACGAGTCGGCCACCACAGCACCCGTCACCGGCACGAGCCAACAGGGATTCACTACCGCGCAAAGCCAGATCTTTCACAACACCTTCCCGGAATATGCCGGACAACTGACTTTGACCCTTCCCTTGCGCAACCGCGCCGCGCAAGCGGAATATGCGCACGCCATTCTGTCGCAGCGGCAATTGCAAACGACAGAGCGGCAATTGAGAAACGCCGCGATCCTGGATGTCCGCAACTCGTACATCGCGCTCACCCAATATCGTGCCCAGGTTGCAGCGGCCGTGAAGGCCCGCGAACTCCAGCAGCAAACCTTTGATGCCGAGCAGAAGAAATACCAGCTCGGCGCTTCCACCGTATACACCGTCATTCAGACACAGCGCGACCTTACCAACGCCCAGGGCCAGGAAATCCGCGCCCTTGCCAATCTCGAGGAAGCAAAGGCCGGCTATGAACGAGCGGTCGGCCGCACTCTCGAGGTGAACCACGTCACCGTCGCCGATGGCAAGTCCGGCGAAGTCGAGCGCGACACGCTAATCCCCGGCACTCTTCACGGAAAAGTTGTCGGCACAGACGAGCTCTTCAAGAGTTTGAGTGATGGAGGGAAACGGTAATTTCTCGAGCGAGGCCGGATGGGGACTGCAACCCCTCCGGCCTCGCTCTTTTTTTTTCTCTGCTGACTTCTGCGCCTCCCCTTCATCCAGTCCCCTTGCCCCGCTTTTCGCTTTCGCATAGCATGGAATTCAGCGTTCTTTTGTACTTAGCATCGAAGCGCGCACAGTTTGGAGCGCCGGACCATGAGCGATAAGGTCAAAGGAACCACCACAACCATCAGCACCGGCGACGCTCTCGCAGCCCCGCGCAAACCATCTGCCCAAGAGCGCGCTTGGGAAGAAAACACCCTCCGCCCTACCCTGGAGAAAAGTCCCGAGCGCCAGTCTGAATTCACGACCATTTCCGGATATCCGATCCGTCGTCTCTACACGCCCGCTGATCTCCCCGGCTGGGATCCCAACCGAGATTTAGGCTTCCCCGGCGAGCCTCCCTACACGCGCGGCATTCATTCCACGATGCACCGCGGGCGGCTCTGGACCATGCGGCAGTTCGCGGGCTTCGGCACCGCGGAAGACACCAATCAACGTTTCCGCTACCTGCTGGCGCAAGGCCAGACAGGTCTCTCGACTGCGTTTGATCTGCCCACTCTCATGGGTTACGACTCCGACCATCCGCTCTCCGAAGGCGAAGTGGGCAAATGCGGCGTGGCTATCAGTTCGCTCGCCGACATGGAAGTGCTCTTCGACAAAATTCCGCTGGCCAACGTCACGACTTCCATGACCATCAATTCGCCGGCAGCAGTCATCTGGGCGATGTACCTTGCCGTGGCGGAAAAGCAGGGCGCGGACTGGAAAAAACTTTCGGGTACGCTGCAAAACGACATCCTGAAGGAATACATCGCGCAAAAGGAATATATCTATCCGCCCGAACCCTCGATGCGCCTGGTGATCGATACGTTTGAGTTTGGTGTGAAGAACACACCCAAGTTCAACCCCATCTCGATCAGCGGCTACCACATCCGCGAAGCCGGCTCGACCGCGATTCAGGAATTGGCGTTCACGCTTCGCGACGGCATGGAATACGTCGAATATGGCATGCGCCGGGGGCTGGACGTCGACCAATTTGTCCCGCAGCTTTCCTTCTTTTTCAATGCGCACAACGATTTCTTCGAAGAGATCGCCAAGTACCGCGCCGCTCGCCGCATCTGGCACAAAGCCATGGTCGAGCGCTACGGCGCGAAGAACCCGCGCACCTGGGCGCTGCGCTTCCATACGCAAACGGCAGGCTGCTCGTTGACCGCACAGCAGCCTTACAACAACGTCGTGCGCACCGCGATCCAGGCGCTCGCGGCCGTTCTTGGCGGAACGCAATCACTGCACACGAATTCCCTCGATGAAGCGTGGGCGCTTCCCACAGAATTTGCCGCCACCATCGCCCTCCGTACCCAACAGATCATCGCTCATGAAACCGGAGTCACGAATACCGTCGACCCGCTTGGCGGTTCCTATTTTGTCGAAACTCTGACGAACGACGTCGAACGCGGCGCCTGGGACTACATCGAGAAGATTGACGCTATGGGCGGCATGGTCGCGGCCATCGAGCGCAGTTACCCGCAACGCGAAATCGCCGAAGCATCCTACAAATACCAAGTAGCCGTCGATAAAAAGGAAAAGATCATTGTCGGCGTGAACGATTATGTGGCGCCGGAAAAGCCGCTGGACATTCTGCAAATCGACGAAAGCGTCGCCCGCCGTCAAGCCGAACGCCTCTCGAAACTCCGCGCCGATCGCTCCCCAGCCGAGGTAGATCGCCGTCTGAATGCACTCCGCAAAGCCGCCGAAGGCAAAGACAATCTAATGCCCTTCCTCTTCGACGCCGTAAAAGCCTACGCCACAGTCGGCGAAATCTGCGACGCCCTCCGCGAAGTCTTCGGCACCTACGAAGAAGTCGCCATCACGTAGCTCTTCTCCGTGCCTTCTGTGTACTCTGTGTTAAAATAAACCTTAATGAATAATAACGAACTGACCCGCAGTATCATAGACGCCGCAATAGAAGTCCACAAACTCCTAGTTCCAGGCCGGCTGCAACTATTTGTTTCTTTTCTGCACTCTGCGGCCTCTGTGTCTCTGCGTTTAGTTTTCTTATGACCGATCTTCAAGTCACGCACACAATCATCGGCGCAGCGATCGCCGTCCACCGCGAACTGGGCCCAGGATTGCTTGAAGCCGTCTACGAGGAATGCCTCTGTCACGAACCAACAATCGGGAACATCCCCTTCGAGCGCCAAAAGCCGATCCCAGTGGTTTACAAAGGAGCGAAGCTCGATTGCGGGTACCGCGCAGATATCGTTGTCTTGCGCCGGGTGATTGTTGAAATTAAGGCTATAACCTCTGTCGCGCCAATCCATGACGCCGTGATGTTGACGTATCTCCGGCTGTCAGGATGTAAGATAGGCTTGCTAATTAATTTCCATTCAGCGGTCTTGAAGGACGGCGTCAAACGTTACGTTTGGAAGTACCTCGCAGCGGACGCAGAAAAAGATAACTAAACGCAGAGACACAGAGGACACAGAGAAGAATGGCCGAAAAGAAAATACGAGTGTTGATTGCCAAGCCGGGATTGGATGGCCACGACCGCGGCGCCAAGATCATTGCCCGCGCCTTGCGCGACGCCGGCATGGAAGTGATCTACACCGGCCTCCGCCAAACGCCCGAGATGATCGCCTCCGCCGCCGTCCAAGAAGACGTCGACGTCATCGGCCTCTCCATCCTTTCCGGCGCTCACAACACCATTTGCCCGCAGCTCATGAACCTGCTGCGCGAAAAGGGGATGCAGGATGTCATCGTCCTCGTCGGCGGAATCATTCCGGAAGCGGACATTCCCGCCATGAAACAATCGGGCATCGCGGAAATTTTCCTGCCAGGCACTTCCACGCAAGACATCGTCGCGTTCATCCACAAGCGAGTCGCCCGCTGACCACTGGCTCTTTTAGTCTGTCATTCCGAGCGTAGCGACTGAAGGTTTCGACCTTGTCGGAAGGAATCTGCCGCTCTCTCGATGGCTTCCTACGGCGCGCGATCAGCTCAATTACGTCATATTCTTTTCGAATTTGACGCGCGTGTAAAGCACCTGAAATCCCTGCTGCACGATATTGCGCTGCGAAATGCTCCCAGGCTGCGCGATGCTGACCGCCAAATCGCTGCCGGCCTGCGAGGCGCGCGCCAAACGTCTTTGCAACAGTGCGGTTTGCACCCCGCGCCTGCGTGCCACCGGCAGCGTGCTGGCGCCGAACAATCCCGCCACGCCATCGTGTAGCGCAAGCGTCCCGCCTCCAGCAATTTTCCCGTCCACACGCGCCAAATAGCATTCCGTCTTTGGCCCAAACGCGAACAGTTTCATGACCTCCAGCAATTCCTGCGACACCGGAAACTTCTCCGCGAAGCCCTGCGAAACGGTCAGCGTCCACACATCGATCTGGTCCTTCCCGATTTTTTCGATGGCCACGCCTTCAGGTGGGCTGGGGCAACTCTCCTCGGGACTCACCTGCCGCGCCATGACATTCGAAAATTCTGTGACGCGATAACCGCGCTGCGCGAAGTGCTCGATAAAGGAGGGATCGGCCAGCGGACACGTTTCCACGCGCACAGTTTCTTCGCGGCTGCGGTAAAACTCTTCGAGGCGATCAAACTCTTCCCCGCTCACCGGCCCATCGAGGCCCATCCCCACCGCCTGGGTAATCGGCGAGTCCTTTCCGCAATACACGGCAAAACCGCCAGCAACGCGCCGCACCGCCGCGCCGCTTGCCGGACGGAATCGGCCGAGAGCCTCTGCGCATTCGACGGCCGCCTGCGCTTCGGCGAGTTCTACTCTTCGAGCCAGCTCCAAATTCAGAAGTAACCCTCGCATGTTTTGGTTTTAGTTTTTCCCTTTGTCCCGGTTCTGGTATATGTCTCGTACTTGACGCATTGATATTTTAATACGTTTTTTATAGCTAGCTCCAGCTTCGGAATCCACTTTTCGCAACAGGAACTCTTGCTCGCGCTGCAGCTTCCGCCAGCTTTCCAGCCGGCCTGCGTCAAGAATACCCGAAGCGAGAGCGGCCTGCACTGCGCAGCCCGGCTCTTTCTTGTGTTGGCAATCGGAAAATCGGCACTGCGAAGCAAGTTCATCCACATCCGAGAATGTTTGCGTCAACCCTTCCGCCGCGTTCCACAACTGCAGTTCGCGCAAGCCGGGTGTGTCGATGATCATCGCCCCTCCGGGTAGCAGAAACAGTTCTCGCGAAGTAGTCGTGTGGCGCCCCCGGCTGTCGCTCTCGCGCACTGCGTAAGTAGGCTGCCGCTCTTCTTGCAGCAAGCGATTCACCAAAGTGGACTTCCCCACTCCGGAAGACCCCAGTAAAACCATCGTTTGCCCTTTTTTGAAGCTGGCCTCCAGCGCTGCGAATCCTTCTCCGGTCTTCGCGCTAACCAGGAAAATCGGCGCGCCCATCGCGACTCCCTCTATCTCCGCGAGGAGTTCGAGTGGATTTTCGCAGACGTCAGCCTTATTCAGCACAATCTCCGGACGAGCACCGGATTCCCAGCACTGCGCCAAATATCGTTCTATGCGCCGTACGTTGAAATCGCTGTCCAACGCCGCCACGATCAGGGCAACGTCAATATTCGACACGATCACTTGCTCGGTGATTTGCTTTCCAGCCACTTTGCGTGCAAACCGGCTGCGCCGCCGCAAAATGCTCTGAATCAGCGCGTTCTGCTGACCGGCGCGAATTTCCGCCGAAATCCAGTCGCCGACAGCCGGCCAATCTCCGCCGTCCTCGGACTCTTTGCGAAATTTGCCGGAAGGCTCTGCCCAGCACTCTTCAAAATCTCCAACCACGCGCCACAGTCCACGCTGCTGCGACACAACGCGCCCCGGGACACACCCGTCCTTCGCGCTCTCGCTCCAAAGGGCCTCAAAGTACGCATCCCAACCTAAATCCTGGATTAACACTTGAAATTCCTCCCGCTGCCCGCCAGCAGCAGTGCGCGTGTGCTCCGGCGAAATCGCGGCAGCACAACACGGCTGTGCGTTCGCCAGATCGGAGATCCTGAATGAGCGTCTAGACCGTTAAGCAAACGCAGTGACTTATTTGTGCGTGAAAAAAAGGAGCGGGGAGGTCTTTCGGCCAAATCGTTCGGCTAATTCGAGGACTCGCCTGAGACACACCCGCAAGTTCCAATTTCGACTGAGGTGTTCACAGGCGCCTCCAAAGAAAGATTCAATGCCTTTTCAGCACTGTCTCCACAAATTGTAGACATTGGGCTAAGAATCGTCAACACATGCGAGCAGCCGCACACTCGCGGAAATGGGCCGTGGACCGTATACTGTTCCCGTTGGCGTGCGACGGAGCTCTGGCGCGCCCGTGTGAATCCCTGCGCGAGGTCCGCGAGTGGCTGCATCCGCCCTGAAAACCATCGTGAAGACAAAGTCGCCCGACTTCGAAAAAAACCACCGCCGCATCATTGATCTCCTCACAAAAATCAAAAACGAAGAGGAACAGATTCGCCAGGGCGGAGGACCGAAAGCCATCGAATCGCAGCACAAAAAAGGCCGCCTCACAGCGCGGGAGCGTATCGCCAAGCTCATAGATCCCGGCTCGCAGCTCTTCGAGCTGGGCATTTTTGCCGCCTACGAAATGTACGAAGAATGGGGCGGCGCGCCCTCGGCCGGAACCATCACCGGGCTCGCGAAAGTTTGCGGTCGCACTTTCATGCTCATCGCCAATGACGCGACAGTGAAAGCCGGCGCTTTTTTCCCGATGACGGCAAAGAAAGTCATTCGCGCGCAGAATATCGCCATAGAAAATCATATCCCTACAATTTATCTCGTCGACTCCGCGGGAATCTTCCTGCCACTGCAGGAAGACGTATTCCCCGATACCGACGATTTCGGCCGCGTCTTTCGCAACAACGCGGTGATGAGCGCGATGGGCATCCCTCAACTCGCCGCCATCATGGGAATGTGCGTGGCCGGCGGAGCCTATCTCCCGCTGATGTGCGATCACATTCTGATGACGGAAGGCTCGGGATTATTTTTGGCCGGTCCTGCACTGGTGCAGGCTGCCATCGGGCAGGTCACTTCCGCCGAAGATCTCGGCGGCGCGAAAATGCACGCGCAGATCAGCGGCACGGTGGATTTTCGAGAGCCGGACGACGATGCGTGCATCACCAGAATTCGCGCGCTGGTCGATAAAATGGGCGCGCCGAATCCTTCGCCCTTCAGCCATGTCGCCGCACGCGAACCGCTCTATCCAGGCGATGAAATTTACGGCATATTTTCGAGCGATCCCGCCAAGCAATACGACATGCGCGAAATTATCGCGCGCATTGTGGACGCCAGCGAATTTGAAGAGTATCGCTCCGAATGCGGCGAAACGATCCTTTGCGGTTACGCGCGCATCGGCGGCTGGGCCGTCGGCATCGTAGCAAATCAAAAAAAACACGTGCAGACACTCGCGCGCGGCTCGGACCAAAAACGCATGGAGTTTGGCGGCGTGATTTATACCGAGTCCGCCGAAAAATCCGCGCGATTTATCCTCGACTGCAACCAAAACCGCATCCCTTTAATTTTTCTGCATGACGTGAACGGCTTCATGGTCGGCAAAGACGCCGAGTGGAGCGGCATCATTCGCGCCGGCGCAAAAATGGTGAATGCCGTCGCCAACAGCGTCGTCCCAAAAATAACGGTAATTTGCGGCGGTAGTTTCGGCGCCGGCAATTACGCCATGTGCGACAAAGCCTATGACCCGCGCTTCATGTTCGCCTGGCCCACCGCAAAATTCGCCGTGATGAGCGGCGACGCCGCCGCCAACACGCTCGCCGAAATTAAGCTCAAACAACTCGAGCGCGAAGGCAAAAAAGTCGACGAAA